>Ga0255342_1002865_pt1 | contig 20411 bp, 12 predicted proteins | sample wastewater_treat_3_FD_192416 | JGI IMG/M metagenome (GOLD analysis project Ga0255342, IMG submission 192416) | Wastewater microbial communities from Lulu Island WWTP, Vancouver, Canada - plant14 | ecosystem: Engineered > WWTP > Wastewater > Unclassified | place: Canada: Vancouver, British...
GTATGCGGGGTCAGCGGCTGGCGAGTCCGGACGTAGAAATAGACGTTTCGCGCGTCGCGCGCGACCCGGGTCTCGACGATGTCGTTGCGGCCGGTCGTGTTCACGTAGCGTCCGGCATCGCCCCATCCGGGATGATCGCGGTGCATTGTGTCGCCGATGCCGTCGCGATACTCGGGGCGCACGTCTTTCCAGTCGTCGAAGCGGCCGTCAATGGCGATGGTCTTTTCGGGGCCGGCCTTCGGCGCGGGCCGCGCGCCTTTGTACTGCCGGATGAAATCCACCGTCTGGTAGTAGTAGGCGTCCCAGTGCCCCCCGCGCATGGGCTCGATGTCGCGGCTGTACTCGTGGTCGAACTGATCCACGAACATGACCGGCTCCTGCACGCCGCCGAAGTCGTTGAGCCACATGGCGACCCACTCGTTCCAGCCGGTTATGAAGATGAACTCCGGATCAACCGTCAGCGCGCGCTCCCACTGCTCCGCGAAGTTCAGACCGAGGTTCACCGCGCCCGGGCGCTCGTCTTTGCGTCCGCCGTGCCAGCTTCGTCCGGTGACGTTCTTCTCGCTCATAGCCGACAGCCGCCGGGCGTTCTGGGAGTTCTGTGCCACGCCTACCGTCATCTGCTCGGGATCGCCGTTGGAGTTGTAGAAGACGTGCTGCGGATGAACTTCGAGCCATCCCCACTGATCCGGCCCCGTGGGGCCGTCGAAGTAGCTGGGCTGCGGCTTGCGGTAGGTGAAGAACCCCTTCACCTCGTCGCTCACCATCGCCGGGTCGGCCATGATCAGCGGCTTGCCCTTCCACAGAAACCAGAGATCGGAGTAGAGCCCCTTCGAGTAGAAGTCGCGGTAGAGCTCGTCAACGACACCGCGGGGGTTCCCGAACGGGCACAGAAACGCGATCTGGGGGGTACGGTTTCCGTCCCTGCGCGCGGCCGTCCACGCCTCGCACAGGGCAAGGTAGCTGCTGGGGTACGTTGCCTGGTTGGTGACGTCGAAGATGACGACGTCCACGCCCGCGTCCGACAGCATCCCGGCGTGCTTGCGCAACACCCACTGATCATCCGAGAGATAGTATCCGAACAGCGACTCGCCCCAGTGGTGGAAGGCGTGCAGTTTGCCCCATGGCGGACTGGTGGTCTTGCTGAGCGCATCTTGGTCGGCGGCGAGGATCTTCGTAATGTCGTGGGGCCCGCCCACTCCATGCGCCCCCAGCCACAGGAAGTAGAACATCCCGACGAACTTCCCCTCGCGCGGGGCATCCACCTGAGCGGCCGTCGAGACACGGCGGCCGAGGCCGTCGGTTGCCACCCAGGTGTCGGGATAGACATCGCGCAAACCCGCGCTATGTGAAGAGGCACCCATGACGAAACTCCAGAGCGTAATCAAGATAAGACAAAGAGCGATGGTTTTCACAACGGGAGTATACGCCGCATGGAGGGGCAAGACCTCCCCGGGGTGGGACGCCGCGACACTGGCACGACGCAAAACGAAGCCCCGGAGGGTATCCTCCGGGGCTCGAATCAAAAGATACGGTCTGGCGACTGGCCTGCTACCAGTTGCGGCCACCGCCGCCGCTGCGGCCACGGCCGCCCCGATCGCGGCCACCGCCGCCACCGCCGCCGAAGCCACGGCCACCGCCACCGCCGCCGCCGAAGCCGCGGCCGCCACCGCCGCCGCCACGGTCCTCGCGCGGGCGGGCCTCGTTAACGGTGAGAGGGCGTCCGCCCATCTCTTTTCCGTTCATCTCCTCGATGGCTTCGTCTGCCTTCTCATCGGGAATCGTCACAAACCCGAATCCCCTGCCCTCGACCACGGTTGCATCCTCGACGGGTCCGTACGGCTCGAAATAGGCACGGAGATCTTCCTCTGACGCCGCGTACGAGAGGTTGCCCACGTACAGCCGCTTGCTCATTCTCAATCACCTTTCCCCGGAGCCTGTGCCCCGGGACAACGCAGGAACGCCGCAACAGCGATCCTCCCAGTAACCTCCCAATTCTCACACACTCCAAACCGTTCCGTGCTTTTCGGAGACTGATTCAAGATTTCGGCGGCTCGAGAGACAGGCAAACGGGCCACCAACCGGTGAGTTGGAATGCATACACTCTACCCGCACAAGCCGTGCAGGTCAACACCACAGCCGCAAGTTTTTTGTCAGATTGGGCAAAGAACCCTTCGGGAGAACGCAGATGATGCCAGGAATCATTGACGAGCGATGGCACAAGTATTACACTTGTCAAACGTTCGGCGACCGCCGGAACAATCCGAGCAACGCCGATTGGAGGAGTATATGCCCAGACGCCAGTTTTTGCTGACGGAAGACCAGATTCCAACGCGCTGGTACAATATTGTCGCGGATATGAAAGAGCCGCCGCCCCCGCCGCTCCATCCAGGAACGCGGGAGCCGCTGGGACCCGAGGCGCTCGCCCCCATCTTTCCGATGGCTCTGATTGAGCAGGAGATGTCCACCGAGCGCTGGATCGGTATCCCCGATGAGGTGCGTGACGTGTACAAGATTTGGCGCGCCACCCCACTGTATCGCGCGACGCGGCTGGAGAAGGATCTCGACACGCCGGCGCACATCTACTACAAGTACGAAGGCACCAACCCTTCCGGCAGCCACAAGCCGAATACGGCGGTCGCGCAGGCCTACTACAACAAGGCGGCGGGCACGCGGCGGCTGACCACGGAGACCGGGGCCGGTCAGTGGGGAAGCGCCCTCTCCATGGCGTGCAAGGTGTTCGGCATGGAGTGCGTGGTCTACATGGTGCGCTGCAGCTACGACCAGAAGCCCTACCGCAAGATGCTGATGCAGACTTTCGGGGCGGAGGTGCATCCCAGCCCGACCACGCACACGGCGTTCGGTAAGAAGATTCTCGCCGAAGACCCGGACTGCCCGGGCTCGCTCGGGATCGCCATCAGCGAAGCGATCGAGGAAGCCGTCTCGCGGGACGACGCGAAGTACTCGCTCGGCAGCGTACTGAACCACGTTCTTCTGCACCAGACGGTTATCGGTGAGGAAGTGCGACTGCAGATGGAGATGGCGGGCGAGTACCCGGACATCCTGATCGGCTGCTGCGGCGGCGGGAGCAACTTCGCGGGTTTCGCCTTCCCGTTCATGCGGGACAAGCTCTCGGGCGAGAAGCCGAACCTGCGCTTCATCGGCGTTGAGCCGGAGGCCTGCCCCACCCTGAGCAAGGGCAAATACGAGTATGACTTCGGCGACACGGCGGGTATGACGCCGCTCCTGAAGATGTACACCCTCGGCAGCCAGTTCGTGCCGCCGTCCATTCACTCGGGCGGACTGCGCTACCACGGGATGTCGCCCATCATCTCGGCGCTCTACGACCAGGGCGTGATGGAGGCCGCGGCTGTTTCGCAGAAGAACATCTTCGCGGCGGCAGTCAAGTTCGCCCACAACGAAGGCATCCTGCCCGCGCCCGAGTCGAGCCATGCCATCTGCACGGCCATTGACGAGGCTCTGAAGTGCAAGGAGTCGGGTGAAGCGAAGGTGATCGTGTTCAACCTGAGCGGCCACGGCCTGCTCGACCTGAGCGCGTACGATTCCTACAACTCGGGCAAGATGGCCTGAGACCCGCACTGGAAGGCTGAGGGCATACAACAAGTGTGGCACGGGAGATGGATGGCGGTTCTTCTGTTATTCCTCTCCCTGCCTGCTTGTTGCCAGGTCGAGTTGACCGGGCGCCTCTGGAAGGAGCGGTATCCGGGAGCGGCTGAGATGTTGGCGATGGGCGGCGTGAGCGCCTTTGCCAGCCCGGACGGGCCGGGCGCACAGCCGATGCAGCACCGGGTGTGGGAGACAGAGCCCGCCGGGTGGTATCGCTTTGCGGGAAGCTCGGGACGCACCACGATACTTTTCACGCTTCCGGGGCACTACATGCGCCCCGCGATGGTCACCAACGTCTTCACCCGCGACGGTGACCGGGTGGACAGCAACGTTATCCCCCGATTTGACGCCGCGGTCTTCGACGAGCGCGAGTGGGACCCCGAACCCGCGCTTGAGTACTTTCAGATCTTCCGCGCGACCGGGCGGAGCGTCACGCAGGTCGGGTTCAAGCTGGCGGACGACGGAGTGGACGGAGGCGGACCCGGCAGTCAGGACGTGACGGTTTCGATACACAGAGCGGGCGCCGGCCCCCCGTCCGCCTGGAAACAGGTCGGGCCGGCAATGCCGGTGCCGGGCGTGGATACCGGAGGCCCGAAAAGCTATGCGTACTCGGCCTGCTGGAACAGCGGCGAAGTTCCCACGATCCCCGGACAGCTGTACGCCGTGCGTCTGCGCCCCGCAAAGACAGTTGGTCACTTCCAGGCATTCTGGAGGGCATCCTCAACGAAGGACAGCGAGTGCTACAGGGTGAGCGCCGCGGGCTGCGCACGGGTGGAGCGAAGCCTGTGGATGAGCGTCGCGGGTGACAACGACGGGCTTCTTGTCCCCTACAACAAACGCATTCACACGCCCTATCGCGGGGAGACGCAGTTCGCCCGGAAGTGGAGCCAGACGTATGTGGCTCAGGGGCGCTCGCTGGCGGGCGTGGCGCTCTATACGATGTTCTCGGGTGTGCAGCCGGGGCTGATGCGGCAGCGGGCGGTGGTGCGGATTCGAAAGGGCGGCCCGGCGGGGCCAGTGGTGGGGACGGAGAAGATTGCGATAGGGAGCGGCAACTACACGGGCGACGCTTCGTGGGGGCTGTTGGGGTGCGCGTATTCGCCCGGAGAGGTTCCTCTGGAGCCGGGCAAGACGTACGCCGTGGAGTTCGAGAGCATCGAGAACAGCTTCACGCTGCGCGGGTTCGTGAACATCAAGGGGATGCCCTCGGACGAGAAACCGGGATTTCACCCCTACCCCAAAGCGCCAGGCGACGACTACCCGGACGGCGCGGCCTATCTGGACGGCAAGACCGAAATCCCCCGCGACCTGGACATGCAGGTCATCGAGTATCAGAACGCGCTTCCGGACTGGGAGAACGCAGTGGACCGCCGCAATCTGATTGCCGACGGCGGCATGGACGGCAGCGAGATGTGGAAACCATTCAGGGTTGACCCGGGCACCGCGCTGGAGAGAGTGAAAGACGAGAACGATGCGGCGAACAGCGTGGCGCGCGTCATCGGCGGCGGCCCAACCGGCAAGGCAGCCGACGGCGGGTACGTTCAGAAGATCGCCGGGCTGAGTCACGAGCAGACGTACAGGCTGAGCGGCAGGCTGAGGTGCACCTGGGCTGTTGATCTGGCGCACGAATGCCGGATCGGCCTGGACCCGACGGGACAGGACACAGACCCGCTCGCCGCCACCATAGTCTGGTCAAAGCCGACGCCCCCGGCGGCAGGCATCTGGACAGAGGTCAACATGGAGCCGCTCCGGCCAGCCGCGGACGCGGTGAGTGTGTGGCTGCGGGCGAAGACAAACCTCACGCAGGACTTCGTCTTCAAGGCCGACACGGACGACATCCGGCTGCACAGGGTGACGACCGCAATCCCACGGCAATAGATTTCCGGGCAGGAACCTGGCAGGCCAGCCGCTAACACCGACAGCAACACGCTCGTAAGGGAGGCCAGTTTTGCCAGACGCCAGAATCATCGCGGCGATCATCGCGCCGCTCCTCATGCTTGCCGCATCGCTGCCCGCGGCCGGGCAGACGCCCGTCCCCACTGATAAGGACAAAGAACGCCTCAAGACTCTGCGGCTGGATCACCCGCGCCTGATTGCCTTCGAGGAGGACTTCGCCCGCGTGCGGGATATGGCCCGAGGCGACGCGGACGGACAGCGGTGGATGCGCCAGCTTCGAAAAGAGGCGGAAGACCTGCTCGACAAGCCCCCGGCGGAACACAAGCTGGTGGGGCCGCGGCTCTTGGGGCAGAGCCGCCTGGTTCTCGCGAGGGTCTATGTGCTCGCCCTTGCGTATCGCATCGAGGGAGACGAGCGTTTCGCCGAGCGCGCCCGGAAGGAGATGCTGACGGCGGCGGCGTTTCCGGACTGGAACCCGTCGCATTTTCTGGACACGGCCGAGATGACGCACGCGCTGGCCATCGGCTACGACTGGCTCTACGACTATCTGAGCACCGCCGACCGGGCGAAGATAATCCGGGCGATCGTGGATCTGGGGCTGAAGGCCTCGCTTCCGACGTATCAGAAGCAGAACTGGTGGGCGACAGCGTCGCACAACTGGAACCAGGTCTGCAACGGCGGAATGATAATGGGCGCGCTTGCAGTCGCGGACAAGCACCCGGACATCGCGGCATACGTCATCGGCCGCGCCGTCGAGAGCGTTCCGCGCGCCATGGCGACGTACGCGCCGGACGGGGCGTGGCCGGAAGGGCCGGGCTACTGGCACTACGCGACCCGGTACACGGTGACTCTGATGGCAGGGCTGACGAGCGCGCTCGGCACGGATTTCGGGCTGTCGGAGGCGCCGGGATTCGACAAGACCGGGCTGTTCGAGCTGTGCATATACGGTCCGACAGGACGCAGCTTCAACTTCGCGGACGGCGGAGACGGGCAGTCGCGGGTTCCATGCCTGTTCTGGCTGGCGAGGCGTTTCGACGAGCCAGTGCTGGCGTGGGAGGAGCGCAGGCGGGCGGATGCGGCGCTGACGCCCCTCGACTTCATCTGGTTCGACAGGCGCGGCAAGGGCCCGAAGGCGGAAAGGGTCCCGCTGGACGTTCTGTTCAAGGGCATCGGCGTGGCGGTCTTTCGCGGGGCGTGGGAAGACCCCGATACGGTATTCGCGGGCTTCCGGGGCGGCGACAACAAGGTCAATCACTCGCACCTGGACCTCGGGACGTTCGTGCTCGACGCTCTCGGCAAGCGCTGGGCGGTTGATCTGGGCGCGGAGGAGTACAACCTGCCCGGCTACTGGGACAGGAAAGGCCCGCGCTGGGAATACTACCGTCTGAGCACGCACGGTCACAACACGATTACGCTGAACGGGAAGAACCAGCTTGCCACAGCGGCGGCCCCGATCACGAGCTTTGTCTCGCGCCCCGAGTTGGCGTTTGCCGTTGCCGACATGACGGCCGGCTACCCGGACATCGCGAAGAGCCTCGAGCGCGGTCTTGCGATGGTGGACCGCAGGCAGGTGCTGGTTCAGGACGAAATCGAGTGCCGGGAGCCGGCGGAGGCTCTGTGGACGATGCACACGGATGCGGCCATCGAGATCAGGCACGCGCACAAGGCCGTGCTGAGAATCGGCGACCTGGCACTGACAGCGCGGATTCTGGAGCCCGCCGCCGCGCGGTTCGAGCAGGCGTCTGCCGAGCAGGCGGCTCCCCAGAAGCCCAACAAGGGCGTCAGCAGGCTGCACGTGCGCCTGCCGGACAAGACAGCCAGCACGCGCATTGCGGTGCTCTTCACCCCCGGGGACGGCGATACGAAGGCGCCGGACGTCAGGCCGCTCGCGGAATGGCGCTAGGGAGCGAGTTCGTCCGGCTCGAGCGCGGCGGTGGCCAGAGCGCGCCTTTCGAGGCTCGCGCGGGCGGCAACAAGCAGCAGCCCTCCAAGAACGAGAGACAGCCCGCCTCCAAGCTGCAGCGCGGTCATCTTCTCTCTCAGGAACGCCGCCGACGCGACCGCCGTGACAAACGGTGACGCCATCAGCAGGCCGGTCGAGACGATAGCGCCCAGGCCGTGGATGCTACGGTAGTAGAGGACGTGCGCGAACGCAATGCCGATGAGCGCCGACACGACAAGCAGCGCCCACAGGCGCATGTCCAGCTTTGCGAGATCCGACACACGGCCGAACAGCGCCATAAGCACCAGCAGCCCCACTGACGTGTACAGGCTGATGATGCCGAAGCTCAGCCGCACCGAATAGCCCGCCATATACCGACGCACGCTGACCGCATACGCTCCGAACAGGAAGTTCGTCGCAAGCACGATGGCAAGCGCGGCGAGCGAATTCTGCGCGCTTCCGCCCATTCGCTCCCAGAACATGAGTGCCACGCCGATGAGGCAGATCGCCGCGCCCGCGAGGAAGGCGGGCTCGCGCGCCAGGCGGCGCTCCTCCTGAATGAACACGAACCCGAGGACGACGGTGAACAGAAAAGACAGGCGGTAGACGAACCCCATCATCGGGGCGCTGATAAAGTACGGGCTGACGCCCCACCCTACCTGTCCGACAAGGTTGATTGCCGACGGGATAAGCGCCGCGCGCCATACAGCCCCGCCGCCCCGTGCCGCAAGCACAAGGGGTAGCCAGAACAGCGCGCCGAAGAAGTAGCGCATGCCGTTGACCGTCCACGGGTCCAGGTAGTCCACGAAGTAGCGGATGAAGACCGGCGTCACGCCGTAGCAGAGAATCGCGAGCAGGCCGCTGGCGACCCCCCGCCTGTCCTGAATTCCGATGCGGTCAAGCACGGGGCGGATTCAGGGGGCTAGTGCGGTATGCCATGCTGGTGCATTCTGCGATGGATGGCGGCAATAGCCTGCTGGAAAGGCTCTTCGAGGTACTGCTGATGGTCTTCGTGCCCGTGATGGTGCGTCACGGTTCCGGGCTTCCACTGCGGCGCGCGCCGGATGCGCTCGAGGCTGCCATTGATGAGAGTAAGCATATACATCATCGTATCCGCATTGAACAGATCGCCGCCCGTCCCGGCCGAAACGTAGATCGGCGAGGTATGCGCGCACACGCCGCGCCGCCACGAATCGAAGTGGTAAAGCGCCGGGCTGTAGTCCGGACCGCCGCAGCGCGCGCACAGCCAGGTGGGGCCGCTGACGCGCAGGCTCGTCCGCAGGCTCAGTTCACGCGCGCCCGAGGGCTCGTCCACCTGCGCGACAACCTCACCACCCTGCACAATCTGCAGGGTGTGAACGGGGAAGATGGAACTCACGCTCGCCTCCACCTCAACCGTCCCGCCGTCTGCGCCAAGTTCGAGAGTGCTGCCGATCGGCTGCCCGTTCGCCCTGAAGCGCAGCACCGGCCCGCCCGAAAGAAAGGTGTTGCCCCTTTTGAGCGCCTTCGTCCAGTTCTCGTAGTTGAACTCCTGATCGGGGGGGATGTACACATAGGTGCGGTAGAGCCCCACGGGAACCCCGGAGTCCATCTTGTCGGTGCCTCCCGCGATCGGCAGCCGGTAGCCCGCGTTGAGATAGCGGTAGTATTCCAGGTGGAAGAACGGGTTATGCGCGGCCATTTCGAGAGCGTCGGCGCGCCCGGTTGCGATAAGCGCGGCGGGCTCACCGTTGGGGTTCGGGGCGTGCGGCAGCACGACCACTCCGCCCTGTTCATGACAGGCGTCCGCCCAGCGCGCAAGCGTCGTCTCCATGTTCCCGCCCATCTCCGCTTCATCCGCGCCGTCCGAGCACCAGGGCATGACGGGCTCTTTGAGACCGAGCAGCGACATGTGCCCCAGAATGTGCTGGCGATTCTCCTGCGAAGCGTAGACGATCGTGCCGCCGTCCGCCGAAACGGCCGGCCGCCCGGTGAACTCCTCGGTGCTGGTAAACAGGCTGCCCCACTGCGACTGCAGCAGATTGACAACATCCAGATCCTCGGCCGAGGCTTCCAGCAGGGCTCCGGCGCTGGATAGGAAATGCACGTGCGTATCGCCGCTGAAGTATCGCTCGGCGTTCAGGTGCAGCTTCCGCTTCAGGCGCAGGGTAAGCTCGCGCTGTCCGGGCGCAATCGTCACTTTCTCGCGCAGAGGCTCGTATTCATACCCGCGCGCGACATCCACGATCACCTCGCCGCGCGGCAGCCAGCCCTGGCACTTTCCGTCTGTGTAGGCGTACGTGATCTGCGACAGCCGCAGATCGCCGCCCACGTCGAAGTTCCACGTCCCGTTGTTCGAGTTGACGTGAGCATGATGCCCGTGCGGCGCATACGGGATGCCGTCCGGTGTGCGGAAGTGGATGCGGCAGGGCACGGGCCGGCCCGTCTCATCGTCCAGCACGGTCGTATGCACCCAGTTGCGGCCGGTATCCACCACCTCGAAGCGCACGCGCTCCGTCTCGACCACTCCCTGCCGCGTAATATCGCCCCACTGCGCGCTCGCCAGTTCCTCGCCGCCCTTCTCGACCGACACGGTGGCGGAAGGCGTCGCCGCAATCTCGACGTACGCGGGCGAGTTGGAAGCGTTCTGCTCCTCGCCCCAGCCGGACATCGCGTCGCCGGGAAACTGCCCGGGCTCGGCGGGCAGTGCGAAGGGATACGCGGCGACTCCCCTGTCCACCTTCACGTCCAGCGCGAACGGCCCGGCTGCATCCTCGGCCCGGTGCAGCATCAGTTTGAGCGGCAGCGCCGCAGTGCGGCGGAACGGCTCTTCGTCCGCATGCCCGAGCGTGATGGCGGCGAGGACGAAGCGGGGGCGCTCAGGGCCGCCCGCAGGGCCGCCCGCAGGGCAGATCTCGATAGACTCGATGGCTGTTTCGGGGTTCGGGTTGGGCCAGTTCCAGAGATAGTAATGCGACGGCCACCCCATAACGCCTTCAGTCTGGCGGTTCCCCGCGGCATCCCACCGGCCTTCGTAACGAGGCTGCATCGAGTCGTTGTTGTCGGGGAGGGACGCGAACGGGAGCATTCCCCAGGCGACGGGGATCACGGCGATCTCGAAGCGCTCGCGGATGGGCGCTTCGAACCGGGTCCCGTCAGTAAGGCGGATAACGTAGGTCGCGATCAGCCTGCCCACGGGGCCGCCCTGCTCGAGTTTGCTGTCGAGCAGAGCGTGCGCGAAGATGACGTTCCGGGCGGTCTTGCCGATCGGAATCGAGACAGGCTCTTCGGCGAGGCCCTCCCCGAAGCCCAGCAACGCCCGCGAGCTGTCCGCGCCGCCGATTTCGAACGGCAGTCCGTGGAAGACCTGCCGCCCGGTCTTCGGCTTGTTCTCGCCGTAGATGCCGGTTCCGGTATTGCAGTAGTCCGCAAGTGTGACCGGTTCGTAGCCGCTCATATCTCCCTCACTTTGTGCGTCAGTAAGCAAGCGCGATCATCTGGTGGCAGGAGAACTCAGCCACGTCGAGCGACACGCGCCCATCGCGCAACTCGCAGCCAATCCCGGCGCCCTGCGGCTCGAGAGTGGCTCGCAGAATCTTCTCGGGCAGCTTCAGGCTCACCCGGACATCCCGAAGCGGCGGCAGGTCCTCGATCACCTCCACCGGAACCGATGACCTCACAAAGCCTTCCGCCGACAGCGTCACGGGCGCCCCCCGCAAGGCGGCCGGGCCATAGAGAAGGTGCAGGATGTACCGCCGGCTGTCGTCCTGCTTCATCAGCGAAACCCGCGATGTCGAAGGCAGGTTCGTCTCGAGCATCGGCCCATCCTCCAGCAGCAGGCGCAGCGCGCGGGCAATATACTCGCGATACGCCGGCGCTCCCTGTGCATGGTACAGCGAGAACACAGGATGCGCCAGATAGAGCAGCCCGTCCGAGAGCACCGCGGCGGCGTAATCGGAGACGCCGGCGGCTGGCGCGTGCTGATGGCTGCAGTAATGCTGCCAGGTGCGGTTGAACGAAGGGAGCCGGATTCCGGCGAGCGCCCGTCCGCCCGCCGCGCGCACCTGCTGCGACGGCAGGTACATTACGAGGGGGTGAGAGGTGAACGACGGGCACAGATCGGGCCCCGCTTCGAGATAGTCGGGCTGGAACGGGCTCTCGCCGTGGTACTGGGCTCCGATATCGAGCGCGAAAGCAGACCCGTCCGGCCGCAGACCGCTTTTCCCCGTCAAGAGCAGCTTGCCGCCGCCGTCGCGAAACGCGTCGAGTTTGCCCTTGAGATCATCGTCCACGGCGACGTTGTCGGGCAGGATGAGCAGGCGATACCCCGAGAAATCCACGCCGCGATGCACCAGGTCGAAAAGCAGATGCTCTTCGAGCAGGGCGCGGCCAGCGCCGGTGTCGGGGCCCCGGTCTCCGTTTTCGGACTCGCTGGAGAGCAGGGCTATCTCGGCGACAGGCGTGACATTGTCGCAGAATTGCTCTTTTTCTTTAACTTCCCTGTACGCCTGACCGATGATCTCGCAGGTGCTCGCGTCCATTTCGCCCGAAGGATGGAGCTGATCGCCGACGGAGCACTTCGCCCCGTAAGCAAGCATGGCGGCGCATTCGTAGCGCAGGGCGTTCGGATGCTTGTAGCCGCCGAACTCGCCCCAGGTCGTGTGGAACTTCCCCGTCATTCCCAAAAAGTCGAGGCCCAGGTTCTGACAGAACTTCGCGGACATCGGGAAATGGTCGTACCCCCACCCCCCTGTCGGAAGCGACTCCAGCTCGAGATGGCTGAAGAAGCGGAGCAGTTCGCGCCTGCTCTTCGAGACGTGCCCGCTGTTGTGGAAGACCGGCATATCCGGGTTCAGCGACCGCGACGACGCCGTTGCGCGTTCGTAGTAGCGAAGCAGCCCGGCCTCCGCGCAGGCCGCGCGGTCTTCGGCGGAGGCGGCGTCAAGGCCGTTTCGCTCCATATACTCCATGCACCAGCGGCAGCAGCAGGGCCCCTGGGAAATGATGTCGAGGAACACCCCGCTCGCTTCCGGAAACAGCCGCACAGCCTCCTCGATCTGCTGGCAGAGATAGTCGAGATACGGCGTGTGAAAGCACATCGTGATGAAGCCTGCCTGCAGCGGCGATGCGCGCCAGCCCTGATACCGGCCGTCGTGCCCCACCTCCCGCCACTCGGGATGCTCGCCTCCGGCAACGTCGTCCACGCCGACCGAGATGTAGATCGGCACGTTGACGCCGATCTCCCGGCTCGCGTCCATCTGGGCGCGGAGAAGATCGAAATCGAGCCCCGGATGCATCTTTCCGACGTCGGTCGGATGGTAGCTCCAGCCGTGGTGGCACTTCGAGAAGCAGGTGATGGAGTCTATGCAGCCCGTCGTGAGGGCTTGCTGCCACTGCTGCCTGTCAAACGCCTTGCCGATGCCGGGGATGTGCGGCGACGTGTGAAAATCGAGATGAACCTGCCGAAAGCGCAGTTGATATCGGGACACGGTGAGCCTCTCTTCCTGTGTTGGCCGACTGCCGCCGAAGGGTTCGCCCGGCATGTCCGGGCATCCTTCCCCGCGGCAGCTATTGACGTTGTTCGCGGCCTTTTGATATATTCAACTTGCCCGCCGCGCGCCAGGTGCGCGCGGGATGGGCGCCAGGATCGAGCCGAAGTGGCGGAATGGCAGACGCGCGTGGTTCAGGACCACGTGCCCGCAAGGGCGTGGAGGTTCAAATCCTCTCTTCGGCATTCTTCACCCCACCCTGCCCATCGTCCGCGCAAGTCTGTCTGCCCGCTCGGCGTCGGCCGCACGGCGGCTTCAGCGCTCCTCGAGCGTCACTTGCCTCAATCGCAGCTTCACGCCGGCGCCGTCGGGCGGGTCAATGCGCAGGCGCAGCACCGGGGTTCCGGTCGCCTCCCAGAACGCGATATCGCGCGTGACGATGGAGGCGCCCCGGCCGGGAAACCAGGGGAAGGCGGCTGACGCGCACCAGGCAAAATCGGGCATCAGCGCCGTTGTCCAGTAGATCTCGGCGTTCGCTGGTCCCGCGCCAGATGCTCCGCTGTCGAGAATCCGGCCGTCGAGCACGATACGCCTGATCTGCTCCTTCGGGACCTCCACGGCGGGCAGAATGATCTGCGGGTCGGCGCCGGTCACCTGAAACACCGTCCCGTCCGGGCCGCGCTCGGCGATCTCGACACCCTCGAGCCTCAGCGCATCGGCGGGAATGCCGCTCGCCGTGAGGTCGAAGACGACAGGCATGGCGGCGCGCGGCGCGAAGCGGCTTTCCTTCAGCGGATAGCGCTTGACCGGCTTGATGGGCCAGGGCTTGCTCTCGCTCTCCTTGGCTTCCCCAAGCTCGGCGGCATTCAGGGCGCTCCACGAACTGATCTCATCGTCGGACGGCAGGGAGCGATCGCCTCCACGCTTTCCGAGAGCGCGCGCGATTTCGTCAAGATACCCGAACCCGTGCTCGCGGGACGGCTCGATGCAAGCCCCCTCCCCCCATTCGTTCCACGCCTCCACCATCACCACCGGAGACTCCGGATTGACGTGGTCAAGCGCGGTCCGGAACATCTTCCCGAAGTCTTCCGGGCGGTTGCCGGACAGAACCCAGCCGTTCTCGAGCCCCGCCCGGGGCCGGTCGTCCCAGCCGGAGAACGTCGTCGGCCAGTACGGGATATCGTGCGCCCGGCCCATGCGGGCAAGGTGAGGGTAGAGATAGCGGCTGACGAGGTCCGCAAGCGCGGGATAGGGCACGGTGTTGGTGTTCCATGCGACCTCCGGAGGCCGCATATACGAGTAGGTGTAGGCGCAGAAGGCATCGAACCCGAGGCGGTTGAGCATGGCGATGGTGTCGGGCGAGCTGCCTGAGTAGACCGCCACGAGATAAAGCCCGTCAAAACCCTTTTCCACAGCGCGGGCGCGAATGGCGGCGAGCGTCTTGCGGGTGGCCTGCTGCCCGCCGAAGCTCATGAGCTGGTTGATGTCGTAGATCATGAAGACGGGCCGGCCGTCAATCTTCAGGTAGTTCTCGCGGCTGAAATAGCGCTCGCAGAGCAGGTCCATCATCTGAAGATTGGCGTCCTGTCCTTGATCGAGGGGCTTGTTCCACCATCCGCCGCCGTGGTTGCACCAGTGAACTGCGAACTTGACCTTGCCGCTGGACGGCGAACCGAGATATCCGCCTTCGAGCGACCGCTCCAGATACTGCTGCCCCGCGTTGTAGTACCAGTCGAAAGCGATGAAATCTATGCCTCGGGTGCTCATCCAACGAAGGTAGTAGTCCCACAGGCGGGGGTCGGCGTCGTTGTAGAACCTGGCCGCCGGTCTGGGAGTGGCGCCCTTGATAATGCAGCCGCGCCACTCACCCGGTTCGGAGGCGTCCTCGCCGGGCGCCGAGCGGTACCATCCCGGGAAGTAATAGACCCCGGTGAGCGGACGAACCTTCGATGGAGAAGCGCAGGAGGCGCCCGCCGCGACGATCAGGAAGCAGCAGGCGGCACACCGCACAACGAGCATCCAGCTATCAGTGTTCATACTGCTGTTTGCGTCAGCGGACGCCGGTTTTCCTGCGGGCTTCATTCCGCAGGAACGGCGGCGCGCGCCGTGGAAGGACGATCTGATGGGTAACAGCAGGCCGAATATCGTCATTGTCATGACCGACCAGCAGCGCGCCGGCCTCTGCCGGCGGGAAGGCTTCGCGCTCGACACGACGCCGTTTCTGGACCAGCTTGCCGCCGGAGGGGCCTGGTTCAACCGGGCCTACACAACCATGCCCGCCTGCGCCCCGGCGCGCGTCAGCATGCTCACGGGCCGCTATCCGAGCGCGACGCGCGTGCGGACGAACCACAACATCGCCGATGCGTTCTACAGCAGGGACATGTTCGAGCTTTTCAGGGAGGCCGGCTACGCAACCGGCCTGTGCGGCAAGAACCACTCGCACCTGAGCAGCCAGAGGGCGGACTTCTGGTGCGAGTTCGGGCATCTGGGCGGCCCGGCGGACACGGACGGCGGGCGCGCGTTCGACGCGTTTCTGGAGCGCACGCACTTTCATATGCATCCCGAGGCGACGCCGTTTCCGCTGGAGTGCCAGCTTCCGCACCGCATCGTTTCGAGGGCGGCGCAGTGGCTGGATACCGTGCGGGACCGGCCCTTCCTGGTGTGGCTGAGCTTTCCCGAGCCGCACAACCCGTATCAGGTTCCCGAACCGTACTACTCGATGTTCCCGCCGGAGGCGCTTCCGCCCACGGCGGCGGGCGCTGAGGCGGTCGCCGCGAAAGGGTTACCCTACGAATGGTGCCGCGACTCTTTCGAGGCGGCTTTTCCGGACTTCGCCCCCACGCTGCCCCGCGCCCGGGCGAACTACATGGGTATGCTGCGGCTCATTGACGATCAGCTGAATCGCTTCGCGGGGTATCTGGAGCGCAGAGGGCTGCGGGAGAACACCCTTCTGGTGTTCCTCTCCGACCACGGCGATTTCGCGGGAGAATACGGCCTGATGCGCAAAGGGCCGGAGATGCCGGAGGCTCTGATACGCATTCCGCTGATCTTCAACGGCCCGGGGATACCTGCTCATCGGGCGGCGCTGCCTTCGCGTGTTTCCATCGCGGACCTGCTGCCGACTCTGTGCGAGGCGGCGGGCATCGCCGTTCCGGACGGGGTGCAGGGGCGCAGCTTCTGGCGAGTTCTGACAGGCGAGGAGGACCCGGAGGCACGCTTCGGAAGCGCCTTTGCGGAGCAGGGCTTCGGCGGGCTGCCCTACGACGGGAGCGAAGAGCTGGATGCCGGGCAGGACGGCTTTGAGCCGAGCCCGGACGGGGAGCAGTGGGGCGCGTTCGACTGCCTCAACAGCCGGACTCAGAGCGGCTGCATGCGCATGGTGCGCAAGGGCGACTGGAAACTGGTGCGAGACGCGGCCGGACGCGCCTGGCTGCACCATCTCGGCGACGACCCGGCGGAAGTGCGCAACCTGCACTGCGTGCCCGAGCACAGGGCGGTGGAAGAAGAACTGACGGAGCAGATGCTCGGGTGGCTGCTGCGGCTGGAAGACCCCCTGCCGCATCCGCGCACGCGCTACGTGGTGAAGCGCCCCGGCGCAAAGTGACGCCCGGCAGGCGGGAGCGGCCAAAGCCCGCCTGCCAGCAGCGCCGCGAAGTGTGCGCTAATGCTCCAGCAGCGCCTGCGCCATACGTCCCGCCGCGGCGATAGCCGCAAGAGCCAGCGCGACGGCTGTCACCGTAAACAGAGTGTTCCTGATAGCCTGAGCACGGTCTTCCGCTCTCAGGTTGTAGAGCAGCCCGGAGAGAAGCAGCACTACAAGGGCATAGCAGCCGATGATCGCCGGGCCGGTGGGCAGGTCCCAGACATACGAAGCGATCAGCCCGAGCACCGTCACGACAAGGCCGAGACCCCATCCGATGAAGAGCTGGCTCGAAAGACGGTCGGTGATTGATACCGCCATAATCGCCGGGGCGACAAGGAACACGAAGACGATCAGAACCCCCGCGACATCCACCGACAGCGTGATCACGACGCCGAACAGGAAGAAGAAGAGGAAATCCCAGGCACGGACTCTGAGCCCCTTGCGGCGGGCCTCTTCCGGATCGGTTGAGATCAGCATGAACTGCTCGCGGAAGATGTAGTGCACCACCCCTACAGCGGAGTAAACCACCGCCGCCAGCGCGATGGACTCCCACTTCACCCAGAGAATGGACCCCGTGAGGATGTCCTTCAACTGCTCCGCCCCGTGCGGCGCTTTGTCAATCAGCAGGATCGCCAGCGCGGCCGCCACGGCATAGATCAGGCCGATGACGGCTTCCTGCGGCACCTTGCTGTCGCGGAACCTGCACACTGCGAATGTGGCGGCGCCGACGGTTGTCAGCCCGAGCGAGAACCAGTACGAAGGCCACGTATGGGGCTCGATCCCGAACAGGAACGCGATAAGCGCTCCCAGCGCGGCGATCTGAGCCAGCGCCAGGTCAACGAAGATGATCTGCCTCTTGATGACGTGTATGCCCAGATACGCGTGGATACCGACCAGCACCAGGCACTCGCAGAACGCGGGCAGAAGTATTGAGACTACAGACAGGTCAGGCATGGCCATCCTCCTCAGTTCTTGATCACGCCGGCGCGGCGGGCGGCCTTGACGAGCGAGTTGACCCAGAGGTCCACCAGCTCGAAGTAGTCGCCGCTGTTGTCTGCCCCTCCTACATACAGCGGCACGATCACCGCCTCGGCGTTCACTTTGTCCGCGACGCCCTGCACCTCTTTGCGGGGGAAGTAGTTGGCGGCCAGCAGTATCCTGATCTTTTCAGCGCGCATCTGCTTGATCAGATCGGCAACGTGCTTCGCCGATGGCGGAATGCCGGGTTTGGGCTCGACGGTGCCGGCTTCCTTCAGGCCGAACAGCCTGCAGAAGTACACCCAGTTCTTGTGGTACGTAACAATCTCGGTTCCGTAGAGCGGAAGCATCTGCTTCGTCCATCCGCCGAGAAGCCCGATCATCGGCTTGCCTTTGTACGTCTTCGACTTGAGGAACGGGACTAGCTTGCCCTGATGAGCAAGGCTGCCGAGAGTGCTGCCCCCGACGATCTCGACGAGCTCGGCCCCGTAGAGTTCCCGATCGAGCCTGTCCAGAAGCTTCTGAAGGTTCTGCTGGTACGTCTGTTTTCCCTGAGGGTCAGCCTTGCCGAGCCCGGCGGCTATGTTCTTTGCGGCGATCCGCATCATGACCGGGCTGGCCGTGACGTGGGGGTTGCCGTAGATATGAAGGCCGCCCTCGGAGCGCGAGAGCTGGACCGGCTTTTCGAGCAGGGGCATGCCGTGTGACGCCGAGACATAGCCAGGCTGACCGCTGCGCACCTTGCGGTTGCCGGAAGTGTCCACGACAGTCGGCAACCAGGTCTCAAGGTCGAGGCCGGTATCAATCAGCACGTCCGCCTGCCGCACCATCTGCGCAAACGACGGTTTGGGGCGGATGAAATGGGCGTCCTGGTCGCCCCGGACGATGCTTGAGACCGAGACGCGGTCCCCGCCGATTGCGCGCGCGAAGGTGGCGTAGTCGGGCAGCGTGGTCACAACCTTAAGTTTTGCGGCTCCGCCTTCGGCCGCGAAAAGGCCGAGCATGAGTATCCCGGCCAGAAGATGGAATATGGTTCTTTTCATCGTTACTTAATCCTTGTCTGTCAGTAGCGCTCGTGCTTGTGAGGACCGGCTGCAAACGTGCACTGGAGCCAGAGCCGGTTGTCATCGGGCAGGCCCTTGCCGTTGCGATAGTCGTATTCGACCCGCCACTTGACCCAGGGGCTCTGCCACCAGGTGAGATAGGGCGAAAGCTGCCACTGTCGCGCTCCGGAAGTAGTGACAGCAAGCGGGCCGAGCGAGAGGCCGTCTGCATCGGCGTAGCTCTTGACGGCGGGCTTGTAGTAGTCCGCCCTCAGCCCCAGCTCAGTCGTTCTCGATATCTTCTTCTGGAAGTAGGAATAGGCGCCCCACGCGTTGAGCGCATCCTTGCCCGAGCCGTCGGGCGCCAGGATGCTCTTGTGCAGATAGTACGCCTCGCTTCGCCACACCCAGTTCTGGTAGCGCATGGCTTCGGTGGGCTCCCACAGCACGGTCAGGTCCGCCCCGAGCACATAAGTTCCGAGACGGCGGCTGGCCGGCACCATCGCGCCGCCGCTGATCACCTGCCAGTCATCGTTGCGGCCGTACAGCGCGGACAATCCGAGTTCGAGGTATTTGTCCTTGGAGAGATCCCGATAGTTGGTGTAGCGCAGGAGAGCGCTCGGGAAATTCCTGGAGTTCTGACCGAAGACCCGCGAGTTGCCTCCGTTCGTCAACTGCAGGGTGACGCCCTGCGACGCCGAAGACGAGCCGCCAACCGTCCAGTCGAGTGACACGCCGGTTGCCTCCAGCGGACCCCCGAAGATCTGCCTGAGAGCAAGCGGATATTCGACCTGGTCGAGACCGGGCGCATGCCAGCGATTGACAAAGCCGAACTGCTGGTGAAACTTGCCGAGCGTGACGTTCAGGTTCCTGCCGGCATCGTAGCGCGTGATGTAGGCTTCTCCCAGCTCGGCCCCATCCTCGGTCACGGGCACGCTGGCTTTGAACTTGCTGTAAGGGTCGAGATAGGACTCGAGGTGAAGCCCGAGTACGCGCAGGCCCAGGTCGGAGTGACGTCCTCCTTCGTCGGCATCGCCAATCCACGGTATGAAGTCTCCGACGACGCTGATTTCGGGATTGAGGGCCTGAAGCCCGAGCGCTCCCGATTTGAACACGGTCTCTTCGGGAGCGGTTTCGGCGGACTCATCTTCAGCGCCCGCGCCCGCCGCCTCCTCGGCGGCGCGCCGAATGTCCATCTCCTCGCCATCGCCGCCCGTGGAACTCAGAGCTTCTATCTTACGCTCGAGGTCCGAGATTCTGCTCTCGTATTCCGTGCGGAGGGCGGCGATATCTTGCTGCAGAGCCTCGATCTGAGCCTGGGCCTCAGCGGAAGCGCCTTCTCCGCCGGCGGGACGCGGGCGGGTCTGCGCGGCCGCCGCTGGCGGCGAAGCCCCATCATCACATGGCGCGGGACCGGCCGATAGCAGGATGCCAGCAAGCAGCAACACCATCAGCGACAGTCCGCACGCCCGCATGTTGGCGTATCTCACAGTAGTCTGTCCTTTCTTGAGGGGGGCCGTCGCGGCGCGCGGAGCGCGCGGTTACTGATCGCCGGCGAGGCCCGTGGTTGATGCGACGCGGACCCATCGCCGCCGCCCGGTAAGACAGCGGCGCGGAGGTCCTCGGGAAGCTCAGTTAGAGGACAGCAGGAGGAGCGCGGGCCGGTCGCGTGACGGGCAGGGCCGCCCGGAGCGGCAGAGAGCACGGAGCAGCAAGGTCACAGATAACGTCGGCCGACGGGCAAGTCTGGATGGGTTCGACGACTGCCGTCCACCCGAACTGAGACGTGATGCAGAAGGGGCAGGTACTGTGGT
>Ga0255342_1002870_pt1 | contig 20384 bp, 20 predicted proteins | sample wastewater_treat_3_FD_192416 | JGI IMG/M metagenome (GOLD analysis project Ga0255342, IMG submission 192416) | Wastewater microbial communities from Lulu Island WWTP, Vancouver, Canada - plant14 | ecosystem: Engineered > WWTP > Wastewater > Unclassified | place: Canada: Vancouver, British...
TAGTTAGAAGATTCTTTTGAGCTTCTACGCCCTGAATAAAGCCAATTAACTTACCGCTATGGCTTACTACACGATGGCAAGGCACAGTTGGGGCAAAAGGATTATGGTGGAGCGCTTGGCCGACTGCCCGGCTGGCCTGAGGCCTGCCAATAGCTTGAGCAATGGCACCGTAAGTACTAATGCGACCCAAAGGAATTTGGCTGGTAGCGAGATAAACTAAAGCTGCAAATTGACTGGTATCTGGCATACACTTTTTACAACATTTAAGATGAGTTTATTATACAAATAATTGAAGTTATCGGCAATAAAAAAGCCCCTGGGCTCAGGGGCTAATAAAAAAATTGGGCCAGCTGGTTTTGAGCCAGCTTCTTATTTCCTCTTCCTCCTCATGGCTAAGAGGAGAGGTAAAACTTTCTTTGAAAAAATCACCCACAATGCAGCTGAGCTGCTTGTAGTAAAAATCAATAATAGCATCTACGTCATCATGAGCAAAACAAGTATGGGACAGTAGAATATGATTAAGGCGTTTTTTAATAAATTCCACCACTCCCTTGTTAATTTCTCCAACTCGTTTTTGATAGTGACCCACTCTTTGTTTTGCCCAAAGAAGTGCTAGACAGCTAATTACCGCCATTCCTATTATACTCCCAGAAACATAATCTAAGAATATTGTAGGACTGGGGCTAGGAGCTAAACTCATAAGCCAATAGGCTACCAACAAATAGACGAGAAATAAACTTATGTGGAAAAACGCTTTTTTAATCCTCACCATTTTTTGTAGCCTAGCCTCCCAATACTCTTTTTTATTTAGAGTATTTTTGTATTCTTGGCAAATTTGCCAAATGAGGAGGCTAGCCAAATTTTGGGTATTGACGGTTTTGAGCGGTGTTTCCATGATGATCACCCCCCTTTTTTATTTTTTAGGTACATTTTATAGATATATTACCCTAGTCCTAAGTCAATTATTTGTCAACCATTTTGGTAATTGCCTATTTTGTGCTATAATCTTGACAGGTAGACTAAACTGAGTTATATTATTTTTAGCACTCTAATTAATAGACTGCTAAAATAATAATAATAAAATATGTTAGATAATTTTACTGAAAAAGCTCAAGAAGCTATTATCAATGCCCAAATGGTTGCCCAACAATACGGCCAGGAATTTATTGGCGCGCTTCATTTATTGTTAGCTTTACTGCAGCAAGATGAAGGGTTGGTGCGGCCTATTATTGAGGCTCAAAAGATTGATCCTGAATATATTATTGACCAGGTAGAGGCTGAGCTGGAAAAATTACCTAAATCTGATCATCCGCAAATAGCGGATGGTATAGTTCAAGGTACAGCTGAGGCCTCCATGGTTATAGAGCGAGCTAGAAGAGAAGCTAAAAATTTAGACGACGAATATGTGGCTACGGAGCATTTATTATTAGCTATTGTTGGGGTTAAATCTAGAGCTCAGGCTATTTTACTGAAGGCTGGACTGGGCTATGAGTCCCTACTCAAAACTCTGATTGAACTTCGCGGTTCTCAAGCCGTTGGCTCTACTGATGCCGAGAAAAAATACAAAGTATTACAGAAATACGCTATTAATTTAACTGATTTAGCCAGGCAAAAAAAGCTAGATCCAGTTATTGGCCGTGATGAAGAAATTCGGCGGATTATGCAGGTACTCACAAGGCGTACTAAAAATAATCCAGTGTTGATTGGTGAAGCCGGCACTGGTAAGACTGCTATTGTAGAAGGTTTGGCCCAACGGATTGTTAGTGGCGATGTCCCGGAAACTCTAAAGGGCAAAGAATTAGTAAGTTTAGATTTAGGCTTATTAATTGCGGGAGCTAAATTTCGGGGTGAATTTGAAGATCGTTTTAAGTCAGTTATTAAAGAAGTCCAAAAAAGCAATGGTCAAGTTATTTTATTTGTTGACGAACTGCATACTATTGTTGGCGCTGGTGCTTCAGAGGGATCAATGGATGCCTCTAATATGTTGAAACCAGCCTTAGCACGGGGCGAAATTAAATTAATTGGCGCTACTACCATTAAAGAGTACCAAAAATATATTGAAAAAGATGCGGCCCTAGAGCGTCGTTTTCAGCCCATTTTTATTGAAGAACCTAGTGTAGAAGATACTATTGCTATTTTAAGGGGTATTAAAGAAAAATATGAGGTACATCATGGTGTCCGCATTACCGATGATGCTCTGATCGCCGCGGCCAAATTATCGGCGCGGTATATTACTGACCGTTTTTTACCAGATAAAGCTGTGGACCTCATTGATGAAGCGGCCTCTAGTTTAAGAATGGAAGTTGACTCCTCTCCTGACGAGCTAGATAGGCTAAAAAGAGAAATTCGACGACTAGAAATTATGAAAGTGGGATTACTGAAAGAAGATAATAAAGATAAAGTCAGAAAGATTAGCCGCGATTTAGAAAACTTAAAGGAAAAAGCTAAGGAATTGGAATTACAATGGTCGAATGAAAAAGCGATTATTTCTAAGATTCGTGATTACAAGCGAGAAATTGATGAACTGCGGGCGCAGGCCGAGATTATTGAGCGGCGTGGTGATGACTTAACGAAAGTAGCTGAAATTAGATATAGCCGTATTCCGGAGTTAGAGAAAGCTATTGAAAGTGAGCGGCAGAACTTATTAAAAATTCAAAGTGGCGGCCGCAGAATTTTGAAGGAAGAAGTTGATGAAGAAGATATTGCTAAAGTAGTGTCGCGCTGGACTGGTATCCCCGTGGCCCGAATGTTGGAAAGTGAAGCTCAGAAGCTAACTAAAATTGAAGATTATTTAAAGACTAGAGTGGTTGGACAAGATGAAGCCATTAAGGCCGTAGCTAATGCTATCCGCCGTTCCAGAGCCGGTATTAATGAAGAAAAAAGACCTATTGGTTCTTTCTTGTTTGTTGGTCCGACTGGCGTAGGTAAAACTGAGTTGGCTAAAACTTTAGCTGAGTTTATGTTTGATGATGAAAATGCTTTAATTCGGTTGGATATGAGTGAGTTTATGGAAAAGCATAGCGTTTCTAAGATTTTAGGAGCGCCAGCGGGCTATATTGGTTATGATGATAGTAATCAGCTGATTGACCGGGTGCGTCGTCGCCCTTATAGCGTCATTTTATTTGATGAAATTGAAAAAGCCCATCCGGATGTGTTTAATATCTTATTACAAATTTTAGATGATGGACGGCTTACTGATTCTAAGGGTCGAATAATTAATTTTAAGAATACCATCATTATTATGACCTCTAATTTAGGCAATGAGGTGATTAAAGATTATTCTATTGGTTTTTATGATGGCAGTGACGCTAAGAAGCTGGCCCAAGCGCGAGAAGAAGAGATGAAAGATAAAATTGACCGTATTTTAAGAGAGCACTTTAAGCTGGAATTTCTTAATCGTATTGATGAAATAGTAATCTTTAAGAGTTTAAGTAAAGAAGCACTAAACCAGATTGTGGAATTAGAATTAGAAAAAGTCAGCCAACGCTTAGCTATCAAGGGCATTAAATTTAAGGCCACAGTGAAGCTTAAGAGGTTCTTGGCTGATAAGGGTTATGATGTAACTTTTGGTGCCCGACCACTTAAACGGGTAATTCAAAACCAGCTTCTAGATGAATTGGCCTTGCAAATAATTGAAGGTAAAATTAAAGAAGGAGATACAGTTATTAGTGATATCGATAACAATAAAGTCGTTTTCCGATTAGAAGAGAAAGTTCCAAAAAGTTCCAACTAAAATTAGACATTAATTTATTGGAGTAATAATCCCATGCATTTATCTCCCCGCTTAATTTGTAGATGGATGATGATAGCCTCAGTAATGGCTGTGGTTATTATTTTTGCCCCACGGCCAACGCGGGCAGCTGAATTTAATCCTAATTTAATTATTAGTGATGCCGAACTTCTGGACTCTAGCACTATGAGTCTTGCGGACATTCAGCAATTTTTAGAGATGCATGGTAGTTATTTAGCTAATTATCGGGGAGAAGATTATTATGGCACAGTTCGTAGTGCAGCCGAAATTATCTATAATGCCGCTACTAATAGCTATGACTGTAGTGGGATTGATATTAATAATCCTAAAGACATAGAAGAGGCTAAGGCTAAGTGTGTTAAGGTATCCATTAATCCCCGTTTTCTTTTAGTCCTTCTACAGAAAGAGCAAAGCTTAATTGAGGATCCCAGCCCTAAAGCTAGTCAGTTAGACTGGGCAATGGGTTATGGCTGTCCAGACGGTGCGGCTTGTAGTGAGCGCTGGCGTGGTTTTGGCAAGCAAGTTAATGCCGCGGCTTTACAGTTTTATGATTATATGATGAATCCTCGTTATTATCATTATCAGGTAGGACAAAGTTATACTATATTTAATACTAATAGAGATCCGGTGGTGGTTACACCGGCTAATCGAGCCACGGCTGCTTTATATAACTATACCCCCCATGTGTATAATGGCAACTATAATTTGTGGAAACTATGGCAGAAATATTTTACCAAAATTTATCCTGATGGTTCCTTATTACAACCCGAGGGCGAAGAGGTAGTATATTTAATTCAGTCAGGCCATAAACGGCCGTTTGCTAGTCGTGGTGCTTTAGTCTCTAGGTTTGATCCACGTAAAATTGTGACTGTGAAGCCGGCGGATTTAGAAAATTACCCCCTAGGGGCACCAATTAAGTTCCAGCAATATAGTTTAGTGCAAGCTCCGTCTGGGGCCATTTATCTCATAGTTGACGATAAACGGCGAGGCTTTGTAAGTAAGCAGGCATTCTCCAAGATGGGCTTTAATATGCAAGAGGTCGTCAAGGCTAGTTGGGAAGATTTGGCCCCTTATAAAGAATCGGCGCCTATTACTGTAACCTCTACTTATCCAACCGGCGCTTTGCTCCAGGATAAGAAAACTGGCGGAGTCTATTGGGTAGAAGAGGGCTTTAAATATCCACTGGTAGATCGGGTACTGCTTAGTACTAAATTTGCCAATCGCCGAATTATACCCGCCGATGCTACTGAGCTAGCAGCTTACCAAACTGGGGCGCCAGTTAAATTAGATGATGGTAATCTAATTAAAATAGAAGGCAGTCCTAACGTCTATATTTTAGACCATGGCGAGAAACGTTTAATTCCTAGTGAACGTTTATTTGAAGGTCTAGGTTATAAATGGAGCAATATAATTACGGTTAATCCCCAACATTTTGAGCTTTATCCTTTTGGTCAGATAGTAGAAGATAGGTTGCCGGCTGAGGTTGGGCCACCTGATGCGACCTCCACCCCAACTAGCACTTTGCCAGATTTAGTAGCTACTAGTACTGCTAATATTAGCTCCACCCCTAATTCTCTTAGTCCGTAATATGGCCTTAGTATTTGCTGCCTTAGTACCACATTCACCGTTACTAGTTCCTAATATCGGGCGGGAGCATCGTCAATTGTTGGCAAAAACCTTAAAAGCTTTTGAGGAATTATCTACTGCATTAGCCGAGGCTCAACCAGAAGCTATAATTATTATGTCGCCCCACATAGAAAATGGTGCCAATTGGTGGAACGCTAATGTTTCCTTAACTTATCATGTTGATTTAAGCATTTTTGGTGATTTACTAACTAAGGATAGTTGGGAGGGTGCTCTTAGATTAGTTATAGACCTGCAAGACTATTTATGGCCTGACCAGTCCCTTCGTCTTTATAGCCAGCCAGCCTTAGATTATGGTACATCTATACCTTTATTATTATTGGGTTCAGCTGTTCAGAGGGTTAAAATTTTACCAGTGGGTTATATTAATAATCAACCCGAACGTCAAGCCCTGTTTGGCCATCAACTAGGTGAATTCTCTCGTCAATGGCCAGGCCGGATAGCTCTTTTAGGCTCAGGTGATTTAGCTCATACCTTAGGGCCTGACCAGCCAAGCAAAGCTCAGGGACAGGGTCATAAATTTGACCAGGAACTTCAGCGAGCCCTGGAGCAAAATGACGAAGCGGCGATATTAAATATGCCCTCAGACTTATTAAGTAAAACAGGCCAATGTGCTTGGCTGGGTTATTTAACTGTTAATGCGGCCTTAGCTAATCAATTAGGCCAATGGCATAATTTAGTTTATGAAGCCCCTTTTGGAGTGGGTAGCGCTATTTGGTATTGGCAGACTTCTAGCTAAATTAATGTTTATTTCTTGTGATAATTACTAAGTATTTTGAAAAAATATTGCCAACGATTACCTCCTTCGCAGAGTTCTTGGGTATCAATGAGAGCTTGGCGAATAGTAGATTCCGGAAATTGTTGACAGACTTTAAAAATAGCCGAACGCTTAAAGTTTGGCACTCTAAGTCGTTCAATCACTTCTAGAGCTAATTGTTGCCACGGGTAAGCTGGTGGCTTAATAGTTTTTCGTGGTTGTTTAATTAAGTCTCCAATGGTGGTAAATTGACGGACATCACGAGTCATAAATTTAAACTAATAATATAAAGTATAATCAAGTTATGGATCAAAAGCAAATTGACAAGGGACATGTCCGCCGTTTAGTCATTTATCCCGATTCTCGATTACGGCGGACAGCTCAGGTAGTAGATCTAGCAAGACTACAGGATAAAAAATTCCAAGAATTAATTGTAGATATGGCAAAGACCATGCTTATTAAAGATGGCATTGGTTTAGCAGCACCCCAAGTGGGGCGTAATTGGCGCCTTATTGTCGTTAACACTGACGAGGGCGTATGGCCGATGATTAATCCGATTATTACTAAATTAAGTTCTAGCACTACCATAGAAGAAGAAGGATGTCTTTCCTTGCCCAATACTTTTGGCCAAGTTAGACGAGCTAAATCGCTCCAGTGTCATTATATTAATGAATTAGGCAAGGAATGTAATTTAACCGCCAAGGGCACTTTAGCTCGAGTTATTCAGCATGAGGTTGACCATTTAAATGGCATTTTATTTATTGATTATTTAAAGTAATGCCTATGACTATTATGCCGCCAAAGAAGATTAGTTTAGTATTAGCTGGTTCGCCGCAGTTAGCTGTGCCTGCTTTTGAGGCTTTGTGGCGAGATGGGCGCTATAATATTGTGGGAGTGCTGACCCAACCGGATAAACCAGCAGGCCGGGGACAAAAAATTACTCCACCACCGGTTAAAGTATGGGCTCAAAGCCATAATTTGCCAGTTTGGCAGCCGGAATATTTACCATCATGGTTGACAATAGCTCAAGAAATTAAGCCGGAGATGATTGTCGTTATGGCTTATGGCCAATTTATCCCCTCTTCTTTACTTAATCTTCCGTGGTTAGGTTGGATTAATGTACATGGCTCACTACTGCCTAAATATCGGGGGGCTGGTGTATTAACAGCCCCAATACTGAACGGAGATAGAGAAACTGGTATTTCCCTTATTCGATTAACTAAGAAATTAGATGCTGGTCCTATTATTGCTAGACGAGTTATTCCCCTGTCCCCTATTGAAACTAGTGGCAGTTTAGCAGCTAAAATAGCTAATGAGGCAGCGTTAATGCTACCTGATGTTTTATATCAATATGCTCAAGGTTTATTAGTGCCTAAAGAGCAAGATGAAAGTCAGGCTACTTACGTAGGATTAATTAAACCCCAAGATGCCAGAATTGATTGGCGTAAGTCGGCAGTCGAAATTGAGAGATTTATTAGGGCGATGCAGCCTAAGCCAGGAGCTTGGACTATGTGGGATGGTCAACGGTTAAAGATTATAGCTAGTGAGGTAGCTGATTCAGCCGGTTTTAGGCCAGGACAAGTGGAACACATCAACAATCATTTAGTAGTTGGCACTGGTCAAGGCAATTTAATTGTGGATAAATTGCAATTAGCCGGTCGGTCAGTACTAAGCGGAGAAGAATTTTTGAGGGGTTATCCGAATGTAGTTAGCGCCTTGTGGTCTTAATAGGCCTTCCTCTGGACAGGTGAAGTAGTTTTTGTTATAAGTAATTTATTGCCACCATCGTCTAGTGGTTAGGACACATGGTTCTCAGCCATGTAACTGGGGTTCAACTCCCCATGGTGGTACTTTCTTGACAATTTTTATTATCTTTTCTACAATAGGACTATCTTAGCCCGTCAGGGCTCTTTTTAGAATTAAGATTATGGAGAAAATTATTGCCTATTTTAAATCAGCGTGGGCGGAAATTAAAAAAGTTAGTTGGCCAACCAAGAAAGAGACCTATAATTACACTCTATTAGTTATTGGTATTAGCTTAGGCACCGCTATTTTTTTGGGTGCCCTAGATGCTTTATTTACGGTGGGTCTTACGGCCCTTATTAAGTAATAATTTTTTATGGCTAAGCAAACTTTAAATCAAGGTCGGCGATGGTATGTCCTCCACACTTATTCGGGCTATGAAGAAAATGTAGCTCAGAATATTAAACAACGGATTGAATCCATGGATATGGAAGATAAAATTTTTAATGTTATGATTCCTACAGAAAAGAAAATAAAGATTGTTAATGGCAAACGTAAGGTTTATGAAGAAAAAATTTTCCCTGGTTATATTTTAGTAGAAATGATTGTCACTGATGACTCCTGGTATGCTATCCGTAATACTCCAAATGTTACTGGTTTTGTGGGAACTGGCACTGTGCCCACCCCGATTGATGAAGCAGAGATAAAAGAACTTCAGAAGCGGATGGGATTAGATGAGCCTAAATTTAAGATAGATGTTTCAGTTGGGTCGCCGGTTAGAATTGTTGATGGTCCTTTTAAGAATTTAGAGGGCAAGGTGACGGAAATTGATGAAAATCGGGGCAAGGTTAAAATATTAATTTCAATGTTCGGTCGAGAAACACCAGTGGAATTAGACTTTTTGCAAATAACTAAGATTTAGATTATATGGCTAAAAAAATTCTGACACAGATAAAATTACAAATTAAAGGGGGACAAGCTAATCCGGCTCCACCAGTTGGTCCAGCTTTGGGACAGCACGGGGTAAATATTAGTGATTTTTGTAGCAAATTTAATGAGGCCACCCGTGACCGAATGGGTGAAGTAGTCCCAGTAGTTATTACTGTTTATGCCGATCGTAGTTTTGACTTTATTACTAAAATAGCCCCGGCGGCTGAATTAATTAAACAAGCAGCGCAAATTAATAAAGGCTCGGGTCAACCCCTTAAAGATAAAGTAGGCCATATTACCATGGCCCAATTGCGTGATATTGCTGAAAAGAAATTACCGGATTTAAATGCTCGAGACATTGAAGCAGCTATGAACATTATTGCTGGTACAGCCCGACAGATGGGTGTAGAAATTAAAGATTAAAAAATTTAATAATAAAAATCGTGGGAGCTGTTTTTAGTGACAGCGTTCTACACCACAATTATATGGTTAAAAAAAGACAAAAAACTGTAAAGCCTTCTAAAAAGGGTAAAGCTCAACTAGCGGTACGCTCCTTAGTGGATCGAGCCAAGGCATATCCTTTAACTGAAGCTTTAGAGTTGGCTAAAAAAACTAGCACCGTTAAATTTGATGCTTCTTTAGAGGTTCATATTCGTTTAGGTATTGATCCCCGCAAGGGCGACCAGCAAATTCGCGGGGCTGTTAGTTTACCCCATGGGAGCGGTAAGACGGTTAAGGTGGCTGCTTTTGTTAGTCCAGAAAATGAAGCCGCTGTTAAAGCGGCTGGTGCCGATATTGTGGGTGGTGAAGATCTAATTGATGAAATTCGTCGGACAGAAAAAACGGATTTTCAGGTAGCTGTAGCTGAACCAGCGATGATGAAAAATTTAGCTGTTATTGCTAAGATTTTAGGGACTCGAGGATTAATGCCCTCACCTAAAAATGAAACAGTAACTACCGATCCAGCTAAGGCCGTAGCTGAATTAAAGAAAGGTAAAGTTAGCTTTAAGAATGATGATACAGCCAATATCCATGTGGCTATTGGTAAAGTGTCATTTACCACCGAGGATTTAGTAGACAATTTTCAGGCTCTAATGGAAACTATTAAAAAAAGTAAGCCAGCTACTGCTAAAGGTACTTATATTAAAGGCATTACTGTCTGTTCGACCATGGGTCCAGGGATTAAGGTAGCTTCAACATTATAATCTTTAGAGTGCATAAATAACAGCCAATTTGTAGTGGCTGTTATTTTTTAATTGATTGGTAAGTCTACTTCCAGAGCACCAGAACCGCCATCTTGCGGTTTAGCGAAGCGATAGCGGTAACCATGTTCTTTAAGCCAATTAATAGTAAAAGGTTTAATAATACCTTGACCATCAGGAGAATGCCAGCCCTGGCCGGTAATAATTAATAATTTTACTCCCCCGCCCTGTTCTAGCCAATAATGAATAAAATGGGTTAATTCTTCTTCGGCTTCGCGACGGCTACAGCCATGTAAATCTAAGGTAGCTACTGGCTGGCGAAGGTATTTATTGACTTGGCGACGAATGGCTTTGCGTTTCATAATAAATGATTATACCAACTTTTTTAGCTTGCGCAAAGCTTAAATAATTTGTACAATATAAAAATATTATGCCTACCAGACCCTCTAAAATGGAATATTATATGAGAATTGCCGGCGAAGTAGCTGGCCGTTCAACCTGCTATCGGGCTAAACATGGGGCTATTATTGTTAAAGATGACCAAATTATTTCAACTGGTTACTTAGGGGCCCCACGTAAGACTAGTGATTGCTGGGAGCGTGGTCAGTGCCTACGTGAAGTAATGGGTATACCTCATGGTCAGCGGTATGAACTTTGTCGTAGTGTCCATGCCGAACAAAATGCTATTATTAATGCCGCTCGGGCTGGGGTTAGCTTGCTGGGGTCAGTTATGTATCTTTATTCAACAGTTATTCGTGATGGCCAGGAACAGCCACAGGATGCTTACCCTTGTTTTATCTGTAAAAAAATGATTATTAATGCTGGTTTAGAAAGATTAGTTAGCCGGCAGGCCGATGGTCATCTTAAGGTATATGATATTAGTGAATGGGTTAATGATTGGCAGGAACACGATATGCTAGATGATACTGAACAATATGGTTTAGCTATTAACAGTGAATAAGGCTTTATTTAGTCAAAAATCATTATGGATGATAAGTTAATTATTGGTCTTACTGGTCAATTAGCAGCCGGTAAAACTACAGTAGCTAGATATTTAGCAACTAAGCACCAAGGTAAAGTTTATGGCTTTTCTGGACCGCTTAGGGACATTGCTGACCGCTTGACCTTGCCGCAAACTAGAGAAAATTTAGCTAATTTGTCGTCTATTTTACGGCGTCAATTTGGCCAAGATATTATTTTAAGAGCAATTAAACGTGATGTGGCTACTGATCCTTGCCATTTTATAATTTTAGAAGGAATGCGTCGTTATGGTGATTTTTTATCTTTTAAGGACTTGCCTAATTTCCATTTAGTGGCAGTGGTGGCTGAGCAACGTTTGCGGTATGAGAGAATGGTTAAACGTCATCAAAACCCGGACGATGCTACTAAAACTTGGGAGCAATTCCAAGTGGACGACCAAGCTGAAGCTGAGCAGGATATACCCAAAGCTATAGCTGAAGCTGAGTTTATTATAGATAATAATGGTGATTTGGAGTCACTTTATCAACAGGCAGAAAACATTTACCAAAAATTAACAAGTCATTAATATGTCTGGTAAGCTTATTGTTTTATATGGCATTAATAATATAGGCAAAACTACGCAGGCTCAATTATTAGTGAACCGTTTACAAGCGGCTGGTTATTTGGCCAGTTATTTAAAATATCCGCTTTACGAGCTTAGACCCAGCGGTCCCCTGCTTAATGATTATCTGCGAGCTGGCAATCCATGGAAATTATCAGCCCGAGAAGCTCAAATTATTTATGCTCTTAACCGTTTTCAATATCAAGAAGAGCTAGAAAGAGAACTTGCCAGTGGTCAATGGATTGTGGCTGAAGATTATGTCGGGACTGGTCTGGCTTGGGGTTGGGGTGCTGGTGTGGACCTAGATTTTTTAGAAGCCATTAATCAGGGATTGCATCAGCCGGATTTGGCCTTGTGGCTCGATGGTGAAAGATTTTCTAGTGGCATTGAAGCCAATCATAAGCACGAGGGAGACGAGGAATTAATGACCAAGGTATGTGCTTGCCATCGTGAATTAGCTAAACGCTACGGCTGGCTTAGGTTTAGGGCTAATCAAAGTAGAAAGACTCTCAATGATGAGCTTTGGCAGGCAGTTAAAACTTTATTATAATCATTATGAAAGATTTGGTACCTATTATTGGCCTAGAAATTCATATTGAGCTTAAGACTCAAAGTAAAATGTTTTGCCGTTGTGATAATAATGCTGTTGGTAAAGAGCCTAATACTGTTGTCTGCCCCATTTGTTTAGGGCATCCTGGTACTTTACCTTATCTTAATAAAGAGGCTGTCCATTATGGTCTTCTATTGGCTCAAGCCTTAAATTTTCAAATTGATCAATTATCCTTTTTTGCCCGCAAAAATTATTTTTATCCGGACCTCCCCAAGGGTTACCAAATAACTCAAGCGGATACCCCCCTAGGGTCTCAGGGCTATCTTACTATTGATGACCATGAGATTGCTATTGAAAGATTACACTTAGAAGAAGATACGGGTAAATTAATTCATGATTCTCAATCTAACTGCAGTTTAGTTGATTATAATCGGGCCGGTACCCCCCTAATTGAACTTGTTACTTCTCCTGTTATTACCTCGGCGACAGAAGCACGTCGTTTTTGCCAAGAATTACAAAAAATTTTACGCTATCTTAATATCTCTAATGCTAATATGGAACAAGGTGAGATGCGCTCAGAGGCTAATATTAGTTTACAAGAAAAAGATTCTTTTGATTTTGTTGGTCCTTATCTTAAAGTAAAGCCAGGCCATCATTTAAATAATAAAGTAGAAGTAAAGAATCTTAATTCTTTTAAGGCTTTAGAACGAGCCATCAATTATGAGATTGAACGACAGGGGCAAGTTTTAGCTAGTGGAGGTGCGGTAGTCGCTGAAACACGTGGCTGGAACGAGACAAAAGGTATTACTGTATCTCAGCGCTATAAAGAAACTGTGGCTGACTACCGCTATTTCGGTGAACCTGACTTACCCCCTCTCTATATTGATAATACTTGGTTATTAGAAATAAAACAGGAGCTAGACAAAATAGAATTACCCGCAGTAAAGGCCAAGCGCTGGCAAAAAGACTATGGCTGGCCAGCAGATCAAGCTGACCTACTATCTACATATCCTAGCTCAGCAATGTATAGTGATGAATTATTAACTACCATTCGTCAAATTGCTCCAGGAAATTATAAGGAAATAGCCCGTTTAGCTGGTAATTGGTTAACTAGCGAGGTCTTAAAATATTGTTCACTCAAGGATTTATTATTAAACCCCATTACTCCCCGTCATTTAGCTGATCTAAGTATAGCTTTAGCTAATAAAACCATTACCTCGACTAATGGACAAGTAGTTTTACAAACAATAGTAAAAAATACCAAAGTATCTGTAGAAGAGATAATTAAACAGTTAGACTTACAGCAAGTAGAAAGTAGTGACCAAATTAGTAAATTAGTGCAAAAAGTTATAGATCAATATCCCGATCAGGCAGCAGCTTACCGGGCTGGTAAACTAGCCTTATTACAATTTTTTATTGGCCAAGTAATGCACCAGAGTAATGGTAAGGCTAACCCCAAAGTAGTACGAGAAATACTAGAAAAAAAGCTACAATAAACCCCGGCTATTTAGTGAGTGGCTACATAATAAAGCATATTAATTAAAGCCCTATTTTCCACCATGGAAGTCGAGGTGGCAGTATGTCCCAGCAAAATATGTTCCACTCGGCCACAGGTTATAGCCCAGAAGTTTGCAGGAGTGGCAGATGCAGTATTCTTCACATACCAAACTCTTAATAGGTTAGGATTAGTTGCAGAACAGAGAGTTGAACTTGGGACAGCTCCACTATTATGAGTTGGGCTTACACTAAAAGTAGATGGTATAGAATAAGGAGTAGTAAACATTAATTCACTGGAGGTTGAAGTGGGATATTTTTTGACAGAACTAAAGGTAGTGTCATTAGTATAACTAGCGACATTAATGCCGGCATAAGGTGCTAGACTGTTAAAATGAGAATGAGTGCCACCGCATATATTACCATGCTGCCAGATTGTATCATGACCAAAGATTACCCCACCACCCTGTTGAATGAATTTCTTGGTCGTGCTAGCGCTGGTAGTATTTAAATCTTGGCTATTATTGCAATCTTTAAACCCAAAAACTAGGACATTATAGAATTGGGTTGGATTAGTCGTTGGGATATAGGTGGTAGAATTAGTATTAAAATGAGCTAGGGTCGTGGTAGTAACGGTTGCTGTTTGGGTAATTATATTATCTTGGTAGGTGCTGCTAGCAAATAGCTTAGCAAGATTTAAATTAGTGCCATCTGGTATTATTTGGAGTATCCGTAGCCTAGTTCCTTTTTGGCAATTGACGCTATCACAGAATTCAGTATTAGGATTCCAAGAAGATAAAGCATTAGGGTCGCAGGTCTCACCATAAGCGGTATTGACAGTACCATCACCGCAATATCCACCGTGGGTTACACAATCGCTACCACAAACATATTGATGGGTGGGGGTAGAACTAGCTGGTGTCGAGGTGCCATAAGAACCTGGGTCGCAGATCTCACCATAAGCGGTATTGACAGTACCATCACCACAATATCCACCGTGGGTTACACAATTGGTACAACGATATTGATGGGTGAGACTAGAATTAGCTGGCGTCGGGGTAATGTAAACTATAGGCTCACAGGATTCTTCATATTGGACGGTGTAATCTCCACAATATCCACCCTGTGTTACACAATCGCTACCACAAACATATTGATTGGTGGGACTAGAACTAGCTGGTTTCGGGGTAATGTAAGAACCTGGGTCGCAGATCTCGTTATGATTGGCATTAACAGTACCATCACCGCAATATCCATCGTAGGTTGCACAATTGGTGCCGCAAAGATATTGATGGTTGGAACTAGAGTCAGCTGGTGTCGGGGTACTATAAGAAGCTGGTTCACACTGTTCATAATTACTCTCTACAATGCCATTACCGCAATAGCCACCAGCAAAGCGACAAGCATTAATTGTTCCTGGTTGTCCGCAATAGTATTGTTGACTACCACCATATGTTTCTTGGGGCATAAGAGTCTCAGAGTGGTCGCATTCTTCATTGATTAAACTATTGGTGCTAGTTTGGACGATGTGATCTCCACAATATCCACCAGTAAATTGACAATGAAGGCAACCATATTGTCGGTTAATATTGGAATCGCTAGTTCGATAAGCTATCCCTAGTGAGCCATCACATTGTTCTAGGTTGAGGGTATAGTTATCTCCATTTTGGACAATATTATCCCCACACCAACCGCCAGTAAATCGACAGTATTCATTACAGGCATATTGTTTATAAGGGCTAGATTCAATAGCAGAGTGAGCAATACCCTGTTCGCCGTCGCAATCTTCACCAGTATTAATAGCATTATTACCACAAAGGCCACCACCGATGATAATAGTGCAAGTCCCTGTACCAATATTATTTAAACTATCTTGAGCCGTTATGGTAGTAGTATAACGTCCTGTGGGTCCAGCGCTGGTTGCACTTATTTTAATATGCCGACGATTATCTACTAACTGCATACTTAGATTTTGCCAATTTTCAAGTGGGGTAAAGGAAATATTCGGTCTTATAGTATCACCTTCACTATCACTAATTGCCGCATAGCCAGTGAAAGCTTGATAAGCTGCCCCTCGGAGAGTAGGACAGTTAATAATTGGCCCACTATTACTACTAGTACCTGCACAGTTTAAGTTTAAGGTATTTAAGTTTTGGTAGTTAGATTCAAAGTTAGCACATAGCCGATAATTTGTACTATTGATATATTCATATTGATAGCTACGACTACCTGTTGGTAAATATGGCCAGGATGTAGCAAAAGACCGCTGTTGTTCATTCCAGCAAGTATTTGGATTATATCCTGGACAGCTGCCAAGGTAATTTATGGGGTCTATAGGTAGAGCTGTATTTAATTTGACGGCTAAAGTTTTCTGCCAGCTTGGCCATACTGATAGAGTTTTATTAATAAGATAGCTGCCCGCTTCAAGGTTCGGATAATGCTGGTAATTAGTGCGATATTGTTCCAATTTATCCTTAATAAATGTTAAATCAATAAGTCGCCGAGTATCCCTTATTATTTTGGATTTAAGGCTATTACAATATTGACCACTGGGACAATCTTTGTTAGTCAAGCAATTAATTCCAGAGGGGGTATCTGGTTTTGACCAGCAGGTACCTTCATAACTATTGATATTTTGGTTGAAGTGCCAATTATTAAGAATCTGGCCAAAAATATCTAAAGTTTCATTGGAGACATTTTGGTTAAAGGAAATAATAGCAATAATCGGCTGTAGGCATTCTTTTCCGCCACTAGCGCAAGGTACTATATTAGAAGCAGCGACATATACAGTTCTATCGTCTCTTACAGCATCATAACCATCAACGATAAGTGACTGCAATGATCGTTTGGCTCCAACGTTTATTTTGTACCAATCGTAAGGACTTAGATAGTTGTTATTATCAAAAATACGGACGGCAATAGCATCGGGATTAAGTGATGGACGAGCTCCTGCCTCTATTGTTGAGGATGGATGAGTTCCTGCCCCTATTGTTGAGGAAGGTTGATTAGGAGAGCCAGAATTTGAAGCAGCTTGAGTATTTGGTAGCCTACTTATTAAAATAGAGAATCCGATTAGAATTGTTATACCAATTATGAATTTTTTATTATTTATCCCTAACTGTTGCATAAATTATCAATGCTTTATTATTATAGCAAAAAAGATAACAAAATCCAAATTTATGTGAGTAAAGGCAGTTTTTTATTAGTATTTTATTAATCACTTTAATATTTTAATCTTTGGACATTTTTGTTATGCAATTTCTGTAAATTTATGTCGGTGATATTGGCTTGGCAAAGCAAGTTATATATTGCATCTCGTTCGGTATCAGTATATATGGGTATAGAGTAATTTTTGATTTTTCTTATAATCTCAAAAGTAAAGCCAGCAGCATCAGTGCCAGAGATTTTTAGTTTATCTGCGTCGGTAAAAATTACTAATGAGATTATAGGTGATTTTAATTGTGATTGTCCAATTATTTTTTCTAATGCTTTGATATGGGCATAGTTTTGATAGAAAGGATTATAAAATCTTTCCTTATTATGAAAAATCACCTGAGTCCAATATTTTTGTTTTATATTACCAAAAATCCACCCAGCGTAGGCCTTAGTCTCTAAACAAAAAATACCAAAATTAGAGACAATGACATGATCAATTTGGGTGGTATTTAAATTTCCTGTAGATGGTAAAAGAAGATTGTTTAATATTCTATAATAATTTGAATCTAGTAATTTATAAAGCTCATTAGCCACAAATTTTTCGCCTTTTCTACCTCTCCGAACTGGTAATTGCCATTGGATGAGTTCATTTGCCAGGATTATTACTAGAATCATTATTATCACTAGGAGGCCGAGTAAAAGATCCATATCTTGAAAATTACAGGAAGTTATCTATTAAAGATTCTGCTTCTTGCAGTGGATTATTTATATTAAGCCAGTGAATTTCTCTCCCCTGTTTTTCCCAGCGTTTAAACCAACTCTTTTGACGTTTGGCAAATTGACGGATAGCGATATATAGCTGTTCTACCATTTGATCATAATCTAATTGTTCTCTAAGATAACGGCTAATAAAACGATATTCTAGGCCAAAGGATTCTAGTCGATGCCAATCTACCCCCTCCTCGTGTAGGTGGTAAACCTCTTCAATCATGTCTTCATTTTCTAAACGTTCAATTAGGCGGTCATAAATCCGCTGTTCTAATATTTCCATTGGATAATCTATGCCTAGTATTAGCCAGTTTGTTTGGTCATGATAACGAGGTGGTGAGATCGTTGGTTTATTTAGAATAATTTCTAAATAACGAATTAATCGCCGTGGATTATGGCGGTCGCTATTATTTAATTTACTGGCTAAGGCTGGAGCTAAATTGTTTAACTTTTGATAAAGCTCCTGAGCTGATAATTTTTCTAAGTCTTGGCGTAGGGCGGTATCAGGTTTCGCTGGACTAAATTCATAGTTATCAATAAGGGCCTGTAAATAAAGACCACTACCACCAGCCACAATTGGCAAATGTCCTCGAGCTAAAATATTGTTTAAAGCTTGGCGGGCTAACCGTTGATAAGTCGCTACATCAAAATTTTCTGTCGGCTCAACAATATCGATTAAATGATAAGGGATAGGATGACCATTATTATAATAATCATCTAAGTCTTTGCCGGTGCCAATATTCATTCCCCTATATACTTGACGGCTATCGGCACTAATAATTTCTCCGTGATATTTACTGGCCAAGGCAACAGCTAATTTGGTTTTGCCAGCGGCTGTTGGCCCAATGACTGCTACCGCTTTATGATTGTTATTAACCATAGATTTATTATAAAAGCTGACCAGCTAGGCTAAAACTTCTAGCGCTAGTTATTTGGGCAAAATAACGAAGGCCTAAAGTATAGCTTTTCTTTTCTGGTGTAGTTACCAAAATTTGTAGTCCATGGTCAGTATGACCAAAATAACAGTCCCCCCTTTGTTCTTCTAACAAAACCATTACTCTTTGACCAATTTGCGCTTGACGGTTCTTGAGGGCTCCAGCTATTACCATTTGATTTAATTGTTGTTCTCGCTTTTTTTTAACTTGAGCCGGTACATCATCGGCCATCTTAGCCGCTAACGTCCCGGGACGCGGACTATATCTAGCAACATAGACTTGATCAAATTTTAAATCTTTTACTAATTGGATAGTGTCTGCAAAATCTTTATCAGTTTCTCCGGGAAAGCCGACAATAATATCGGTAGTTAAAATAATGTCTGGCCATTGTTGGCGTACTTTATTAATTAATGTCCGATAATACTCAGCAGTGTAATTACGGTTCATCGCTTTAAGTATTTTATTGCTTCCTGATTGAACTGGTAAATGGAGATGATGAATTAAATTGTGGCTTTGGCCTAAAAAATTAATCAAACGGTCGCTCATATCTTTGGGGTGGCTTGTAGCAAAACGTAGCCAATAATCACCCAAACTATCTAGCTTTTCTAAAAGACCAGTAAAATCCAGTCCATTTAGTTCATCTTTATAGCTATTAACATTTTGGGCAATGATTGTTATCTCTTGGTAGCCTTTATTTAACAATTGTTGAACTTCAACAATAATATCTTGAGCTGGCCGGTATATTTCTCGGCCTCGGGCGTAAGGCACTACACAGTAGCTACAGAAATTATTGCAGCCATTACCAATAGGCACGAAAGCGCTAACCCTTGACTTATAATCTGGCATTATTTCTAGGTAGTCTTTAATTGGTTTTATGTTATCTGGGTTATAACAAGGTAAAATTTGTTCCAGTCGCCCTAATTCATTAATGCTAAACCAATAAATTACCTTATCTTGTAATTTAGTTTTAATATCTTGGCGGTAAACTAGGCAACCGGTTATAGCTATGGCAGTTTTGGGGTTGGCTTTTTTAATTTGATTAATTAATCCGTAAATACGATCTTCAGCGCTTTGGCGGACACCACAAGTTACTAAAACTACTAAATCAGCCTGATGGCAGTCGCTGACTCTGCACCAGCCTAATTCATTAAGACGGCTAGCTAAACGCTCGCTGTCACTTTGGTTCATGGCACAGCCAATGGTAATAATATGGTATGTTTTGGCCATTGATTTAGTCTAATTTTTCTAAAGCTTCCCTTTGCTCTTTAGTAAGTTTAGTGGGAGTGATAACTCTTACTTCAATTAAATGATTGCCTCGGCCATAGCCATGTAGTTTTGGTACTCCCTTGCCTCGCAGAATAATAACTTGGCCACTTTGTGTGCCAGGCGGTATTTTTAGTACAACTGGACCGTCTACTGTTTCAATTTTTATTTTATCCCCTAAAGCAGCTTGGCGGAAAGAAATATTAACTGTTGATTTGATATCATCACCCTCCCGCTTAAGACGGGGGTGTGGTTGGACTTTAACTTTAACATAAAGGTCACCACTTGGTCCACCTCTCCGACCAGCCTCACCTTGGCCAGTAAATTTAATAGTTTGTCCATTAGATACCCCGGCGGGTATTTTAATAGTTAAAGATTGTTTTTCTAAAATTCGACCCTCGCCATGACATTTAGAACAGGGCTGAGAGATAATAGTTCCTTCTCCTTCGCAAGTAGGACATACTGTTTGGGTATTCATGCTACCAAACATAGTCCTTTGGACTTGATTAATAAATCCCCGGCCACCACAATTAGGGCAGGTAGAATAAGAAGCGCCAGGTTGACTACCGCTGCCCTGGCATGAGGGACAGGGCACTAATTTGTCTAGAG
>Ga0255342_1002871_pt1 | contig 20381 bp, 28 predicted proteins | sample wastewater_treat_3_FD_192416 | JGI IMG/M metagenome (GOLD analysis project Ga0255342, IMG submission 192416) | Wastewater microbial communities from Lulu Island WWTP, Vancouver, Canada - plant14 | ecosystem: Engineered > WWTP > Wastewater > Unclassified | place: Canada: Vancouver, British...
CACAACATCATGTATAAAATAATTGGGGACTTAGTGATTACTTGAAACATTCTGCTCCGCATCAGCTTTTGTAACGGTTGACAGAGACGTGCCAGCAAACCCCAAACATTTCATACATGTGACCGTTGTGCACAATTATAACACACTGATAAATAGAGATAACCAATATAATTCCCAATAATCTATAAAAGGATGGAGAATATAGAACAAATGGACCCAAATGTAACAGACATAAAAAACCCAACGATTGTAAATACAATTAATGTCAACAAATTTATAGCTCTGTCTCTTATTACTGTTGGATTATACAATTTTTGGTGGATCTATAAATCATGGCGATTTATTAGAGACCAAGAAAAATCAGAAATCCTTCCTGCCTTTAGAACAATACTTAGTCTCTTCTTTCTTATACCACTTTTTAATAGAATTCTTAAACTTGCGAAAAGATCAGGGTATGAACCTAATTACCCATCGGTAATTCTATTTATAGGTTTCTTGCTTGTCAGTTTTTTAGCATATCTCCCAGAGCCTTACTTCCTATTTTCGTTAGTCGGTTTTGTCTTTTTAATTCCACCTTTTAAAGCCATCAAGTACGCCATTGCAAATTGTGAGGGATTCAAAGAGAATGAACTTAGAACTTTTAACGGAAGACAAATATTTCTTTTGGTGATTTTTGGAATTATATGGATCCTATATATAGTAGGATTTATGTTAACCTAATATAACTGTGCACAACAGGTCGGTATAGGTCATTGCCGCTCCGCACCGCGAGAACCTTCTGGCTAAAGTAGAACGCTAAGTGGTCGGTGGTGCGGCCTGCCCCGCTGCCGCGGGGACTCCCGCCTGGTGTCACGGTTTTTGCCAACGCGAGAATAAACTTTTAACAATCATAACCCTGCAGCGCATCACGAGTGCAAAAACACGCGCCACCACGAAGCGGCGCCAACAACACATTATTCGCCACTCACTCATGTTCGTGGCTCATGAGCTCGGCCGCTCCGCAGCCTCGGTTCCGCCGAACGTTAGGCTGCATGTCGATAATTCCTGCTTGCATTTTTAAAAAATAATACTTATCTTTGCCGTTAGTAACGCAAAACGTTAATGATAGCTTCATTTGGATCAAAGGAGACTGAAAAGATTTGGAATGGTGAACGTGTTAGAAACATACCTCCAGAAATCCAAGTGATCGGCAGGAGAAAACTAAGAATGTTAAACAACTCTCTAAATCTTAACGATCTCAGAATTCCTCCTTCCAATAAACTTGAAAAGTTAAGTAGCAAAGTAAATAACCTCTATAGCATCCGAATAAACGACCAATGGAGAATTACTTTCCGCTGGGATAGCGGATTGGCAACTGAAGTAACAATTATTGATTATCATAAATGAAAGAAATGGAAAAATTACCAAATATACACCCAGGTGAAGTGCTTCTTGAAGAATTCCTGAAACCCATGAATATTTCTGCTTACAGGCTCTCGAAAGATATTGGTATACCGCAGACAAGAACCTCTGAGATTATTAAAGGTCTCAGAAGAATAACCGCAGATACTGCTCTAAGATTAAGTTATTATTTCGGAAATTCGGCCAAATTCTGGCTTGGGCTTCAGAATGACTATGACATAGAGGAAGAAAAGATGGCTAAGAAAAATGAATTCAAAAGGATCAAAAAAGCCAAAGAACACGCAGCCTAACAGGTCGGTATATGTCATTGGTGCTCCGTGGCGCGACAATCGGGTAACTAAAGAGGAAGGCTTTGTGGCTGGCGCCACGGCCTGCCCCGGCTACCGCCGGGGACTCCCGCCTGGTGTCACGGTTTTTGCCAACGCGAGAATAAACTTTTAACAATCATAACCCTGCAGCGCACCACGAGTGCAAAAACACGCGCCACCCCGACTCGGCGCCAACAACACATTATTCGCCACTCACTCATGTTCGTGGCTCATGAGCTCGGCCGCTCCGCAGCCTCGGTTCCGCCGAACGTTATAGCCAATGCGATAACAAATATTGAAAAAGCTTGTTTCTAGGTAAATTATTATTTACTTTGTGCTATAATATCCTATTAGCAGACAATGAAATGTTCTGAGCTATATAAGATCCTGACAAAAGACGGTTGGTACCCTGTTTCACAAAAAGGTTCGCATGTAAAACTCAAACATGGCAAGAAATCAGGCATGATCATCTTCCCAAATCATGGTAGTCAGGAGGTTGGTAAAGGGCTTGAGCGAAAGATACTTAAGGATGCAGGTTTGAAGTTGGAAATTAATAAAGGTGATGTAGATGAAAACAACGAACAAAAAGATTAAAATGATAGTGGAAAAAACAGATACTGGTTTTTCTGCCTTCTCTAAAGACTATCCTATCTATACTACTGGCAGGACAATTCCTGAATTAATTGATAATGCTCTTGAAGCTGCAAATCTCCTTTTTGAAGAAGATGATATTCGCATTGAACAAGAGAACCTTAAGTTTGAAATTGATTTTAAACAGTTCTTCCAGTACTACAAAGTAATTAACGCTAAGTTTCTCGCCAATAAGATTGGTATGAATCCAACCTTACTTTCTCAGTATGTGCAGGGTCGTAAGAAACCATCTGATGCACAAACTGAAAAAATACTGCTTGGAATTCATCAAATTGGAAAGGAACTATCAGAAATAAACCTTATACACAGGCCTTAATAAAGGGCACTGGCTATAACAGGCCGGTATATGTCATTGGCGCTCCGTGGCGCGACAATCGGGTAACTAAAGAGGAAGGCTTTGTAGCTGGCGCCACGGCCTGCCCCGGCTACCGCCGGGGACTCCCGCCTGGTGTCACGGCTTTTGCCAACGCGAGAATAAACAAATAACAATCATAGCCCTGCAGCGCATCACGAGTGCAAAAACACGCGCCACCCCGACTCGGCGCCAACAACACATTATTCGCCACTCACTCATGTTCGTGGCTCATGAGCTCGGCCGCTCCGCAGCCTCGGTTCCGCCGAACGTTAGAGGCAATGCGGAACAGAAATGAAAAAACAATGATGTCGCGGTGATTACTTATTTGATATCTTTGTGATAGATGGAGACAAATCGTGATATATTAGAACTTATTAAAGCAACAGCATGCAAATACCTGCCTGATGCCGAGGTTATGCTATTCGGTTCTCACGCAAGAAAAGAAGCTATTTTTGATAGTGATTTTGATGTTCTTATTGTGACTTCATCAGACCTGACTCCCAAACAAAAACTGCCACTCAGGACAAATATCAGAAAAGACTTGCTTAAAGAAGGTATAAGATCAGACATCCTTATCCAAAGCAAAAAAGAGGTCAGGCAAAAGAGGAAGTTACCTGGGCATATTATTAAGAATATTCTCAATGAAGCAATCCTCCTATGACCAGGGATAAGGCTGAATATATAAAGAATTGGCTATTCAGGGCAAATGAAGATATTGCAGTAATAAAAAGCCTTGTAAATGACGGTGCTGAATTTTACACTAGCAGCATCTGTTTTCATGCTCAGCAAGCATCCGAAAAGTTCCTTAAGGCATTCCTGGCTTATCATGATGTAGACTTTCCAAGAACACATGATCTGGACTTCCTACTTCTCGAATGTCAGAAAATAAACAAAGAGGCCTTTCAGATAGATTTTAAAAGCCTGACTGACTTTGGAGTAAGTGTTAGATATCCTGACGACTTTTACATCCCAGATGAAGAAGAAGCTTTGGAGTATCGTGACACTGCTATCTCGGTTAAAGAAATCGTCGAAAGATTAATCAAATAAACAGCACTGCCTCTAACAGGTCGGTATATTTCATTTGCTTGTCATGGTTTTTGCTCTTAACCTATAACATGATGTAGAAAAAGATAAATTAGTTACTCCCAGCATGTTTTGTTCTCCACCGCGAAACCAAAAACCACGCCAGCCCTCCTGACGTCGGGCACGCAAACAAAACATACCGTCGGGCCGTTACCACACATTTTATGACAACTTGATTATGATACATCTTAATAAGTCCATTTCGTTTGTTATCTTAATCCTACTCTTATTCCTAACATTGCTAATTACCTTATTTGCACGTATTGACATAAGAGAAACATTAAAAACAAAATACCATAAGCATAACAATGCTCATTTAATTGATACTAAACACTTTAATATATTAACCCCAAAAAATTGGATGCATATTTCAAATGGCTATGGAGAAGAAGGAGAAGCTATAGGCTCGTTCTTAACGCCAAATGGTAGACTCAATTATGAATATGGGATGTTTGCAAATCCTTTTGATGTAGATTCTATATTTGTATATTCAGCGGACAGCTTAAAAGCAGGTAATTATGTAATTAGAATTGCTAGAAACAATAAAAATGAGACTGGGATCACGTTTTTTAATAAGAATACAATGGTATGGCCCTTTTCATTTTTCATGAGTAAGCCATGTACAAAAAATCTATCTCAATTAATATCTGCAATTGAATACATGACGTTTAAAGATTCCAAATCTATCAATTAAAAAATGTGTGGTAACAGGTCGGTATATGTCATTGGCGCTCCGTGGCGCGACAATCGGGTAACTAAAGAGGCAGTTCCGTGGCTGGCGCCACGGTCCGCCCCGGCTCCCCGCCGGGGACTCCCGCATGGTGTCACGGTTTTTGCCAACGCGAGAATAAACTAATAACAATCATAACCCTACATCGCATCACGAGTGCAAAAACACGCGCCACCACGACTCGGCGCCAACAACACATTATTCGCCACTCACTCATGTTCGTGGCTCATGAGCTCGGCTGCTCCGCAGCCTCGGTTCCGCCGAACGTTGTAGCCAATAATCCAAGCGACATGACACGATTGATAATATGTTTCATATTTGTTCTGATTAATGTTAGCTGTTCTAAATATTTTGTGACAGTTGAACAACATAATCCATATAAGCTTAGGAATAGAATTAACCTTCATCAAAAAAGTGATAATGAAAGATTTCAAATTATTGATGACTGCAAAAAAAATTGGAGATTTAGAACCTTAACTGACACATTAGAAATAAGAGTAATTCAATATTTGCCTGCATATAGGCACTCGCTAAATAATTTACCTGCAATGATAATTGGAAATAATAATTCCGATACATTGAGAATCCTAGTCTATGATTTTTTTGAGAAAATTGACAAAGGGAAGCATATTACAATTATCCCAGATTTGTCGACCACAAAAATGTTAAAGTCAAGCGATGAGTTTTTTGAAGCGACTTTACTTATGAATCGTACACAGACTCATTTATCAAAGAAAAAAGATGAGGATAGTTATTATTGTAATATTAAAGACACATATTTTGGAAAAGTAAAATTATAAATAACAGATTAATAATGACTTGTAAATAAATTACTGGCTACAACAGGCCGGTATATGTCAATGGCGCTCCGCACCGCGAGAATCTTCTGGCTTAAGAGGATAGTCCAGTGGTCGGCGGTGTGGCCCGCCCCGGCTGCCGCCGGGGATCCCCTGGTGGTGTCACGGTTTTTGCCAACGCGAGAATAAACAAATAACAATCATAGCCCTGCATCGCACCACGAGTGCAAAAACACGTGCCACCCCGACTCGGCGCCAACAACACATTATTCGCCACTCACTCATGTTCGTGGCTCATGAGCTCGGCCGCTCCGCAGCCTCGGTTCCGCCGAACGTTAGCGGTAATGCTCAAATTATCTGCACAATGAAGGTATTTCAATTATTACTAATGCTCGCTATTCTCCCGATAGCGTCTCTTTACTCCCAAAAGAACGATGAATATGCCACGATAACAATTGTTGAACAAATGCCCATTTTCAAAAATGGCAACTCTGAAGATTTTCCACTTTGGCTTTACACTAACTTAAAGTATCCACAATCAGCAATAAATGATTCGATATCAGGAAAAGTAATTGCTCGATTTAAAATAGATACTCTGGGAATGGTTAGTGAAATAGAGATTGTTCGTGGTGTCCGTGATGATCTGGACCAAGAGTCTATCAGAGTATTAAGTACCTCTCCTAACTGGATTCCAGCTAGACAAGGTCATAGGAGTGTAAGCATATCTTACAGTGTACCGATAATCTTTGATATTAATGACCAATTCTTCATTAAAAGAATCAAATCGTTATCAAAAAATGCTAGGAAATCCAAAAAAGCGCACAACCACTAACAGGTCGGTATATGTCATTGGCGCTCCGTTGCGCGACAATCGGGTAACTAAAGAGGAAGGCTTTGTGGCTGGCGCCACGGCCCGCCCCGGCTGCCGCCGGGGATCCCCTTCTGGTGTCACGGTTTTTGCCAACGCGAGAATAAACTATTAACAATCATAACACTTCAGCGCACCACGAGTGCAAAAACACACGCCACCCCGAAGCGGCGCCAACAACACATTATTCGCCACTCACTCATGTTCGTGGCTCATGAGCTCGGCCGCTCCGCTGCCTCGGTTCCGCCGAACGTTAGCTGCAAGCGGAAGTCACGTAATATTATTCCTAATATATTACGTATATTAAAATAATTACGTATAATTGCAGTAAGTAAATTACGTAGAGATGAACACAAAACTTACACTCAATGTAGACAGCGTATTAGTCCAGAAGGCTAAGTCGTACGCAAAAGATAAAGGGCGGAGCCTTTCTGACCTGGTAGAATCGTATTTTAAAGCTTTAACACATAGAAAAGCTATCAGTGACAATGAGTTGACTCCAAAAGTAAGATCATTACACGGCTCATTTAAGGTGCCTCAAAACTTTGATTATAAGAAAGAATTATCAGATCAACTGACCAATAAATACCTCTAAAATGGAAAATGTATTTATTGACACAGATGTCATCGTTGACTTTCTCACTGACAGAAAGCCCTTTTCACTTGAATCTGCAAAAATATTTTCATTAATAGATCAGAAGAAAATCAGGGGTTGTGTTTCGGCACTCTCATTCAGCAACCTCTATTATGTTCTCAAGAAATTTGGACCTCACAAAAAAGTGATTAGCAGCCTTCAGGAATTATCCGAACTGGTTGATATTTTGAAAGTTGATAGTAACACAATAAAGTCTGCTCTTATCTCAGATTTTAAAGACTTTGAGGATTCCATTCAATATTTTGCAGCTCAAGAACATAAAAAGATAGACAGTATAATCACAAGAAATATTAAAGACTACAAGGATAGTTCTCTGCCAGTAATGACACCTGAAATGTTCCTGGTCACATTTGAAAACACCGCTAGCAGCTAACAGGTCGGTATATGTCATTGGCGCTCCGCACCGCTAGAATCTTCTGGCTTAAGAGGATAGTCCAGTGGTCGGCGGTGCGGCCCGCCCCGGCTCCCGCCGGGGATCCCCTGGTGGTGTCACGGTTTTTGCCAACGCGAGAATAAACAAGTAACAATCATAGCCCTGCATCGCACCACGAGTGCAAAAACACGTGCCACCCCGACTCGGCGCCAACAACACATTATTCGCCACTCACTCATGTTCGTGGCTCATGAGCTCGGCCGCTCCGCAGCCTCGGTTCCGCCGAACGTTACAGTGCATTTAATGCGAACATTTTGCGGGCTATTTCCTGATGTAGTATATTTGCATTAATGAACAAGAAAACAACACATATTGCCAATCTTATTAAACTGAATATTTCTGAGGTAGATCCAAAAGCAGAAGTAATCCTATATGGTTCCCGTGCTCGTGGTGACGCAAAAAAAGATTCGGATTGGGATATCCTCGTACTTACGAACTACCCTGTCACATTTCAAATTGAAAATACATTTAGAGACCACCTGTACGACCTTGAAATTGAAATAGGTGAAAGTCTATCGCTTTTCGTTTATTCAAAGAATGACTGGATTACCAAGCATCATATATCACCTTATTATCATAACGTAATGTCTCAAGGGATACTGTTATGACTAGAGAAGAACGTATAGAGTACACGAAACTCAGAGTGGAAACCGCTTATAAAACTTACCAGGCGGCCAGAGTACTCTCACAGAATGGATTTTGGAATTCCGCCGTTAACAGGTTATACTACGCAGTTTTTTATGCTGTAAATGCATTATTGGTTTCGAGGGAAATCTATACTAATTCTCATGGTGGAATAAGAACTCAATTCTCTAAAAATTTCATTAAAACCAAAAAACTAGACAAGAAATACGGTAAACTCTTGGTTCAACTTTATGATTGGAGACAAAAAGGTGATTATGAGAACCTGTTTGACTTTTCTGAAGAAAGTGTCAATCAACTCTTTGACCCAGTCCAAGAAATGCTCTCAACAATAGAAAAAGAAATATTAAACGCACTGTAACAGGTCGGTATATGTCATTGGCGCTCCGCACCGCGAGAACTTTCTGGCTAAAGAGGACTGTTAGGTGGTCGGCAGTGCGGCCTGCCCCGGCTCCCGCCGGGGACTCCCTCATGGTGTCACGGTTTTTGCCAACGCGAGAATAAACAAGTAACAATCATAACCCTGTATCGCATCACGAATGCAAAAACACGCGCCACCGCGAAGCGGCGCCAACAACACATTATTCGCCACTCACTCATGTTCGTGGCTCATGAGCTCGGCCGCTCCGCGGCCCCGGTTCCGCTGAACATTAGCATGCATGTTCTCTTGAATTGAAAAAAAACATTCTCGAAAAGCAATTACTCTCAACTCCAGATTTCATTTATCGATAATTTGGATAATTCAGGTGTTTATTAAAAGCTGCCCTAAATTAATAACCAAAAAAAATATCATGACAAAGCTAAAATTCTCTTTTAACCATATCAGATCATTTAATCTGATACTTTTTATCCTGATGTGTTCTTTCATTGTCTCTTGCGTTTCTGTTAATAAAATAATGACAGGCAAAAATGATTATCTATCTATCGATGGGTATTCTGGTATTGATGAAAGCAATTACATGAAAGCAATTACAAAGCTTTCCAAAATAATAAAGAGAGATTCTTTGAACGCTGACGCTTTAAATGCCCGAGGATTTTGTTATTTAAGACTTAACAGTTTCTCGGAAGCATTAGTTGATTATAATAATTCTATTCAGATTTCTCCTTCGGTCAACAAGTTTATAAACAGAAGTAAGACAAACATGAAACTGGGCAATTATCAAGCTGCCTTTAATGATTTAAGAAATGCAACAGAACTTGATTCCACGAACATATATCTCGACTTCAATTATGGAATATTTTACCTGGATGTGAAAAATTACGAGAAGGCTATACAGCATTTTCTGAAATCGATCCAAAAAGATGAAACAACCAGGTTTATTGCTTATTATAATATTGGAAAATGCTACCGCTATCTCAATAATTTTGAAAAGGCGATAGAAAATTATAATGCCGCCAGGATGATTAATCCAAATATAGCGCCACTTTACGACAACATCGGTACTGCAAACATGCTTTTAGGCAACAATGAAGAAGGCATTAAAAACTATACAAAAGCAATAGAACTTGATTCAAATTTCTATTCTCCATATTATAATCGTGGAAATGCTTACTTCAATTCCGGGAATTTTAATAATGCTATATCAGATTATAATAAAGCTATTACATTGACAGAAAACCCAAGCAAGCATATAGTTATAAACTGTAATCTTTCAAGGCTAATGTTCCTTACCAAGAATTATGGAGAAAGCATTAATTACGGGAATAAGGTATTACTCTACAAGGACAAGGTGGATCTAGGAATTTATTATTATATCGCCCTCTATAATATGGCAATTAGCAATTTAAAACTTTCCAAACCCGATATTGCTTACGAAATATATAAAGATTGCTTTGAGGATGGCACAATTTCAAAAAATCCAGAACTTGTTGAGGAAACTTGCAGTGATCTAATTGAACATTACAAAACTGGATCGGATCAAATGTTAATAAAAAACATTCTTTTAAATATCATAAAGATTTCAGAAGACGATTTTAATAACAGATTGGTTAATAATTAAGTAATTGAAATAAAACTGTATTGCAACGCACGGCAACAGGTTGGTATATGCAATTGGCGCTTCATGGCGCGACTGGTTTTTGCGCGCCGATCCGCCTGACCGGCACTCCAAAACCAGTTGGTGCTTTATCGGCCCGGCTTCGCGGCTAAAGCCGCCAGGCAAAAACCATTGCATGGTGCGCCCGGCTTCGCGGCTGAAGCCGACAGGTAAAAACAGTTGCGCGCCACGGCCTGCACCGGTTCCGCCGAACGTTAGCATGCCTATAGATGATTTTGTAAATATTACCCTGAACATAAACAAAAAACTGTGTGCCATGAAAACAAGAATCTACCTTCTAATGGTTGGAATGTTAGTGTTTACTTCCATTGCCGGACAACAATCCTGGGATATAAGAACCAGTTTGGGAATCACAAGTGGTTCAAAGGTTATTGATGGTTATTACTTCTCCTTTGATATTGGTATACCAATTTGTAAAGCAATTCAATTAGCACCAACCTTCACATATGCAGATATGTTACCAAATACTTACTTTTCCAATTCCTGGAACTATATCTACCCAACTACTCCTATGCAAGGATATCCAACTGGTGGTCCAAGGCAAGAATATGAATATGGAGACAATTTAGGGTCTATAGCATTGTTAATTCTCTTCTTACCTTTCGACTTAGTGAATAATAAAAGCTTTAAAAAACACGAATTAATTATTGGTGCCGGCTACTCCTTCAACAGTTATACAATGGTCGATACCCGTTATGAAATTAATGGTGAAAACGTTGAACTACTAGGATTTGCTGTAAAATCAAATAAATCCTTTGAACCTTATTATGGCAAAGTGTCTTATAATTACCTGTTTAACAGGCTATTCATTGGCATTACAGCTAGTATGATAAGTTACGATAATGAAGGTGAATTATTTGCAGGTGTTCAACTAGGAGTGAAATTCTAAATAAATACGCATGCTAACATGTTGGCATAAGTCACTGTAGCTCCGCACCGCAAGAACATTCTGGTCAAAGAGGACTGTTTAGTGATCATTGTCGTTCCGTGGCGCGAGAATCCGCCGGCCCAAGAGGAGCGTTAAGTGGTCACTGGTGCTCCGTGGCGCGACAATTGGGTAATTAAATAGGCGGTTCTGGGACTGGACTGGGGCTGGGGCTGGACTGGGGCTGGGACTGGAACCGGGACTGGGATTGGGGCTAGGGCTGGGACTGGAACCGGGACTGGGATTGGGGCTGGGGCTGGCGCCACGACGACCCGGCGCCAACAACACTTATTCGCCACTCACCCAGGTTCGTGGCTCATGAGCTCGTCCGCTGCAAGGCCCCGGTTCCGCCAAAGGTTAGTACACATAACAAAAATCCTTCAAGATGAGAAAGCATTTCATAATTAGCGCATTACTGATAAGTCATATGGCTATTCAAGCGCAAAGTGTCCATAATCAGTACATGGGAGTAAATCTATTGCAAATACCCTCATTGACTTTTAACGTAAATTACACAAGAGAATTTACTCCAACCTTTACGAGTATTTTTGAATTGGGATTTACACCAAATTATATAAAAGCACAAAATATTGATCTGGTTGGCTATCTTCTGACCCCACACAGTAAAGGTGCAAATGAAGGCTATGATATTGATGTACAAACGGGTGGTTACATTAAAACAGGTGGCTATGTAAATCTTAGATACAATCTTGAAAAAACAAGTTTTTTTCACTTCGGCTTATCAATTTGCAATTCTGTTATTTATGAAAGTGGTACAAGCCAGGCTCTAATTTGGCCCACTCCCCCGATCCAAGATGTGGAGCACACAAAATATATCTTTGGGTTAAACCTTGCATTTGGCTATGAGTTTACCCTTTACCGTAAACTAAGAACTAACATTGATTTCCAAATTTCACTACCCAACAAAAAATATGAAGATTTATACGGGTATAGAAATTACATACCAGGTATGGGATATAAAGATTTCGAAGGCTATTGGTTTCCTATGCTTATCTGGAACATTAAATATCAATTATAAAAACTTAAGCACACCAACAGGCCGGTATATATCATTGGCGTTCCGTGACGCGAGAATCCGCCGGCCCAAGAGGAGCGTTAAATGGTCACTGGTACTCCGTGGCGTGACAATTGGGTAATTAAATGGGCGGTTCTGGGACCGGGACCGGGACCGGGGCTGGGACTGCGGCTGGACTGGAACCGGGACTGGGACTGGGGCTGGGACTGGCGCCACGACGACCCGGAGCCAACCCTGCATTATTCGCCACTTACTCAGGTTAGTAGCTCATGAACTCGTCCGCTCCGCGGCCCCGGTTCCGCCGAACATTAGGCACAAACCAAAACAAAAATTAAACAGCATGAAGAAAATTACACTTCTCTTATTAACGGCTTTTTTCTTATGTCACGCTTGCAAAGTTCAGCAAGAAAAGGAGCCTCAAATATCCTTGAATGATTCAGGATTTATAAAGATTATTGCTGAAAATGTCATTGACACCATAAATGTCAAAACTCAATTCTGCTCTAGTTTTCCCCTCAGATCCTGCACATTTAAAAATATTACTATCTCAAAGCCCGGGGAATATTTTCTATCGTACAGAATGACCAAGCCAGAATTAGTAAGAATTACCATTGGCGAATCTTTCCAACTATTATTGTTGCCGAAAGACACTACACTAATTAATGTTGGATACAAAACTATTAATCAGGAATCAAAACTATATTTCAATTTCTCCGGAAGAATAAATGAGTACCTGCAAATAAAAAAGAGGGATATTGGTTATTACACATTTTTTGAAATTGATGATCTTCCGGTTTACAAGTTCTTCCACAAGATGACAATCTCAAAAGATGAGTATAAAGAAGCATTAAGTGTTTTGGAATCTCATGTTAAGTATTATGAGACATTTATTAAAGATTATAAGCAAAGTTTACCCGGATGGTTTTACGAACTGGAAATTCTAAATACAAGATACGGCTCAGCATATATCAAATTGCTCCTGTATAAAAAATTATCGATGGAAGATCAAAAGAGATTTTCTGAACCAGTAATCTTATTCAACAATCCTGTAGCAACTCTTTCAACACCGTTTTATGCATTTGTTCTGGAGTATCTCTATTTCAAACGTCCAATTGATTTATCCAAGCCCCATCTGGTAAGCAGACACTATAGAGCACAATCAGATTTAATCGATTCACTTTTAACCGGGGACACAAAAAAATACTTCCTGTCATGCAGGCTTGCTGATTTATACTACTTTAGCGATTCGGCAGAAGATGTAAAAATCGCAGATACTATTGTAAACGCACAATCACCAAACCTGACTTCGGATCAGAAAGAGTTCATCAGCTATTACAAGGCCTTAGTGGTAAAAGCCCTGGATATCAAAGATAGTTTATCGCAAGGCGATAAAGCTCCCGGATTTTATCTGAAGGATATGAATGGGGATGTACTGGCATTATCCAATTTTAAAAATAAAATAGTTTATGTCCATTTTTGGGCGACATGGTGTGAGCCATGCATCAAGGAAATACCTTATTTGAATCAGCTTTATTCAAATTTAAACAATCAAAATTTTGAGCTGGTGAATATCTGCCTCGATGACAATCCAGATACCTGGGAAAAAATAATTGTTAAAACAAATTTTAAGGGGATCAATTTGATCTGTAAGGGCAATTGGGAAAAATCTCTAATGGAAAAGTACTTTATTACTGAATTACCTCACTATACTCTAATTGATGGCAATGGATCCATAATTAAAAATAAATGTTCAGGACCCAATGCTATAAATCCTGAAATAATTAAGTATCTGGACTATGAATAAAAGCCTGTGCCTGACTTGGTCGGTATGTTTAACAGATTTGTCTACTCTTTGCTTTTACTCCTGCTCCCGGAACGGTATTGCACCTGGACGCCACAAGCGGCCCCGGTTCCGTCAAATGTTAGCACACATATTATGAAATTCGTCTTAACAATATGGTTCTTAATCCTTACCCAGTTATGCGGAGCACAGAACGACTTCTACTCCAGACTAAGTAGTGCTGCCTTGGAGTTAACAAAACAACAAGTGACCTATGACCCAGGGTACTATTCAATCTCCTACCCCAATGGTGATGTGCCTGGCGACAAAGGGGTCTGTACTGATGTAATTATCAGGGCATATAGAAAACTGGGCATAGACCTTCAAAAAGAGGTGCATGAAGACATGAAGATGAACTTCTCAGTCTATCCAAAGAATTGGGGTTTAACACACACAGACACAAATATCGATCATAGAAGGGTACCAAATCTTATGGTTTTCTTCTCAAGAAAAGGTATTGAGTTGCCCATTTCCCAAAAGCCAGAGGACTATCTTCCGGGTGAAATTGTATGTTGGGATCTTGGAGGTGGAATAACACACATCGGGTTCGTGGTAAATGTCAGGGTCTCCAACTCAGACAGGTATAAAATCGTTCATAATATTGGTGCAGGTCAGGTAGTTGAAGATTGCCTGTTCAAATTTAAGATCATAGGTCACTACAGGTACTGTGGTTAGAACAGTACGTGTGCAAACAGGCCGGTATATATCATTGGCGTTACGTGGCGCGAGAATCCGCCGGCCCAAGAGGAGCGTTAAGTGGTCACTGGCGCTCCGCACAGTGAGTATAAAAACTCATATCACCGCGAGTCAGCGCCAACTACACAATATTTGCCACTCACTCAGGTTCTTGGCTAATAAACGTGTCCGCTACGCGGCATCGGTTCTGCCGAACGTATTATGATATTTATTAACTAATACTAAACATATGAAAATCAAATCCGTAATCATCTCAACTCTTCTGCTTTTGACAGTATCGCTAAATGGCCAAAAGAATGACGAATTATTAAAACAAGCCCAGGATTGTGCCAACAAGAGTGACTATCCATGTGCCATCAAGGCAACTCAGAAACTAATAAAAAAAGAAACTGATAAGCATAAGATCGCTATTTACTACTCAAATCTGGGCACATTTCAAAGAAGAATTGGCAAGAGAGAAGATGCAATCAAGTCATATGATCAGGCAATTAAAGCTGATCCAACCCTGATAATGGCATTTACCAACCGCGCAACACTTAATGCTCAAATGGGTAATCGTGAGGCTGCTTTTGCTGATTATGAATCTGCCCTCAGACTAGACTCATTAGATGCAACCGCATTAATAAACAGAGCCTCATTATATGATAAAATGGGTGAATATGACAAGTCGGCAAATGATCTGGCAAAACTTATTGCAGCTGATCCTAAGAATTTTAAAGCTCGATCAAATCTGGCGTTAACCAAGAGCCACAAAGGTAACCTTGAAGAAGCATTAAATGATCTATCTCAGCTTATTATAGAATATCCTACAGAAGCTATTCTTCACAACAACAAAGCTGATGTTCTAATGAAATTGAACAGGCTTGATGAAGCCCTTCAAGAGGCTAATATGGCAATATTCCTTGATGAAAAATATGTTACCGGTCAAGTCACAAAAGGTGAGATCCTGATGAAGCTGGGTAAGATTGAGGAAGCTAAAGCACAACTTGATCTGGCAGTAAAGCTTGGGTTTCCTCAAGCCGAGGCTGACAAAATCCTAAGCAGCAAGTAAATAAATGCCATACAACAGGTCAGTATATGTCATTAGTGCTCCGTGGTGCGATTGGTTTTGCGAGCTAATCCACCAGACCTGAATACCAAAAACAGGTTGTACTTTATCAACCAAGCCTGGCGGCTAAAGCCGAAGGATAAAAACCACGCCACCCCCTGACGTGGCAACATATCTTTTCCACTACAATGATCCATTAACCTTTAGTTTGGAATTATTATCATCTGATAATAACGTGTCAATTAAAAATCTTTCAAACAATAGCTCAGACAAAGTCTGGGATTTGATTGAAAAGAGTATGCTATCAATGAATCGGTATTGGATAGATTTTGATCCAAAATTTGAGAACTTAGCGATAATAATCAAACTGGAACTTCAACATAATCAGTTCACGATAAATACCATTTTTAAATCTAATACATCAAATATCGAATAACCAATACCAACAGGCCGGCATATGTCGTTGGTTTTCCGCACCGCGAGAGTCATCTGGCTAATGAGGCAGTTTTGTGGCTGACGCCACGAACCGCCACCGCTACTCTGCACCAACAACACATTATTCACCACTTACTCAGGTTTGTGGCTCATAAGCCCGTCTACTCCCCGGCCCCGGTTCCGCCAAACGTCAGGTGCAACTGAGACTCCCGTCTTACGATTAAAATAGCAAGATTGGAAATGCTTCCGGACAGAGCCTGAAATACTTTTACATAAAGATTTAATCCATTACACAGGTGAAACCGATTACCAGACAAGAACATCTTAAGAGGATAAATATAGTAGTAGACTATATCTCCAGACACCTGGATGAGAAACTTGACCTGGATAAACTATCACAGATGTCAGCCATTTCTCCATATCATTTTCACAGAATAATGAGTAGCTACCTTGGGGAACCGATTGGTTCCTATATTATCAGGTGCAGGTTAGAGGCCGGTTCCACTCTTCTCAAATACAGTTCACATCAGGTTGATGAAATAGCTTATAAAATCGGATATGATAGTCCGGCATCATTTACAAAAGCATTCAAAAAATATTTTGGAGTTTCACCAACAGAATTCCGGAATACGAATAATCCTATTACCATGAAAACGTTAATCACTGATAAAACTCTCCCGGATGGCTTTAAATTAAAGCCTGAAATAGCTGAACGGACAACCAGACGGGCCATATATATCCGTCTTATTGGTGATTATAAATCAAATGATTATAGTCAGGCCTGGGAAAAAATCCGGGGCTTCCTTAAAGAAAAACGACTATTTGGTTTTAACCAGGAATACCTGGGAATTTCATATAATGATCCCAGTATTACGGAAGATGAAAAGTGCCATTATGATTGCTGTGTTACTATCAGTAAAGACATTAAACCAGAAGGTGAAACAGGTGTAAAAAACATTGAAGGAGGTAAATACGCTGTTTTTGAATTCAAAGGCAGTCCTGATAAAATTGGTTCTGTATATAATGCGATTTTAAATACCTGGCTTCCGGAAAGCAATTATGAGTTGAGAGATACGCCATGTTTTGAGAAATATGTTAAATTTTCAAAAACCAATCCTGATAGAAATAAAACTGAGATATACGTTCCCATAAAATAATTATGAATAAACAGGAAGTATTTGATAAACTGATCCCAAAAGACAGGGATTTGCAGCAGGTTGCTGAATTGGTGATCAAATCACCTGAATTATTGAAATACTTGATTTCGGGTATTAATGAAAAGGAGGCTCGCATCAAATATGGGTGCAACAATACACTGCTTCTGCTGAGTAAAAAAAAGCCGGAAATCATCTACCCTTATTTTGATGTTTTCAAAGACAATCTGAAATCAGAAAACAAATTCATAAAATGGTCCGCGATACTTATTATAGCTAATCTCACAAGATGTGATAATAACAAAAAGTTTGATGAGATTTTCAATCTTTACTTCTCTGAAATTGAAGGTCCTGTCATGATAACAGCAGCAAATATTGTAAAAGGTTCTGCGGTTATAACCAAGGCAAAACCTTATCTCACAGAAAGAATTACAAAAGAATTATTAAAGGTCAAGAACGCAAAGTATCAGACAGATGAATGCCTGAATATTGTAGTTGGACATACAATTTCTTCATTCGATAAGTTCTTCAGGCAGATCAAAGACCGGGACGAGGTAATGGATTTTGTCAGAATCAACATTCATAACCGCAGAAATCAAACCAGGAATAAAGCTGAGAAGTTTATCAATAAATGGGATAAGTTAACTGTTTCTCATTGACCATGCTCCATAAGAAACTAGCTGCCGGTCTGGATATTATCAAAGTGCTGAACATTTCTCATTGACCATGCTCCATAAGAAACACGGCAGCACCTGACACGGACAATATAAGTAAGTTGTTTCCCGCCTGAGGCGGGACTAGTTGTCCCGTTTTTTGCACGGTAACCTAAATGCCTGCCGAACAAAAGCCGGTTGGTGGCTCATAAGCTCATCTGCTCCGCGGCCCCGGTCCCGACGAACGTTAGTGGTCATATCAGGATTCCCAGTCGGATTCTTCAAGCTCAAAAATATTATGAACGGATTCATTAAAAACATGAGCGATTTTTAAAGCGAGAATGGTTGACAGATTGTATTTCCCCAACTCAATAGCATTGATAGTTTGCCGACTGACATTCACTAATTCTGCCAGTTGAGCCTGTGTGATATTCTTTTTAGCTCTTTCGACTTTAATACTATTCTTCATTGCTGATTTGATTTTTGGATTTATAAAGAGCCCAATTGAAACGAATGAGAAAAAAGACCAGCAGAGTAAACATATTAAATACGAGTACCCATAGGAAAGTCATGTCATAGATGAAGATTATTGCGAATATTAAGATTGCATAGTTTATATAAGTTGCCCATACCAAAGATTCTAACCTGATTTTGGAGATAAACTCATCCTCGGTTTTTTCTTTTGAAAAAGCAATAAGTAGTGCCCCTATGATTAATAAGATACTTGAAATCTCATCTAAAACATTATTCTCTAAAATGGAAAAGAAACTAGCATCACTGAATATTGATTGCTCTGCAATAATGGCGATGACTTTAATATCAAAAAAGCTTATGCCGGATTGATCAATCAGACATAATACTCCTAGTATTATTCCAGGAATAAACAGAAGCCAACCAATTTTCTTAAAACGATTTGGAAATAAATAATTTGTTTTCATGATAATTGATTTAAAATTATGACACAAATGTAAAGCAAAAATGTCATAATGACAAATAAACATTACATAAAGACATGTATAAATGACATTTAATTTATCAACACCTGATATGCAAATAAATACGACTACCAACATGCAATATTCATGAGCCGGCAGATTGCAGGTAATCTGTAAACAGGAAAAAGAAATGCAATGATTTGACAAATTATACCTTTCGAAATTCGGGTTTCCGCCGGGTGGCGGGAAGCAGGATTCTGCCCGGATGCCGCATCAGTTAACGCTTCCTGACTTTTAACAGGGACTCCCTCCTGGTGTTACGGCCTGCCCCTATTCATCGGTTTTTGCCGACGCGAGAATTGAGTGGAAAAGTGTAATTTTAAGGTGTAAAACTTCGATGAAGACCTGCTACCCCAGACATACTGATTGGAACACTACCTCTAATATAACTGAATATATGAAACAAGCCATTTTCATTCTGATCCTCCTAATAGGTCTAAGTAGCATACATGCTCAAGAAATTACCATTGGTGCACCCAATTATGATTCAATTGCAATAATCATAAGGGACTCAACATCATCATATTATTATCCCAGGCTGTTCTCGAGACTGTTACAATATGATACTACATTGAATGTTGAAGAATACAAAATACTATATTATGGTTACACATTTCAGCCAGAATATGAACCTTATTGGCGATCTCCTTATGATGATAAACTAGCAAAATACTATCAAAAACCAGACTTGAATGAACAAGACCAAGATAGCTTGATATTTTATGCACTTCAGTCAATTTCGACGAATCCTTTTGATTTGAGGCAATTGAATTCTCTGGCATATGTTTATCATTTAAAAGGTGATGAAGAAACTACGTATAGAATTAGTCATAGATTCCAAGGAATTATTGCTGCTATAATGTCAACTGGAGATGGTATGACTTGTCAATCTGCATTTCATGTTATTTCAACGGGGCACGAATACGTGGTTTTAAACTTGTTTCAATTTCAATTTGAATCTCAATTATTGACTAGCGACTTCTGTGATTTACTAAGAGTAAAAAAAGACCAAAGAGGCATTGACGGTATTTACTTTAGCATAAAAAGAATTTGGGATACCAATGCTGCTAAAATGAAAACAATGAATAAGTAGGCAACACACAACTTACCGGTATGTGCAATTGACTTCGAATAACTTTTGTGCGACGGTCTGCCAGGCAGGTACATCAAAACCAGTTAGTGTTCTCAACTTGGCTTCAAGGCTAAAACCAACAGGCAAAAACCAGCCCGCTGGCCTCGCTCTCTAGCCCCCCTCCTGGTGTTACGGCCTGCCCCTATTCATCGGTTTTTGCCGACGCGAGAATTGAGTGGAAAAGTGTAATTTTAAGGTGTAAAACTTCGATGAAGACCTGCTACCCCAGACATACTGATTGGAACACTACCTGACACCATACCATAAACCATTAGGCAGCATGCTAAAATAATAGTAACCAACTGAATATAGAAATGAACCTGATTGTAACCGGGATTCTCCTTGGAATTGTCGCCGGAATTATCGATGTAATTCCGATGATCATTAAAAAGTTAACCTGGGATGCTAATATCTCAGCGTTTACAATGTGGATCGTAGTGGGATTCTTTATCGCAGTAATTGATCTGAACATTCAACCAATAGTTGA
>Ga0255342_1002873_pt1 | contig 20365 bp, 21 predicted proteins | sample wastewater_treat_3_FD_192416 | JGI IMG/M metagenome (GOLD analysis project Ga0255342, IMG submission 192416) | Wastewater microbial communities from Lulu Island WWTP, Vancouver, Canada - plant14 | ecosystem: Engineered > WWTP > Wastewater > Unclassified | place: Canada: Vancouver, British...
TTTCTGCAAGCACAGTCCTCTCCATGGCGTTTAAATTATGTCAATGCGCTCAGAAACGATGGATTCGATTACATCGTCCGGAGCGCCTGGCTGATGTTGTTAAGGGAGTGAAATTCGTTAACGGTATGGAAGAAAAACGGATCGCCGCCTAAGTCTTCATACACAACTCTTGACAATATCTCTTCTGCTTAATATCTTTCCCAAGTTTAACTAAATGTTCTTGTTTGATATTATTGGAACGCAACGTACCATCACGCAAAATGAAATCTCCTTTTTGTATAATTGGGAGATTTGAAATTTCATAAACCAGAGCCCACTCTAATATCTCTTGACAAAAGCTCAATAATTTCGAAAGAGATGAACAAATAATGTCTTTTGCAAAGCCGAAGACTTTTGTAGCGTCCTCCTCGAAAAAATTTAATAGTATTTTTACTGGTTCCAATGAAATCAGTTCATCGTAAATTGCATCTCTATGTTGGTCATTCGTAATCAAAATATTTTCAGGATAGTATCCCTTACCCAAAATTACGGGGTCGCTAGTATCATTGAGGCGAACTTGTTTACCTAACTGGTAGCAGATATAACCAGCCGTGTAGATACCTATAGATAGTCCGTTGTAGAAATCCTGACTGTTATAGCTACCGTCAATAGCAAAAAATTTTGAATTTGAATTATCGATTTTTTCAAAGGGTATTATCTCGAAATAATGCGGTGTTTCTGTTTCACCGTCAATAGTAATAATGGGTATTTTAGATGGCCTATTGTTCCGTGCATTGATATGTTTCGCCACAATTTCAATCGCGTCATCTGAAATTTCCTTTTTGTTCATTTCTTATCTACTTTCGATTAAACAGGGCAAGCTCCGCAGTGACCTGTTTTTTTAAATACATTTTAAAACCAGATGCTTAAATATACTCGCATTTTTTTTAATTTCAATTCGTTTTTTAAACTGGTCAATGGCAAAATAACTGGATTCCGGCCTACGCCGGAATGACAAAGATGGTTTGGATTATCCCATTTATCTTATCGTCCTTATTATATTTGCTTTTCAATTAATTCAATGATTTCCTGATTCGATGGTATATCCGACATGGAATGGCCGTAATGCACAAAACGAACAGAACCCTTTTTATCAATCAGCATTTGCGCCGGCATTCTACCCAGTTTGAAAAGTTTTACCTGCTGGCCGTATAATTTTAAAACCTTATGTTCGGGATCGGGCAGGCCGATAAACGGCAGATTTTCCTTTGTCCAGTATTCCCGAAAAGCCTCGGGCTTCTCCGGCCCGGCAACAATAATCTCCGTATCCAGTTTTACAAATCGCTGATAATACCGGCGCAACTGCGCCATGTGCGCGCGGCAGAAAGGTCAGAAAAAACCGCGATTAAAAACCACCAGAACATTCTTTTTATTGCGAAAATCGGCAAGGGAAACGCTTTTGCCGGTGAAGTCGGTCATGGTAAAATCCGGAGCGGCCGTGTTTAGTTCTACTCGGGACATGTCAGTTGACCTCCTTTAGAGCAATCAGGAATATCACGCTTAAAAAAAGGTGCCTATATATACCCGCAATATGCGCTTAGTTCAAGTCAAAACAGGGGATATTATCCTAAAGGCTGAGAAGCTAAGGGCTGTTTACTGGATTCCGGTTTTCACCGGAATGACAGTGTATTCGGAAAACATCACCTTAAAAGTTAAAACAGGTGATATTTGGAAAAAGATGTTGTAAAAATAATGCCGGCAGATTATTAATAAGCAGTTTATAATCTGGTGAGGGTTTTTTGACAAACAAACCAACCACTACTCATGAGATTTTTTCCCGTGAGGCTAATCCACACGGCCTTTATCGCTGGATACCTCTTCTTGCCGTGTTGCGTGATTATAAATCGAGTTGGCTCATACGAGATATGAGCGCCGGTTTTGTTCTTGCCGCGATGCTTGTGCCTGTCGGTATGGGTTATGCTCAGGCAGCGGGACTGCCCGCCATTTACGGGTTATATGCCACTATTATTCCGCTCATTGCTTATGCTGTTTTTGGACCTAGCCGCATACTTATTTTAGGCCCGGATTCGGCCCTGGCCGCATTGATTGCTGCGACGATTTTGCCGCTGGCTGCAGGCGATGAAAGCAGGGCGGTGGCGCTGGCGGGAATGTTGGCTGTCTTAACAGGGGTGTTATGTGTTGCGGCGGGATTAGCCAGGTTTGGTTTTATCACCGAGCTTCTTTCCAAACCTATAAGACATGGTTATCTCAATGGCATTGCGTTAACTGTAATAATCGGGCAATTGCCCAAAATTTTCGGTTTTTCCGTCAGCGGCAACTCTTTTCTGCAGGAAACAAAGGGCCTCATTCTGGGTATCTCAGGGGGTCAAATAAACTGGACATCTTTTGCAATCGGATTTTTTTGCCTGATTATTATTATTGGATGCAGGCGGTGGTTTTCCCGCATTCCTGGTATTTTGATCGCCGTTACGGCGGCGACGGCTGTTGTTGCATATTTCGACCTTTCTTCTACAGCTGGTATTGCTGTGGTTGGTTCACTGCCGCATGGATTGCCCACTTTTCAAATTCCTGAATTTTCATATGCCGAGTTAGGCTATTTGTTCCCTGGCGCGGTAGCTGTGGCGCTGGTTTCTTTTGCCGATATGAGCACTCTTTCCCGTTCTTTTGCTTTGCGCGCAGGTTACGAGGTCGACAGCAATCAGGAAATTATTGCTCTCGGTGCGGTTAATGTCGCCGCCGGTTTTTTTCAGGGGTTCCCCGTAACCAGTAGCGCTTCGCGCACTCCGGTGGCGGAATCTGCTGGCGCCAAAACTCAAATCACCGGTTTGGTCGGAGCATTGTGTATTGCGCTTCTGCTGATTTTTGCCCCATCTCTTTTAAGAAATCTGCCCCAGGCCGCACTAGGGGCCATTGTAATATTTGCGTGCAGCGGTCTTGTGGAAATTCGCAATGTTTTGCGGCTATATAAATTGCGCCGTGATGAATTTGCTTTGTCCATTATTTGTTTTTTTGGTGTTGTATTGCTGGGCGTTATTAAAGGGATTTTTATCGCTGTAGGTCTTGCCCTGTTTGCCTTTATTTGGCGAGCTTGGCGACCCTACAATGCCGTGCTGGGTCATGTCGATGGCCTGAAAAGTTATCATGATATTACGCGGTATCAGGACGCGCGGCTGATTGACGGGCTGGTGCTTTTCCGCTGGGACGCGCCGCTGTTTTTTGCCAACGCGGAAACTTTCCGCGAACAGGTGCTGCGTGCTGTGGCGAAGGCGCCGACGCCGACCAAATGGGTTGTGGTCACGGCGGAGCCTATTACCGATGTGGATATTACCGCCGCTGATATTTTGGAAGACCTAGATGAAAAATTGCATAAAGCCGGGATAGATTTGTTTTTTGCGGAAATGAAGGACCCGGTGAAAGATAGACTCAAGCGTTATGGTCTTTTTAACAGATTCGGAATGGATAGTTTCTTTCCGACAGTCGAACAAGCTGTGGAGCGTTATTTAGCCGAGCATAAAGAAAGAAAAACCGGATGAAAGTGACCGAGATATAAATTGGATTTTATATGAAAAAAGTTATTTATTATGGCATCCGCGATATCAGAGTGGAAGAAGCGCCGGAAATAAGCCCGGCTCAAGGCGAAGTTAAGATTAAAATAAAGTACTGCGGCATCTGCGGTTCGGATTTGCACGAATATCTGCATGGACTTTTTCCCGAAAGCCCTTTTGGCCATGAAGCCTGCGGCGAAATCGTCGCTCTGGGAGAAGGCGTAAAAGATTTTGTCGTCGAAGAGCGCGTGTGTTCTGTTATTCCTGGGTCGTTTGCTGAATTTATAAACTGCCCTGTAGAAAGAGTGATCAAAATCCCCACTGACATGGATTGGAAACGCGCAGCGGTAGTTGAACCGCTTTCGGGTGCGGCCTACGCGCTGGAGCGCGCGCGAATCAAAGGCGATGAAACTGTTTTGATTGCCGGGTGTGGCACGGTAGGGCTGATGATTTTACTGGGGCTCAAAGCCATGGGTGTGAAAAATATCTATATGAGCGATCTTTTAGATTACCGCCGCGACAAGGCTTTGCAGTTGGGCGCGGCGCTGACCTGGAATCCCCTGGAAGTAAAAACATCTACAAAGATTAAAGAATTAACAAGTGGCAAAGGAGTGGATGTGGCCATCGAAGCCGTGGGTATTGAGGCGAGCTTGAAGGATTGTCTCTCTTCGGTAAAATTCGGCGGCAAGGTCGTTGTGCAGGGAATTTTCACGCAGCGGGCTTTAGTTCATATGCTGGGTTTTGTCACGCGGGAGACCACCATGATCGGCACCAATTCCATCAATCCGCAGCTGGCCTTGTCATGGCTTAAATCCGGGAACATCCGCCCGGAAAGTGTTATCACCAGAATAATTCCCCTGGAAAAAATAAAGGAAGAGGGATTTGAGGCTCTGGCCGGAAAAAGCGCAGAAGATATAAAAATTCTGGTCGCGCCCTTTGGCGTGTAAACTCGTCAGGAGCTAGTTAATCGCGCCGCTTTTTTTCAGCAAAGTGGCAATAGCTTCGGCCATTAACCTGTAGCCTGTGGCGTTGGGATGGATAAAATCGGATTTCAGTTTGCTGTCGGCCAGCACTTCGGATAATATTTTTTCTTCCAGAGGAACAGATAATTCCCGAGCGATTTCTACATACATGGCATGTGGTGAAACAGAGAGGCTCGGTGCGGGTACGGCGATGAGTACAACGGATATACCCTCCTGGCGAGCCAGTGAAATCATCTTTTTTATGTTGTCGGCTGCTTTCCGCAAATTCAGGCGTCGGAGCTGGTCGTTGGCACCGTGGCATAAAATAAGCAACGCCGGCTTTTCCTGGTGAAGAACTTTCGGCAAACGTGATAATCCGTCAGCCGTTACTTCTCCCTGCACTCCGGCATTGACAACTTTTCGACTGATCATTTGTCCCAAAACGGCCGGATAAGAATAAACCTGTTCCACGCCGGTGCCGAAAGTCAGACTATCGCCGAAAGCCACAATAACATCATCAGCAACCAGCGGTGGCAGTTTGGGCGGTGAGGAACAGTCAACAAAACATGCGCTGAAAATTATTACTAGAAATAAAATTAAACATTTTTGCTTCATTGTATTTGTGCGGGTATCTCCTGTTATTATCCTGATGCGGTGTTATTACGGTTTAATATTATCAGATAATTATCTGCACTTTTTGTCAAGAAGGGAAGAGTGATCCGATAGAAAAGTTTATTTTTTCTATTAATTATTTTATGTTAAGCAACATTTGATTTATCAATAGGGGGATGAGCGTGATGGGGTGGTTTGTAAATCGCCGCCGCCGGAAGATTATGCGACAACCTTTTCCTGTTGCGTGGGAAGAAATTATCCATCGTAATTTTGTTTATTATCGGCTGCTTGATGATGCTGAACAGGCGCACCTGCAAAAGCTGATGCAGGTATTTATTGCGGAAAAAAATTGGGAAGGAGCCGGTGGCTTGGAACTGACCGACGAAATTCGTGTCACAATTGCTGTTCAAGCCTGCCTGCTTATTCTCAATATGTCGCATGATTATTACCGCAACGTGACAACAATCATCGTTTATCCATCTGAAGTCGTGCCCCCGCCGCGCAAGATTTCTTTTTTTGAAACAGCCCTGCATCCGGTGGAACCACCATACCCGATTGTTGGTCAGGCATTTCATCGGGGACCGCTTATTCTTGTCTGGGAGGCGGTATTATTCAGCGGCCGTCATCCCGGCTCAGGTTATAATGTTGTTTATCATGAATTCGCACATAAGCTGGATATGCTCGACGGTGCCGCCGACGGTACACCGCCCCTGAATACGCGTTTGGAATATCGGAAATGGATAAAAACGCTTTCGCGGGAGTATCTCCTTCTGCGGAAAGATTTAGAAAAAGGCGTCGGGACATTTCTTGATGAATACGGAGCCATGGACGAAGCGGAGTTTTTCGCCGTCGCCACCGAGCAATTTTTTGATCAGCCCGTTTTGATGTGCGAACATGCGCCGGAACTTTACCGGCTTTTCCGAGAATATTATGGCCAGGATCCTGTGGCGCGTGGAGGAAAGTGACTACACTGTAAATCAGTTGACATGTTTTTTCGGGCAGTTTGTGTTAATATGCACGCAACTATAGCTTGATAAAATAATATGTATGGGGAAAATAAATGTGAAGAAAATATTTCGCTATGAATTAAAGGTATCCATAGAAACAATTGATGAAAACGGCCATGTGAACAACGTGGAATATCTGCGCTGGATGCTGGATGCCGCAGTTATGCATGCGGACATATTGGGATGTACCGAAGCGACGAAGGCTGTCGGTGCGACGTGGGTGGTGCGCACGCACTGCATTAAATATTTACGACCGGCATTTGCCGGTGAAAAAATTGTTGTTTTGACCTGGGTTTCCAATCTGCGCCGGGTTCTTTCTTTGCGCAAGTATAAAGTTGTGCGCATGGAAGATGAAGCGGTTTTAGCCGAAGGCGAAACGGACTGGGTTTTTGTTAATGCGGCAACAGGAAAATTACGCTCGATACCTAAGGATATTTTGTCTGTTTTTGAAATTCTGCCCAAGGAAAATGAGGCAGAGGTAATGAAACATGTGCAGGGTTGAATAATTATAAATATGAAGGAAATTTATGATTACTTATCTGAAAAAACATGAGAACTATGTAAAAAAAATGCTCGAAAAAAATCTCAGCCGAAATGAATTGCAGGCACTTTTAACGCATCACAACAAACAGATCCAGTGGATGCAACACGAAAGACTGGTGCACCTGATTGTTATGCTTTTTGTGTGTCTTTTTATGTTGCTTTCCCTGGGTTTTGCTGTTATAAATACATCTATTACTACGATAGTTCTTACTGTTCTTCTTCTTGTTTTATCGGTTGCATACATTATTCATTATTACCGGCTCGAAAACGGTGTGCAAAGATGTTACCTGTTGTCCGGTGAGATTAAGAAACGTATGGAGTTATGAATACGGCGTGGCTACTGCCGCATTATATAATTAGATAAACAGGAGAAGAATGATGGTCCAAAATAAAATAGTTGTCCGTTACATGGACGGACAACTATTGAAAGGCGTCACGAATGATTTTTCCCCGGATAAGGAAATTTTTCATTTGTTGCCCGTGGAGACGCCTGAGGAAGGCATACCGATAATGCTGTCGGATTCCAATTTGAAAGCAATTTTCTTTGTCAAAGGATATGAAGGTAACCCGGACTATAAGGACAAGAAAGATTTTGATTCAAAAAAACATTTAGTTGGACGCAAAATAAGAGTGGTTTTCAAAGACGGAGAAGTAATGGTCGGCACTACTTACGGTTACCGGCCAGGACGAGCCAGCTTTTTTGTCGTCCCCGCCGATGCGGATTCCAATATCCAGCGCTGTTATGTTCTTACCGCCGCCACGCAGGAAGTTTCCTTTATTTGATCGCTTGTTTTACTTAATAAAAAGACCATGTTTTAAGGTAAAACAGCGCGGCGCTATTTCCATATTTTTGTATTGATCAGTTTATAAGGAAAAAGCATCGGTACGTTTTTTTGATAGTTACGGTAAACATTGCCGAATTCCCGCGCAAGATTCCGCTCCTCCAAGTGCGCGCCGATTATAATCCAAACAGACCAAATGAAGTTGAACAATAACCTGTCCGTGCTCAGTTCTGGGCATGACCAGAGTATAATCAGCAGAAAGAAATACAGAGGATGACGCACCCAACGGTAGGGACCTTTGACGACAAATTTTACCCGACGATGTTTTATATGACGATCACACTCAAATACCGCATGGATGCCGAAGGGATCAAAAAACCCCAATGATTTAACAGCCCAGAAAAATCCGACGATCGGTAGAATAAAAAACAGGCGCATAAACAGGCGCGTCAATCCTTGCGCTTCCCACAGCGGAGCCGTGGCCTGCCAGAAGATAATGACGATAAACAAAAAAATACCGGAGGCAATGGAATAAACGGCTTCGTGATACGCGTCAGGGAAAAGCCTGGATAAGCGCCGCTTGAATGACCGGCGTACCATGATGCTGTGCTGGAGAAAAAAAGCAAGGGATAGGCCGGCATTAAATATAAGCGCCGCGCTTTCGCTCCATCCGAAGTCAATCAGGTTAAGATTTCCCGCCCAGAGAAAAACGGCGAAGATGAACAAAGTAAATCCGCCGAAAATATAGGATAGCGCCGCGGCAATTAATCCGGGATACTTAAAGACCATATAAATTTCCGGCTTTTTTCAGCAACAGCAACCGCTGTTGTTTTTTCCCGTGGGCGCAGTTTGCCCCCCGCAGCAACAGGCGGCGTCGCTTTTCCCCAGCAGGGAATTAATTACCGCCGCGGCGCAGCCCACCCCGGATTCCACGTAAATCGCCTCTGCCGGGCAATTTTTGCGGCAGGCGCCGCACTCCATGCAGGCATCGCGATCCCGGAGGATGGCGCTCCGTCCGTTCATTTTGAAAACCCGATGCGGGCAGACCTCCAGACACATACCACAGCCCGTGCATTTGTTTTCATCGAGCTTTAAGGTGACGACGTTTTTCAGATAAGACAAATTGGTCATTTATCGACTCCTAAGATATTACCCGCGAAGTTAACCAGAGCAACGCGCCGCCGACCGCGGCGCAAATCTGTATGGGCAGCGCGAAACGCATTTCTTTTTTAATGCCGGAAAGCGATGTGTAGGTTGAAGCTCCGGTGAAGTTCATCGCCAGGTAGGAGGCAATGGCCGGAACAATGAAAATCCAGGACAAAGCCTCGATTCTGTCTGGCCATGCGGAAAAGTTCATGCCGCGCAGGTAAAGTAAAGCCACCGCCGTTATTGCGCCGATAAAAAAACCTTTTACGGAAAAAGCTCTTCCCGGCAGATAAGGCAAAAGCGCAGGGCTGAGCACGGCCCCGGCCAAAACAGCGCCCCCCAGCGCCGCGACAGCAAAAAAACCGAAATCAGTCAAATTGCTCCAGTAGCCGCCTGGACCGCCAAGGCCGCTTAAAAAGAAAAAAATCAGCGCCAGCAGGGAAAAGGGCCTGATGACTTCAACAAGTTCTATCGGAATCAGAACAGTCCTGTCTTTCAGCGGGAAGGCAACCGTGCGCATTTTATCATCCACATGGAAGTTGTTGTCCAGGTAAGCGGTTAAATCACCGGCTTTTACCGGTCCGTAACAGACCGTAAAGCCGGTGCCTTTTTTTACCTCATGCGCGGCTACCCCGGGCGCGCCCAGCTGGGGGAGGATAATTTTTCTATGAGTGACTATTTCCTTGAGCCGGCTGTTTTCAATTTTACTGATTAATTCCTGCGTGCCGAAGGTTCCCTTGCCCGCCGCGCACCAGACATTGATGCCTTTGGTGTCCAAAACCAAAATCCATAGATTTCGCCCCGGCAGCGCCTCGCGCAGCTTATCAAAACTCATTTTGTAATTGGCGGTGACTAAAACGTCCGAGGCGGCGTCGGGATTATTCAGCGCGTAGAGGCCGGGTTCAAGGGAGTAATTCATGCGCCCCACGCCCCAGCGCGCTTTAATCGCCTCACGGCGGTCAGCCCAAGTCAGATTTGAAGATACCCGCGGCAGAATTCCCGTTGTGGTTTCAAGTGAACCAGCCACAAATGGCTGATGGATGCTGGGATAGACAGTCTGTTTAGACTGAACCGGAACACAGCAGTTGAAATTATTTTGTATTACCGGAAGAGTTAAATTTTTCATATCCAATCTCTTTGTCGTTTATCGGCAGCAGGCGTTTTGCCGCGTGTATGCTTTTATTGCCCCGAGGAAAGTACTGACGGAATTCAAAACATGTTTTGTCCTTTTTTCGGGGATATTGCCCATTACTTTATGAAAAAAATCCATGATGCACAGCCGGACGTTTTTGTGCGTTTTTTCTCCCTTTTTTGTCAGAGTCAGATAAGCGGCGCGTAAATCATGAGGATCTGTCCGGCGCTGTAAAAGTTTCTTTTTGATCAGCGGATTCAGCAGCCTGGTGGTAGTGCTTTTTTCCACGGCGAGATGCCGGTGCAAATCGGCCATTTTTAGTTCTTTATTCTGCGAAATTACGTCCAGAATGAGGAACTGGTGAAAGGTGACTCCTTCACAAAAGGCTTCATCCTGGCGCAAAAAGCGCGTTGTCTGGGCCAGGCCGGTGAATACTTCCAGTAGCTGACGGTAATTGGTATTCGTTTCTCTTAACATAGTTGTATTATACAACCAATATGCTGTTTGTCAATCAAAATATTTTGCCCATATTATTAAACGGTAGGGTAGATTTGGCCGGCCCGTTCTGTGCTTGAAATATTTCGGGAATTCTGATTAATTCGCCTCATTAAGTAAAGGATTCATATATCTATGACGCAAAAAGATGAAGCCCTGGAAAAAAGCGAAGAGTGGTTTTCTTCCGCGCTTAAAGTTAACTTGGAGCGGACTTCCGTTGCCATCGCCATCCCTCCCAAGTACGACCCGCTGCTTAAAGTGGTGGAAGGCCACTATGGCCTGCAAAGAAAAACAAGAGGGATGTTAACGGAATTATATCATCCCTTTGTCAATTGGGAGCATGTTCTTGCGGAGCTCACATCCATTTCTATCGGCGATTTTTATGAATATAATCAACATCCGGACGGGTTAACCGCTCTTTCCATTCTGATGAATATATATTTTGACATTATTAAATACGCGACGAATGAAGAGGTAAAAGATAGCGCGATACGTTGTCTTTTTGATTTTATCGGTACTGTTCTCGAGAAAAGCGATAGTAAGCTTTCCGGAAATTTATCCCTGCTTAATGAAAGCATGGATTTTTTTGCCAATTTTACAGATAAAGACAAAGCTGTATTAAAGAAGTGTTCTTCTTACATCAAAAAAACAGCCAAATTTGTTTTGGATAATAATATAAATATTGCCTCGGATAAAGTCAGTTTTATACTGGATAAAATGTTCAGGATTACTTATGAATTCTGGCTTACTCAGTCTGATCCTTCTTTATGGTTTGCCGGTGATAAGGAAAAAAATAATAACCAGACAGATGCTTACCAAAATATAATTCATCCGCTCAGCCATCGGTATCTATATGGGGCATTGAAAAAACTTGATGATCTGGGTAGCCAAAAGAAAGCAACGGACAAGGAACAAATAAGAGTTTACTTGGAAATGCCGGATTATTTTCAAATAGTAAACGGGTATTTCCTGGTTGCCGATGAGCTTGAAAAATCACCTGTTTATCTGGGGCATCAATATCTGGTAAAATTAGACTTTCTTTTCCACATGATGAGTGTGCCCGGATTGTCCGATATACACGCTAGTGCTTTGCGCGAAATCAACCGCTGTCTGAAATTGGTTTTTGAACAGGAAGAGAAGGAGAAACTTCACGAATTTGTGCGCAAAATATTCGAGTTTCTCAGGAAAAGTCGCTCACATCATGAATACCGCGGCACAATAATTGATTGTATTACAACGACGGCCAAGGAAGTTTTCGCGCGCGATTCTCAGGAGCTGGCGGATATCTTTATTGATGAGTTAATCTCGTACGGTTTTCAATATCCAGACTTTAAAGGAACTACCACGGAATGGCAAGTTCAGGTTAATCCACTCCATGTTGTAAGCATTAGGGCGTGGCTCGAGATTATTTCCTTGAAACCCGGCTGGACAAAAAAACTTATTTCGGCACTGGTGATCAATTTGAGTATCGGTGGAATTTTTGTGCGTGACACCGATCTTTTGCAAAAAGACATTTCTGTGCTGCTGAATTCCGGTATCGCCCCGGTGTATAACTTGGTGAAACAACTCCTTAGAATATTTCCGGTTTATTTCAAGGAAATAGGAGCAGAAGGAGAGCTGCGCGATATAACAACCGATGTGGATGAGCTTTCTTACCGCAACGACAAACTGGTGAACTTTCTGCGCAAGCAATCTCATGTCGAAAGCAATAGCATGCTCGTAGAGTTTATGGAGAATATCTTTAATTTTTGGTACTCCGGTGACAAAGAATGCTTGAAGAGATATCTACCGGAAGAGGTTTATGAGCAGGTAGCGAATTCCGGAGAGTACTTCGATGGTATGCACAAAGCATTTATTTACTTACTTTCCTTAGCTCAAAACAACCCCAAAGAATTTATTTCTTGGTCCGAAACAAGATTATCTAAAGAAATCAGCGGTCTTAAAGAAGTTGATAAAAGAGATAAAGAACGTGCACGAATGATGGTTCGCATTTATCAACTAATTTACAAAAAATATTTTCCCCAATATGTGGATTTACTGGATGATTTGGAAGTGGTTTATCTTTTCCCCAAAACCGAATTGGCGGCGCTTAAACGAGCATTGAATGCAAATAATCGGTACAAGAGCCTTATTATCATCCTGAAATTTATGTCTCTGTTGAAAGAAAGAATTCTTTCCGCCAGGAAAACCGAGCCTTATGAAAATATATATTACAAGCGGCACATTGCGGCCGGTATTCCTTCAATGTACGGTACCTATAGCGAAGAAAAGTTTGAAGCTCTTGGGCTGACTCTGAGACTGGAGAGTCTTGCGGTGATGCAGATGGAAGAGCTGGTGAAATCTTTAGATCTAAGAAACATTACAAAACGGACTATCGCCAAGGTTCACAACTATCTGTGGCTTTTTGTTAAAGCGCTGGAATTGGATGGCATTTCCACGGAAGGCTTGGCGGCAAAAATAAGATATATAAGCAGCGCCCTGTCCATCAAACAATTTTCCATGGAGCAGTATGTGGATATCTTCCGCTTCATATCCAAAAGTATACAAAATATAATTCATGAATATTATATTGACATTCACAATTCTAATCTGCCTGTTATTATTGGCCAGGTCTTTGAAAAAAATGTCAGCACGAAGATGCGAACCGAGACACAAAACGGTGAAGAATTGGTTTATCAGCAATCGGAAAATTTTGTTCGCCGTCTTATTTCTTCGGCGTTTGGTTTACAAACTCTGGATAATTTTGTGAATGCAGTGGTCGGTGCTCTGAATGCTGAGATGGAAAAAATTAAAGATGAAAAGCAGCTTTGGAGAACAGGCGTTTCTTACAATGCGGAGCTTGCCGTTTCTTCGTTTTACGAAAAGAACAAAAAAGTGGACAATCAAATATTTCTTGGGAACAAGGGGTATTTTCTCAAGGAACTGATTTCCTATGGTTTTAAAGTGCCGCCGGGCTTTATAATTACCACGGAGGTTTTCCGGGGTTATGATGCCATCATTGATAATGAGAAAATTTTTAATGACCTGCTTGCTCGTATAAACAAGGAAATAGTCGTCCTTGAGATAATGACCGGCAGGAGATTCGGCAATCCCCTGAATCCGCTTCTTTTGTCGGTGAGAAGCGGCGCTACGGTATCTTTGCCGGGGATGATGAATTCCTTCTTGAATGTGGGTATCAATGAAGTGATAGCGGAAAAGCTTAGCGGCAGAAAAGGTTTCCACTGGGCTGCGTGGGATTGCTATCGCCGATTTTTACAGACATGGGGAATGTTTCAAGGGTTGAATCGCGATTTCTTTGATGCGATTATCGACGGGTTTAAGTACCGCTACGGAGTGGAAAGAAAAATACAATTCTCTCCTGAGCAAATGAAGCAAATAGCTCTTGCTTATAAAAAAGGCATTTTGGACAACGGTATTGAATTGAAGGAAGAGCCTGCTGAACAATTGCGGGATGCGATCATGAAAGTTTTTGATTCCTGGTATTCTCAGCAGGCGCAAATTTATCGGCATCAGATGCATCTTTCGGATAAATGGGGAACTGCTGTTATCGTTCAGGCAATGGTTTTCGGCAATCTCAATGAACATTCCGGTTCTGGGGTCATCTTTACCCGCGAGCCGAAAAGCGCATCTTCCGACATTACGCTTTATGGAGATTTCATTTTTGGCGTTCAGGGTGATGACATTGTTTCCGGTCTGGTGGAGACATATCCAATTTCGGAAAAGCAAAGGTTATCGGAGCGACGGGACTCCGAAATATCGTTGGAAACGAAATTCCCGGAAATTTATCATGAATTGGTCAGCGTTGCGGAAAAACTGATTCGTGAAAAAGGTTTCAATCATCAGGAAATAGAATTTACTTTCGAGGGATCGGGAAAAGACAAGCTATATTTGCTGCAGACTCGCGATATGGATCAGGTGGCGGCGAAGAGATACAAACGGTTTAAAGACACCAGCTTCCTGCAGTCGACAATATTGGGCACAGGTATTGGAGTGAGCGGCGGTGCTCTTTGCGGCCGGGCAGTTTATACGGAAGAAGATATAAAAAAATTCCGGCAGGAGAATCCGCAGACATCCCTTATTTTGTTGCGCCGTGATACGGTTCCCGATGATGTTGGAATCCTTCTGCAAGTCGAGGGACTCTTAACGGCAAAAGGAGGGGGTACCTCGCATGCGGCCGTAACCATTCCGCAGCTGGATAAAGTCGGCGTTGTCGGATTCAACAAACTGAAGGTTCATGAAGCACAGGGATTTGCCACGATAGACGAATGTAAAATCTGCGCGGGTGATTTTATCTGTATTGACGGATGGAGCGGTATGGTTTATCAGGGTAAACACCAATACGATCCCTTGCCTTCACGAAATATCAAAATTTAATATTATTCGCGTTTCTTGAAATGATTTTGTTTGTATTTTTGTTGGAAACAAATTTATGAAACACGTTCATTCATTCACCGGGGAAAATCGTTTAATATTTCTTGATAATGTCCGTTTCTTGATGATATTTTTTGTAGTGGTTCTCCATTGCGCCGCAAGTTACGGAATCAATGAATGGTGGTATGTATACGACCCCAAAGAGTGCCGCCTGATATTTTCTTATGTAATGTTTTTTGTGGATACGTTCGCTATGCCGGTGCTTTTTTTTATTGCCGGTTACTTTGCCTTGCCCAAAATTGAGCAAAAAGGAACGTTTGGTTTTATTGAAAGTAAATTTGTGCGCCTTGGGATACCTTGGCTGATTTGCATTGTTTTTATTGCGCCGATTATTGATTTCATTAATCATCACACTCATGGTTACACTTATTCTTCTTTGAATTATGGACAATTCTGGCTTGAATGGCTAAAAAGAGCGATTGATTTTCAATTTGGTTTTTTAACTGCAACGGAGCAATTCAATCAGTTTGTTTACTGGTTTATTTCCCTGCTCCTGTTTTTTTCATCGTCTTTGCTTTAATTTGCGCCCTTAAAAAAAAGATTGCTCCGCTGGTTCCTTTTTTTCAGGAAAAGTATCACTCGGGCAGAACGATGTTGTGGGTGATGGTTTTTGCAGGGCTTTTATCGGTCATTGCCAGCCTGATCATCACAACCATCCCTTATCCCTGTCCCTACCCCTGGGTTCTTGTCGGCAATGTTTTCCAGTTCCAACTTTGGCGGCTGCCTGTATATGTGATTTTTTTTGCTTTAGGCGTCTGGGCTTATGGTCGCGGTTGGTTTGTTCGGGCAAATTTCCCGGGGCCGCCGTTTTTTTGGCTGTCTTTGTGTGTTGTTTTTAGTGTTTGTTATGTGATTTTCACGAATTATTATCTGGCCAACATTTCCGACACAAGACTTTTTTTGGTATTTATAATTTTAGTTTCTTTTGCGCGGGTGATTTTTTTAATCGTGTTTACCAGTTTTGCCCTGAATTACTGGAATAGGCCCCATCAACTGAGTCATGCGTTGTCTGCCAATTCTTATGATATTTATCTTGTTCATATACCGATCGTGTTGATCTTTCAGTTATTGCTGACCGATGTTTCATCTTTTATTAAATTCGGAATAGTTTTGTTTTTTTCGTTTGCCCTGAGTTACGCCATAGGTAAATATATTACTAATCGTTCCCCACTTTTGTCTGTTTTTTGTCTTTTTATGATTTTTGTTCTGATGGTAATTTTCCTTTAGCCGAAGAAAAGGCCGTATCGGTTTATGCCAATACGTCCTTTCGATGGATTTTCAGAGGGGATTTTTAAAACTTATAATAAATTTTTGTGAATGTAGACGGTCAGGTCGCCCATCCGGTTAGTGTAGCTTCCATACTCGTTGTCGTACCAGCCGAAAATTTTGGCATGGACCACCGGAACCTGCAGCATCTTGCCGCTCATGTTCTGGAGAATGCCCGCTGGCAGGTCAGGTATTTGCGAAAGGTCAACCGGAATGAATGCCGTGCGGGTGTGGTTGAACTGACCTTCAATGATAATTGCCGCGTCCTCTCCGATCAGATCGGTGGAAACATTCTGCTGCATGGTAAAGCGGACCAGCGGATTGTTTTGCGCCGTTTTCGCGTAAATGTCGTTGATCTTTTTCGTATCGATATTAGCCGCCCCCTTGTCGTTTTGTTTGGCCTGGAAGGTGGCGTTGAGCACGATGAGCGACAGCGTATTGGTCGGCACCCGGATGGAATCGCCCATGAAACCGATGTTTTTGACTTCCGGAATAACTTCGATTAAGGCATTAGCAGCACCGGTCGAAGTAAGAATTATATTGTTCAGGATGCTGCGTGTCTTGCGAATGTCCTTCTCGCCGGCTTTTGGCAATTTATCCAGGACGCTCTGGGTGTTTGTGACAGCATGTATTGTGGACATGGAAGCTGTGAGAATCGTGCTGGTCTCCTCGTTTTCCAGAAGCGGTTTCACCATATGCGCCAGACCTGTTGTGGTGCAGGAGGCCGCGGAAACGAGAAGGTGCTTCTTGGGATTGAAAGAGGTGTGGTTGATGCCGTAGATAAGCGTCACAGTGTCGTCCGGTGTTGAGAGCGCTTTATTCTTTATTTTGAAAGGCGCGGAGTGGATTACCACTTTTGCTCCGCCGTTGAGATGTCCGCGGATCGATCCTTTTTTGTCGTCAACAGGCACGGTCGGATCTTTGAAGGAACCGCTGCAATCCACCACGATATTCACGCCATGCTGGCGCCAGGGAATATTCATTGGGTTTCGCTGTTCGCGCAGAATCGTAACCGGAATGCCATCAACAAGCAGCTTACCGTTTTTTTCATCCGTGATTTTAACAACAGGCTGTGCTTTGTAACCGTAAAGAAACCGGTGGAGCAAGCCATATGTGGCGTCCGTTTCGATAAGACGGGCAATCGTCTCCATGCCGGTGCCCACCTCCCGACCCTGGTTAACGAAGATTTCCTTGAAATATTTTCTTTGGATATGATGCCAAAGTGTCAATTTGCCGATACGCCCCAAACTGTTGATACCGAGAAAAGGGGCCTTGTTTTCAAATACTTGAACTTTTGCCATGATGATGTGCCTCCTTGAAACCTGCTTATGGCGGGTTGGTGTTAATCCGGTCAGAAGACCTGCACTTTATTACAAGAAAGAAGCTCTAAAGTCAAGAATGAGAAACATTTTAGGTTTCCCTGGTTAGTTTAAATGAGCCACGACATTAAGCAAAGTTTTGAGAAATATTTTAAAATTCTAAAAATTCAGGGAATTGGGGTTGAAAATATGATAAGAATTAACGAAATCTTTAACGAAGAGATAAGGAGGGGTATATGAAAAAAGTATATTTGCTCGCTATGATTTTGATGATTATGGCGATTTTTATTGCGGGATGTTCTGTGCCAAAGGTCGGTCTGCTTAAGGGAACACCGGATCCGCTCAAAGAATATACGCTGGAAGGAACCGGCGCGGATAAAATATTGCTCATTGCGGTAAATGGCGTGATTTCAGACAAGCCGAAAAAAAGGTTAATTATTGAATCTCCAAGTCTTGTTGAACAGGTGGTGGTGCAACTGAACAAGGCGAAAAAAGACAGGCAAATTAAGGCAGTTTTGTTCAAAATAAATTCACCGGGCGGCACGATTACAGCAAGCGATATTCTCTATAACGAAATTCTTTCTTACCGAGAGAAAACAGGAAATAAAATTGTTGTTTCTATGATGGACGTAGCCGCCTCGGGTGCATATTACATGTCCTTGCCTGCGGATATGATCGTGGCGCATCCAACAACGGTGACCGGTTCCGTAGGTGTTATTTCCTTGCAGCCGAAATTTAAAGGATTGATGGATAAAATCGGCGTGGGCGTTGATGTGCAAAAGACAGGAAAATACAAAGATATGGGGTCGCCCTACCGCGATACGGCCGATGATGAGAAAAAACTTTTACAAAAAGCGATGGACAGTTTTGGCGGGCGCTTTATCGATTTGGTCAAAAAGCACCGTAAGCTCTCGACACAGGCGTTGGCGGAGGTTTCCACGGCACGCATTTTTCTGGCCGATGAAGCGCTGCAAATCGGCCTCGTGGATAGAATCGGTTATATCAGCGATGCGGTCGAAGAAACAAAAAAACTGGCCAAGCTTTCGGAAGAAGCCAGAGTTGTTGTCTACCGCCGGGCGGAATTTCCCGAAGATAATTATTACAACATTGCTGGTTCGTTTTCGGAACATTTGAATATTTCGCTGGTTAATTTGGAACTGCCGGAAATTCTCAACTCCAGAGCTGGTTTTTATTATCTCTGGCCGGGCGCGATTTCCGTCGAACGATAATTTCCCCGCGGTTGTTTATATGGCAATAATACAAACCAGGGCGCTGAAAAAAAAATTCGGCAAAATAGAAGCCGTTGCCGGCATTGATCTGAGTGTTGAAAAGGGAGAAATATTCGGCCTTTTAGGACCAAACGGTGCCGGCAAGTCCACAACCATCGGTATTCTTTGTACCATCGTCAGACCATCCTCCGGTGCGGCAGTGATTGCTGGCTATGATGTTGCCAAAGAACCGGCACAGGTCAGGCGCCAGGTTGGTATTGTTTTTCAGGATCCTACTTTGGACACGGTGCTTACCGGACGCGAAAATCTTGAGTTGCATGCTCGTCTTTATGGCGTCTCTTCCAGCATCAGGGGAAAAAGGATTGAACAAATGCTGGAGCTGGTGGATCTGAAACAGCGCGCTAACGATATCACGCGCACTTATTCCGGTGGAATGCGCCGGCGTCTGGAACTCGCGCGGGGTCTTTTGCACCGCCCGGCGGTACTTTTTCTGGATGAACCGACTTTGGGTCTTGATCCCCAAACGCGGGCACGTTTGTGGGAATACATAAAAAAAATGGCGCGGGCTGAACAGACCACCATTGTTCTTACTACTCACTACATGGAAGAAGCCGAGCAGGTGTGTGACCGCGTGGGTATCATTGATCATGGCCATATAATAGCACTCGATGCGCCGGAAAAGCTGAAGGAAACCATGGGCGGCCAGATGATTGTAATTAAGGCCGAACAACCACCGCTGGAAAAAATCCGTGGGCTTCCTTATGTTTCTGACGTGAGAGAAAATGACGGCGCGCTGGAAATTATTACCAGAGAAGCGCACCGGCACCTGCCGAAAATTTTATCCTTGGTTAAGGATGTGCATTGCGTGGAAATCAGAATGCCCACGCTCAATGACGTTTTTATAAAACTGACGGGTCGCGATATTCGTGAGGATACCGTGGAGGACTTCGGTAGCTGGGTTGATTCCGTTGCCCGTTACCGCCAGAGGGGGTCTTGAAATTATGGATAACGGTTTCATCCGCAGGGAATTGATGGGCGTTTACGCGGTGTGGTGGCGTGAGTTCAAGGTCTTTCAACGCGAAAAAAGCAGGATTGTTTCGAGCATCGTCCAGCCGCTGATGTGGCTTTTTCTTTTCGGCAGTGGAATCGGCGCCAGTGTCACCATCGGTTCCATTGACTATCGCGATTATATTTATCCGGGCATTCTGGCTATGATGGTTCTTTTCGGGTCCGTTTATTTCGGATTATATATTGTCTGGGACCGCAAGCTTGATGTGCTCAAGGCGATACTCGTAGCGCCGGTGTCGCGCGTCAGCATCTTTTTGGGAAAGGTTTTGGGAGGGTGCACTGATGTTATTCTGCAGATTATTGTCCTTTTTGCAGTATCATTTTTGTTTCCGGCGATAAACCCATGGGGAATACCGCCGGCCCTAATTTTATTGGTCATTACGGCAATAGCCTTGGTTTCTTTAGGGCTGGCGCTGGGCTCGCTTTTCCAAAGTCTGGAGGGATTTCAGGTGATTTCAGCGTTTCTAATTTTCCCACTTTTTTTTCTGTCGGGCGCTCTTTTCCCGATAACGGATAAACTTCCCACCTGGTTGCAGGGATTGGTTAAACTTAATCCGCTTACTTATACAGTGGATGGTGTCAGAGGTGCCCTGCTCGGCGTTAATATCTTTCCGCTTTATATCGATTTTGTTGCTGTTATTATTTTCACGGTACTTATGTTTCTTTTGGGCATTGTTCTTTTCAGTAGAATGAAGTAATACTGGACTGCACCCCTCAGATTGGACAAAATATGTTAGAGTGGTTGACAGGAACCCAAGTCCCGGGAAACGGGAGAAAGGATCTTGCCATGAAGCACCGAAGAAGTTTTGCTGCCGACCTCAAACGCCA
>Ga0255342_1002889_pt1 | contig 20297 bp, 16 predicted proteins | sample wastewater_treat_3_FD_192416 | JGI IMG/M metagenome (GOLD analysis project Ga0255342, IMG submission 192416) | Wastewater microbial communities from Lulu Island WWTP, Vancouver, Canada - plant14 | ecosystem: Engineered > WWTP > Wastewater > Unclassified | place: Canada: Vancouver, British...
TTCTCCTTAATCTATTGCGAGCCAAGGATGGCGAGCATTCTTGACGAGCGAGTTTTTTATTTCTTCATTCATTGTAATCATAACAGTTTTTGTCCACCTCGGCATGTCACACAACAATAAAATATATGTTATAAAACAGGACGGCCCTTGCCCAAATATTTTTAAACCTTCTTTTTTACGTTGCAAACATATTGGATTCAACATCATAATATCTATAATTAGTGTATTCTGGTTTTCTATAGTTTTAAAAATTCCATTATATCTAATGATATATATTTAACCTCGTTTAATATATTCTCACTTGATATATGATAGTGTCCTGAAACCCACTGTGATGCATTAACAAAAGATTGAACTTTAATCAAATACTGTCTATCAATTTCAAGGTCCGAAGATAATACATTTAATCGAAAACCAAGATACCTTTCCCGACTTTCCAAAACTTCTAACTGTGATTTAGATAACTTTGTAAAATAAGGCAATGAATGAGATAATATAACATCTATTTTTTCAATAGATTGAAGTTCATTATCAGACAATTTAAGAATGCCTTCGTTTTCCCACCAATCTAAATTTTTTATTCTAAAAGACCTATCAATAGATACTGCTCCAGGAATAATTAAAATTTTTCCATATACATTACTTTCAAGAATATCATAATCCTTTAAAACTTTAATAGTTTGACTATTTTCAATTATTTCTTCTGTATTATCAGTAAACCATAAAGGATTATCATGGTTGCCTCTAAATAAATATAATTCATTATTAGATAATGATAAGATGTTATCAATTTTTTTTCGACATTTTTGTTTCCAAAGACTTAGTGTGTCTTTAAAAAATCCACAATCTCCACATACTATAAAAGCGGTATTAGTTAAATTAAATTTCTTTATATAATTATTTAAAGTAAATCGTAATGTTGGAAACTCTCCATGTATATCTCCTATACAAACAATTGTTTTATCTGATAAATTATAAATCATATTTATTTTTAAGTTGATAATTTCGTTTTCATAATCCCGCACTAAGCAAAGCTGTGGAACGTTAGCGGTCAGTGCTAACGAGCATTAGTTCTACGGTCATACACTGCCCAAACTTCGTCTTGTTGTGAAGGGGTAAGGTCTGCGAAATACTTTCCATACAATTCCTGTGCAATCTGATTTATGTTCATTGTTTTGAAATTTACCGCACCGAACCGCTAACAAGGCATTTACGCTACCTCTGCGGACGGTGCTATGTTCAACAATTGTTTTTTAATGACGGGGCAGCGTAAATGCCCCAAACGTTATGCAATGCCGATTTGTCGGATTTATTTAAAGTTTCGTTTGTATTTTCCATTTTTGTAAAATTTTAATTATTTGCGATTTTTATTAAAATAGTTCCGGACACTTTTGTTTCTTTTAAACATTCATCGTACACTTCGGGATAAGATGTTTTGAGCAAATCGCTATCAATAGACTTGCGAACGCTGTCCGCTTTTCTCGTTATGGTTAAGCTGTCGGTTTCCCATTTCGTTATTCCTCGCTCGTCCATTATTCTTTTTAGCTCATCTTTCATCGTTTGCTGTTGTGATTTCATTGCCTTTGCTTTGCTTTCGAGGTCAATGATAAAACTTTCAATTTCCACGACTTGCGCCAACAATTTTTCTTCCGATACGCTGACTGCTTTTAAAGGGTTTGTAAACGTTTCTGCACCACTCACAAAGGCGTTTATCAAATCTTTAATGATAGCGTCATCTATGCGTTTTATTTCCACGATTTTGGCGTTATCGCCTCGTAAGTGTATGCTGGAAAGTTTGTTTGCCTTTTTGCCTGTACATTGTTCAAACAGATAGGCGTATATTGAAAGCTGCCAAGATAGGTATTCCCTATTGAGTACTGCCGTTGTTTTTATGTCGTAAAGATTGTTTTCAGTATCGACAATGTCAATACTGCTCGCAATATTTTCGCCATCGGTTACTAACATCTCACTTTCGGCAATATCTATTCCTAATTCTTTGAAAGCCGTTACTTCGGGCAACTCATCGGCAGGCGGAAACCCGCCCGACAACATTTGTATTTGCGAATGTACCAAACTTCCATATTCGGCGGCAGCCGATAACACTTCGGCAGGAACGTCTGTGTACATATCAGTAAATAGATATTTTATTAAAATACCTGTTACTCCTGAAAGCATTTTACCGTCATCCCTCGTATAGGTGTGGTTGAGTTCGTCAAATGTTACCGTGTGTTTCATTTTTGTAGTTGTTTTTTCGCCACGTTTACAGCAGCAATGAATTTTTTATTTGATTGATATTGTGGCGTTTGATTCCACAACTCTTGCAAATCTTCGATATTTTTGCAACGCTTTATGTCGGCTATTGCCATTTCGAGTTCCAAATCGGGTACTTCTTGCGCCTTTTTCGCCTCTTCTCTTTCCTTTGGTTTTTCAGTAGCCGTTTTTGAACCTCTAAAAGTATAACGAACATTTCCATTATTGTCGGAAATTACAAGCTCTGCAATGTCTCTATTTTCGTCATATTTTATGGACGTAACTACAAATTTAATCGAACTAATCAATTGTAGTTTCCCTTGTGTGTTTTTTTTAATTTCGCTTTCGTTTAAATTTATCCAAATGAATGGCGAAGAATAAAGCTCACGACCAATTCCAACATTAAAGCCTGCGCGTTTAAAACTGTCAGACGCTTCTCCTTTTTCTTTTTCAGTATTACTTTCTGTTCCAACATCTTGCTTCTTTATCCAACATTTTTTTTCATCACTCCAAATTTCAATGTTGCAAAATAAGTTACCATTGATAACCTCGTGTGTACGTTGCCAGCCATCAACTCCAAATGTTTCGTCAAGTATCCGCATATCAACTCTTGCGTCCTTGTAAATCAAAAGAATGCACCCTTTTTCGGTTACTTTCTGCACACGGCATTCTATTTCGTCTGCACGTAGTGTTCTAATTGTTTTTTTCATAACCATTATAAATAAATTGATTTAACATAATTGCACAAAGCTGTTTCGATGATATTGTTTTCATCTTTTATCTCACCGTTTGCATCAAACGCTTCAAAATCGATACTTTCGATAAGTGCCTTTGAATTTGTTATTTTTGGAGTGTTACAGCCGTCGCCGCTCGTGAGTGTAGCCACATTGATATAAGCCGTTGCTATTATACTCAAATCGTTAGCTTCGTCGATAAGGTCAAGCTCTACGACTTGCAAGCCGTCTTCAAGTTTTAGTTCTGGTAGTGAATAGTTGGGTGTAAAATTTGGTGTTTTCATTGTTTTGAGTTTTAAATTATTAATATATTTATCTCTTTTCTGTATTACAAAGGTACAATAATAATTTGATATTGCAAAACAAAAATAGTATTATTTTTATTAATAATGCTTATTTATAATCAATCTAAATAACAAAACAATGTGATTAAACTTTGTTATTTTTTTAGTTAAAGTTTGTTATTTGTACCATTGCCCGAACCAAATCGGACAATGGCTGTTTAGGGAATGTCCTTTTGAAAACTTTGTGGATAGACTTAGGCTTCCTCGCTTGGCTTGCCCATTTCCCTTTTTTGCCGAGTGGGTGTTAGAAAAGAAATAATAAATTAATAAATAATCACTCGACATTGGTATTTGCTTTTAGCAATTTATTTTCTTCTTCAAGCTCTCCGACTTTTGCTATCAGTTCTGCAACTCTATCGGTTGCCGCTTTGTATCGCCATTGCAATTCGATTAAATTGTTACTGTCTTTGAGCAGCTGCTTAAATGCGTTGTTCGATAGTATTTTCATTTTCAGTTAATTAAAATCGTTAATACTTTTGTCTTTGTACATTTGCCCAAAGTGTCCGAACACTTCGGAAAGCAGGTTGTGAACACTTGCGGAATATTCGGCATCCGCAGTATCGTTTTCGTTTTCTTTTTTGCGATAATCCTTTAATTGTTTTTTGCTGATTTCCATTTTTTTTGAGTTTTAAAAGTTAATATATTTATCTCATTTCTGTACTGCAAAGATACAACATTATTTTGATACTGCAAAACAAAAACAAATATATTTAGTTAAAGTTTGTTATTTTTGTAGTTAAACTTTATTAAACATTAGCGTAAACTCTAACCACCGTAAATAATCAAAGCTATTTTTACCACATTTTTTTTTCAAACATTCGTAAATAAAACGTTGTGTGCAATTGCTACGGCACACGAACAATCTTACTACACGACCTTATTTCATCGTAAGTCAATCCAGTTATTTCAGATACTATATCTATTGGTGTCAATTCGCCATCAGAAGTAAAACCATCTACAAATTCCTCTGATAAGCAACTGCACACAACACCGTGTATAGGGCATGGCTTAGTTTCTGCTTGTTCGTTACTTTGTTTCATTTTATTCAGTTTTTACTTGTTCGACACTTTGGTGCTATTTATACGCCACGACACCATACACGTGGAACGTTAGGTGCAATATTTTTTAATTTTTTGCCACCCCACTTCGGTTTTTTCAAAACCGTTTGGAAAAAACTCGTTCATTGTTTTGCCGCTCAACCACCATTGCATTGCAATTTCTCCGTTTCCATCTGTGGCACAAGTTAATTTCCATTGTGGATTTTTACTCATTCCTTTTGTAATTGCTCGTTTAATTGCTTCATAATATTTTGGATAAAGTTCAAATTCTTTTTCTCTTGCTCCTTTCCTGCTTACTAATGGACAACCAACACAACCAAGTCTATTTGCTCCTGTTTCGTAATGTGGTGCAAGTTTTATTTGTTTTTCGGCAATAAAAGAATAAACATCTTTATCAGTCCAATCATAAATTGGATAAACGTGTTGGCTTCCTTTTTGCCATTTTCTGTTATCGCATTGAACGTAATCTCTATTTTGTCGGTTCTTGCTTTCAGAACTACGAACACCCTCAAACATAATTTTCCCAACTGAAACATATTCTTTCAAAAATTCACAACAATAGCGATTTAATCGAGTTGGCAACCCTTTTCGTTCAACTAATTGATAAAATGTTTCTTTGGGTTGCATTATTACTGTATGTGGATAATTTTCTCTTATATGCTTTATTGTTCCTATCGGGTCGATGGTTGTATTTGCATAAATTGAAGTGTATTCGATGCCTGATTTTTGCAATAAATAATCAACTACAGCACTATCTTTTCCACCTGAATTACCAGCAAATAATGGTTTGTCGGTAGCATTTGCAACCGTATGTATAAATTTTATTGCTTTTTCTTCTAAATTCATTTCTATTTCCCTCCCTAAAAAATTAAAAAATACAGACACCTAACAGCGTGTAAAACTGCATTAAAACGACAGTTTACACGCCTACCGTTACCCGCAATTAACGGTACTCCGAAAATTGTACGGTATTGAAAATTGCTTTGTGGTTTACCCATCGTGCAAATTTTTTCTGTTCATAATCTGGTTCTTTATTAGTTTCAAAATCTCTGTATGGTTGAGCAAATGGGCTACAGCCTTTTTCTTTTAAAAACATCACCCTTTCAAGTGCATCTGGTATATCTTTAACAAGTACATAAACAAATACTCTGTAATTTTTCAATCCGTATTTGTTTAAGTTTGAAAGAGCTTTTTCAATATATGGTATTTGGCTTTTTGTATCGCAAGCTAAACGTAAATATCTACTCCATTTTACTTTGCTTAATAGTTCGGCAATGGTTTTATCTTTTGCAATAATTCGAGCATCTAAACCTTGATTAAAATCAACTTTAACACCTAATTTTATTATCTTTTCAATCTGTTGCAATCCGTGTTCGTGTGCAAGTACATTGTTATCCATTAAAACAGCTTCTTTTCTGCCTTGCAAAAATTCTTCAATATCTGCATAAGGTCGGATATTGCCCTCTTTATTTGGCACTACACACCAACTACATTTATTCGGGCAACCTCTTGTTAGGAATCCATAAGCAGCCGTAAATTTTGGGTAAATAGAATAATCAGGGCAAAGTTTATCAATTTCTGATGGTAATGTATTAGTCATTTTAAAACCTGTTCCACCTTTTATAATTTCTCCATATTTTGCAAATCCTTTTAAGTAGTCAGGCGAAAAAGTAAAAACTTTGCTCATATAAGTTCTATCGTAATTGCCAATATCAACCCAACTTACTTTGTCGCCAATGCTTTTATGGTACGCTGAAATTTTCATTAAAGCAAGGTTGGGGAAATTATGCCCGTCAATATCTATTAATCCAATTTTCATTATTTGTTATTTTAGTTTTTAAGAATCGCAACGAATTATAACAGCAACTTAGCCCAACTTCGCTCCGCTCGCAGTGCCAAGTTGCGGGCGTTATTTTTTCTGTCTGAAAATGTATACAGCCATTGATATGCAACACACCGCCATTGCAACAAACAAAATTGCATATTCGATTGCGCAATTACGTAATATCTGACTTACTGCCATTGCTGAACAGCTGACGGCTACTATTAATGCTAATGCTTTTTCCATTGTTATTTTATTTTAAATTGGTTTATTAATCTCGATTTCGCTATCAAATCGGTAACTGTGATTTTTCGATAGTTCTTTTATGGTTAAATTGTCAATCTCTCGACGTATGCCGTCTATATCTTCTCCTCTCTTTATCATCTCGCACATCTCATCGCAAAGGCTGTTTATCTTTTCTTCTGCCTCTTTGGATAGCTCGTTTTGCTTTTGCTTTTGATTTTGCCTTTCTCTAATTTTGGCGTGGTCTAATTTCACTCTGTCTTTTCTTGTGGTGTTCATTTTTTCGGTAATAGCTTTATGCTGTGTGATTTATAGAACCTGACGGATTGGTTTATATATTCCGTTCTATTTTTTTGTTCAGCAAGTATGTGAAATACATCTTTATCGGCTCTAAAAGCCATTGATGCGTAGCGTATTTTTTTTCGTCCTTGCCCACGACCAGCGCCACCTCTCCTTTCTTTTTTATTCTCCATTATTTGTTTTTTTTAATAGGCATATTCGCCCAAATTATTAATCCTTTTACAATCATCGTAAAATGCTTCCAATGCTTGTTTGTACGTGTAGCCAAATTCGGAGCGATACTCACTCATACTGTCATTGCTTTTAATTCTGTCATAAGCCATCGTGTCATTTGATGTACACGAATAGTTTTTGCCACGAAATTCGATTGTAACGTCATAAGTTCCGTAGCCTTTCCGAGAAATACTTACCTTGTTCAATAGTTCTTGCTTTGTCATAATTTCTAATTTTTAAATTGTTAATATGTTTATCTCATTTCTGTACTTGCAAAGGTAAAACATTGCTTTGATACTGCAAAACAAAAACGGGATTATTTTTATTAATAACGCTTATTTAGAACCAATCTAAATAACAAAACAGTTAAGCAACTGTAAAATAAAGACTTAAAGAATTTATTTGTTCTCTAAAAATTGGGCAAATTGTTTTTGTAGCGTGAATAAGATTTTTTGTATTATTCTACTTTTTAACTACTACTACTATTTCTGACGGAGCGTTCGCGCGTATGCGCGTGCGCGTAGTAGTAATAATATTATTTAGTTTAGTTTAGTTTAATTCACCTCGTTAGCAACCTCGTTAGTAACCTCGTTAGCAACCTCGTTAGTAACCTCGTTAGTAACCTTGAAAAAATTTTTAAAGGTATAGTTAACCTTTGACGATGCAAACGCAAAGGGTAATATACCTATTTTTTAAATATTTATCATTCTTTCACATAAATTGCGCTTTCTATTTTAGACAAAAAAGTGGTAAAAAAGTACCATAAATAGATAAATACGGTGTCGGTACTTTGAAATAAATTTGTTTTATTTGCAGTGTATTGATTTATAACTTAAAAGCAAAAAATTATGTGGGGAACAATAGCATCATTAGCATTAAGCGGAGCAGGAGCAGTAGCATCTGCAATTGGTAGTGCCAAAGGAAACAAGCTGAGACAACAAGAACTTGACAAGCAACGTCAAAGGGCAAACGCCTTTTACGACACGGAGTTGTTTCAAGACCCGACGCAGAGGTCGGACAATCAAGCCTATCTCAAACTGCTTGATGAAAAAATGAAAAAAGCAAATGAAATCTATTCGGCAAAGAATAAGATAACAGGCGGTACACGTGAGCAATCATTGGCGCAACAAGAAAATATGACAAACGCCTATGCCGATGTGCTTACCAATATGGCATCCACCACTTCGCAACGGAGAGACGCTTTGTTACAACAGAAACGCAAGGCGGAAGAATTTTACGACAACCAACAAGTAGGAATTAATCAGGCGCAACAACAGAATTGGGCGAACCTTGCCAAAAATGCAGCAGAACTTGGCGCGGCTGGAATAAAAGCGTTTGACGGGATTGATAAAGGCATACCCGGTAGTAAGGATAAACCGACTTTGGAATAGATAATTCGTATTCGCTAATCAAATAACTCAATCAGCTATGGCTAAAAAAACAATAAAAGAGAAGGCAGATGATATTGTGAATTCTGCTATTGAGAATGAAGAAGAAAAGAAATTAGAAGCACCGAAAATACAAGCACCGAAAATACAATCAGTTCCCGGTGCGGTTACTTTGGGTGGTTCTTCTGCCGTTCAGGGTAGTACACAATCCACGCAAGCCCAACAGACAGAGAGTGATCAAACACAGCAGGTAGAATTTGACGGCGACAAGTATAAACAAATAGTAGATAGCGAGGAAGGGAAGAAGTTCCTTAATGATATACCGAGCCAATATGAAGATTGGCTTCGCGAGAAAGGCTACAAACAGGATGACGGTAACAACTCAGAGAAGATAACCAACCTTATGGCTGACGGTATGAGCTTTGCCGATGCCGTGAAACAGATTGAGCTGGAAAGCAGCCTAAAAGAGAAACAGCGAGTAGAACGGACGACAAAATCCAAAAAGACAATGGCTAACCTTATGGAAGCCTTTCGTTTGGCTGTTGATATTGCAGGTGCAAAAAGTGGAGCGAATGTTTATGATCGTGGCGACCTTAATCGGAAAGTCATAGATGCAGCCAATAAGGAAAAGGATAAGGCTTTTGATAAATACCAAAAAGCCATTGATGAGTTTAACGCCCGTATGGATGCTTTGAAACGTGATGATATTGCTGCAAGGCGGGAAAGAGCTAATATGCTTGCGCGCACAGCCTTTACGAACAAAGGAAAATCGAGTAGCAACAGCATTGGAGTGTCGCAAAGCAACACGGAGCAACAGACTGTTAGCAAGCATCAGAATGTAGTGCCAATAATAAACAGTGGTCGTGGTAATAGTTATGGCGGTTATGGTGGCGGGAAAAATCCCCCTGTTATGCTGACTGCAAAGAAAGGTGTGTTCAATAAAGACCCCAAAACGGGCAAAGAAACGTTTAAACAAACGGGGCAAACAATAACCTATACCATAAATCCATCTCATTGGGACTATGTGAAAAACAACATAGCCGCTCATATGTTAGGTAACCAAAATGTTATTAACGCCATAAAGAGAGACCATCCCGAACTTGGTGGCTCGCAAGAAGATAAAGGCGAGTTTATAAATCAGATACTTTCGGGAACAACTTTAAAGTCATCTGCGGGCATTGGATCTACCGACTACACTCAACTCCGCGATATGTTGATTAAAAAGTACTATATGTTGAGTAAGGACGCAAGAGATTACTTGGATGCTTATACCCAAAATAATCCAAATTGGAAAACTGTTAATAGCAATAATTTAGAAGAGACAGACAATAGAGAAGTAATAGATTGGTAAAAGTATTAGTTATGGAATATCTTGATAATAGAAAGAGTTTTTTTGAAGCCGTATCAAAAAAGAAAAACATTGGTTCATACGATGAGTTTCTTAAAAAAATAGAATCACCTGATAATAGAAAAAATCTTTTTGATGCTTTATCAGAAAGTTATAATATTGGCACGTTTGAAGAATATGAATCGAAGTTAGGTTTTTCCAATCAAGATACGCTTAAGCAAGATACTCCCATACAAGCAACGCCCAATCAGAAGTCGTATGTGTCGGGCGGAGAGCAGGCGTTCACGCAAAGCGATGAAGCATTGCGCCAAGACAAGCCAGCCAATAAGTTTGCTGAACTATTTAGAAACCCACATCAAGAAAACTATTTTAAAGACATATCAGACAGAGAGGCAAGAGAAAAAGAAAAGATAAGCTATGTTATCGACCCTTATCAGGACGATGACCTGACACAGTTCACGCCAAAAAAGGAGCAGACCTATCAAGATATAATGATAAACCAGAGCGAACTGTTTAAAGCAACTCCCAAAGGACAAGAGGCTTATTCCAAATTAATGGAAAAACAAACATCCGTTCTTGGCAAATACATTGATAAATACAAAAACACCCCCGAATACCGCAGGCACGTAGAGAACTACCAAAAAGAGTATTCGACAGCTGTAGGCGATGAACAGAAAGCCACTATTGACAAAAAATATAACGCATTGTTAGAAGAAAGGCTTCACAGTCTGTATGGTACTGAAATGAACACAGAGCTTGAACCGGCAATGGGAGAATATCTTAATGCGTTATACGAAACAAGACAAACTTCCATAGACGGAGCAACGCAACGTCTTGGACGAACATACACACAAGCGAAACTCCCCGAAATAAAACAGTCGATAAATGATGCTTTGAGCGAGCATCAAAATTCACCCGAATACAAAAAGGCAAGAGACAAAGAATTTAAAAGGCAAGAGATAGCCGCAATGTTCAAACCTGAACTTGCTCATACTACTTTCGCCACAACAGAGCTTAATCTTTCTCTTAATCCTGTAATGAGACAACTCAATGCCGCAAAGAAAAGGATTGAAAAGAGTGAAGATATGATTGAGGCTGCCTTACAAGGTAAGGGGCTTGGTGCGGGTTTCATTGACCAAGCAAAGAGAATAAACAATTGGACATACGGGTTTAATGATTTTATAGAGAACTCGGACGTAAGACAAGTGATAGAGAAAGCTGAAAAAGACGAAAACAGTCTGACAAAATCGGAAAAAGCTTTGCTCGATGCCGTTGCTTTAGAGGCGTGTGCTATTCAATACTTCAGTTATCAGCTGTCAAGAGGCTACAAAGCAGGTACTACTACAGCAGCAAGTGTGCCGTTTATGATAGAGTTTATGGTGAACCCATTAAGCGGTGCTGGGCGTGCTTTGGCGAAAACTCTCGGAGGGTGGGCTATCAAACGTGGCATCACAGGTTTTGGTCTTAAATCTTTGACCTTTGGCTCGCGTATGTTGGGTGATATGTTAGGAGCAGCTGGAATGACCGCCACATCGAGCATCGGGCGTGTTGCCTCTGGCGTAGAGGAGAGAATGATAGGCAATGTTGGCTCTTATGCGGACGTGGAAGGTGTGCATTTTGCAGGAAGAGAGGGCGAACAAACTTTTGGTGAGGCGGTAAGAAACAGTGTGGCGGATAATTTAGTAGAGAACTATTCGGAAATGTTCTTTGGGGCATTTGAGGGCGGTAGTAAAGCAATAAGAGGTTTCCTAAAATCATCCCCATTGAAAGGACTACCAAAAACAAAAGTGTTCGAGATAGCCAAAAATTTATTTTCGAGTTACGATAAATTTCAGAGAGCGGTACAGTTTCACGGTTATCTTGGCGAGGTGTCGGAAGAATACATCGGTAATCTGTTGCGTCTTGGAGTAACAACCGACACAGAGGCATCGGACGTGTTCAACGAAGACGCACAGATAGATACATGGTTGGGATTATTGCCTACATCGGCAGCTTTTGGAATTATAGGCGTTAGCGGACGTGGTATTAACAAATACAGTCGCTATAAAGATACGCACCGAATGAACTACGAGAAGTTCAAGGCTTCGCTCAGTAGTCAGGAGTTAGCCTCTTTTGAAAACGTAGAGGCTCATATCAACGCAGGTGATACTGAATTTACAAAAGACTACATCAAAGAGACTTTACACAACAAAGAGCTTAATGATGCACAGAAGATTGAGCGGTTAAATGCTGTTTACGGTGCTATGTACGATAAGAATTACGATGATTTTAGAGAAGTTGAAATAGCATCGATAGAGGAAAGGCTACATAATAATCATTACAATAAAAATACTAACGGCATAATGACTGTTGCAACGGATAAAAAGAGCGGGAACATCGTCTTTGTAACGGGAGCGGCAGACAACGGTGAGCTTATTGTGGAAGGGATTGACGGAAAACAAGAGACCGTACCGGCAGATAGATTGGAAGATATGAAATCTGTTGATTATTATAGCACCTTAAAAAGTATTGCAGAAGGAGAATTTGCACGAAGAAGAGTGGAGCGTCTATATAAAGAGGGAGACGAAGTGCAAGATAAAGACGGCAATAATTTTACCGTTAGTCAATTATCCGACAACGGTGTTATCATAAAGAATAGTGAGGGAGAGGAAGCAGAAGTGCCTTTTATGTACTTTGACGATAACTTCACAAGTAAGGCTGAAGTAGATATAGACAAAGCTGATGCGGAGATAGATAAACAAACAAACAGCACCAACGGGCGGGTAACCAACGTAAAGATAGGCGGTAAAGAGGGTGTGTTCTATATCAAAGCAGGAAACCTTGTAGCCTATAAGGACGATAACGACAATGTTATAATAGACAAAGAGCATTCGGATGAGACTTTTGTAGTGGTAGATGCAGAGACGGGCGAGGCAAAACAGGTGGGCATTAATCAAATAGACGAAGTTTTAGGAGATGCTGCGCCTATTGAGCTAAAAGAGCAGTCGCACGATGAGATACGCAATGCCGCCGAAAACAAAAATACTTTTCCCGTTGGAGCATTGGTATATAACGAGGAAATGCCGAACGTATTTACTACCGTGATAGATAATGGCGGTTATGGTTTCTCTATTGCCACCGTGAACGAAAAGACGGGCAGGTTAGAGAATGTCCCTATCAGCAACGATGCAAAAGAGGGCTGGAAAACGCTTAATCTTTCAGAAGGTAATGTGTTGCAAACAAACTTATCGAAATTCGAGATAATTTCCAACGAGGGCAACGGCAACCTGATAGTGTCTATTGACGGGGGAGAGGCAGTAAGAATGGGAACAGCGGAGCTTTCCGAAAGGTTACAGTACGAAGGCTTTAATCTGTCATCGTACATTGAAAACGAGAGCAAGAAAGCTGAACAAAAAGAACAAACTCCCGAACAGTTACAAAAAGAACAAACTCCCGAACAGTTACAAGAAGAGGAAGATGACCAATATTCGGATGCGGACTTATATGCTACCGTAAAAGCTCTTTACAAAAAGCGTGAAAAACAAGAGAAGATAGCCAATAACCCGATAGACCTTACCGACCAAAAAGCAATAAAAGCAAGGGAAACGGCAAAAAAGAATGTAGAACTGCTTACAGAGGAGCTTGCCAAATGGCAGGCTATCATCAACAAAAGGGATGAGAGAAAGAAAGCTGAACGAGAGAAACAGAATGCCATATCCGAAGAACGTAGAGCCGCAATAGAGGCTGAACGTATCAAGCAAAAAGAATTAGAGAGGATAGAGCGTGAGAAGGCTCAAGGTGTCCCCGATGTGTCGGTCGATAACGCCGAAGATGCTCGTAAGCGTGGTTATCGTATTGAAACGGGGCGTATGGTTGAACGACAACAGCCACAATACGGATTAATAGGCAATGAAAGAGAGGTTGTTTTCTCATCAAAAGACAAAGTAACAGGAAAATATAAGGTTGTAGAGGCGGAAACCTTACAGGAAAGCCACATAAACGGAAAACGTAACACTAAATTTTTCCTTACAGAGGCTCAACCAAAGGAGCGTACCGACAAAGCAAGCCAAATGGCTGCTCAAAAGATAGCTGAAAATCTTAATCCAAAACAGATAACGGAAGGGACTACCGCCTATGTAGGTACTCCAATAACCAATACAAGAGGCGAGATTATTCAGGGCAACAACAGAACATCGGCTCTAAAATATATGTATTCGCAAGCACCCGAAAAGTCTGCCGAATATAAGCAATTCCTTATAGACAATGCAGACAGCTTTGGGCTTAATTCCGAAGAAATAGCTGCAATGAAAAATCCTGTTCTCGTTACTGAAATTGATGTTACCGATGAAGAAGCTATCCGTCTTGGTCAAAAGAACGCACAAGACACAGAGAGCGGGGGTATTCAAAGGATTGATTCCCAAAAAACTGCTAAATCTCTCGGGGACGGATTGTATCAGTTTACGTCAAGGCTGATGCAGAGCAATGACGAGGAGCAATCGCTATCATCGACCATAGAGCAAAACGGCAGAGATGCTTTAAAGATACTTCTTTCAAAGAACCTTATTAATGAAACGCAGTATCAGAGTGCGTTTAACAATAAAGGCGAACTTACTCCAGAGGCGAAAGAAGACCTTGCGGGAATTGTAGAGAGCATTGTGTTTGCCAATTCAAAGAATGACAATATAAAAACGATGTTTAATTCGTTACCTCAAGCGGCGAAAAAGGCTATATTGCAGACGGTAGCTCGCGATGCGTTCAATAGCGAAGATGTCAAAGTAGTGCCGTACATACAAGAGGCGATAGAAATTTACTATTCGCTATCGTTAGACACGGTATTTGCATCGGCAAAGACAATAGAAGATGTTCGCAAAGCTGCTTGGTCGTGGTCAATACAAAGTCAAACAGATTTTGTTGGGAATTTATTTTTCCCTTCACAAAAATATACCAACTTTGCACTTGAGCTTGCGGTAATGTTCAAGAGCCAAACAATGGCTACTCAACGTGCAAAATTCAACGAACTTTACGACAAGCTGCAAGGAGTTGGCGGGGATATGTTCAGCGAAACCGAACTTTTGCCGTTCCGTGATGCTGTCGAGAAAATTTATAATGTAAAACTCAATAAAGAATTAGGTCATGTTACAAATGATGGAAGCCATGTATTGGAAGTCGGTAGTGAGCTTGGCGAAGAAAGGGAACGCGGAGGCACAAGAGGAACTCGAGGTGATGAACAAGCTACGAGCGGAGCAAGGTCTGCCGACAATAGAGAAGGAGTTGCAGGTGATAATAGACAAGGCACAAGCAATCGACAAACAAAAGAGGAAATGTCCGAGAAACGTGCCATTGCCGAAGGTGTAACTAAAAAACTGAACATTGACATAGAATTTGTAGAGAACCCAGACGAACTGCCCGACAGCGAAATAAAAGCACGTAGAGCAATACAAGAAGGTGAAAAAGTTGGCGGTTGGTACAACCCCAAAACAAATAAGGCTTACTTGTATATTCCCAATGTAACCACAGCTAACGAAGTAGAAAAAACTATTCTTCACGAAGTGGTAGCGCATAAAGGCTTGCGCGGACTGCTCGGAAAAGAACAGTTTAATGCGTTGTGTGATAGCGTATGGCAACAGATGACAGGTAAAGAGCGTTTGTATTGGACTGAATACGTTTTGGGTGTAAAGACGGGGCAAGCGCATCCTCTCGATATAGCAAGAGCTATTGGCAGTCAGGCAAACCGTAGGGCTGCTGCCGATGAGTTTATGGCTAATATGGCAGAGAACGGCATAGAGAACAAAACTGCATGGCAAAAGATTGTAGAGTTTGTGAAAGATGCTTTGCGTAAAATGGGCTTTGGTAAGGCATTTACCGACCGTGAACTCATAGAAAAAGATATTAAGAAGTTGCTTTCAAAAAGCTATAAACGACAGACACGCAACAAAGAAAACAGCATAACCAACGAAAAGGAAAGTGATGTTCGTTTCCGTTTTGTAGATAATACAGAATACATAAAAGACGATTTAGAAGAAGAAAAAAACAAGTACGGTGGTAAAAGGTATAAAATAGTTGGGGACGATATAATCGTAAGTACATATTTTGTAGTAGAAAATTCCGACCAATATTCAGAAATAAGGTATGCGTCAGCAAGTTTTGACAAAGCATTGGACTACGCAAAGGACTATTACGATAATGATATTGATAGCGATTATGTAACTATTGACCTTGAATCAATCGAAAGAGCAATCCCGATTTCTGAATTTAAAGAAAACAACGAAGAAATATGGGGAAACAGTTTTAATGAGTTTGAAGGTAGCTTGGAAAATTATATAGATACATATATAGATGATTATCTGGATAATGCAGGCGTAGATGTAGGATATGAAACAGACGAAGAACCTGTGCGGTTTGTAATTCAAAAAGGAGAGCGGGATAATAAATATACCGATAAGTTAATTTGGGATGTAGAAGACGAGATAGAAAGGCGTTTTGGTGTAAAAGTAGGCAAGTACAGTAGTTTCTATGTGAACAGAGAGGGGAATATCACAGATGCTTACGAGGACGAACAAGGCAGAGAAAACTTGTCTGTAACAATGCGTATTTCCGACCACACTCACAATCCTGCAAACGGCAAAGATGATTTGAATGTATTAATAGCCGACAAAGACGCCACTTCAAGAAGATTTTTCACATCAACAGAGGATTTGGTTTTCAATAGCGACTACACGGCTGATGAGATTGTTGATGAGATAGAGGAGTATTGGCGAAATTATGCACGTGATAATTATAATGGGGATGAGCTTGATATTCGTTTTAGAACAACAGCCTATCATGGCAGTCCGCACAAAGTTGATAAATTCTCTACAGATTACATCGGAACAGGAGAAGGAGCACAAGCGTTTGGTTGGGGGTTGTATTTTACGAGTATTAAGGATATAGCAAAAGAGTACGCCACAATGCGAAAAGGTGGTGTTGGTAAAAATCTTCCAGTCATTGACAACATCAACAGAGCTTTAAAGGAAAGAGGAATTAAAGAATATGACAAGTACTCATTAATTGACTTTGCTGATGCTTTGATAGAGAACGAGGGCGATTTCCAAAAAACATTAAACCAACTTGAGAAATGGGCAAAGCACGACAACACAGGAGAGCTACAAGAATTATTCGATGATATATCTTTGTTAGATGCGGAAGTGGGGAATAATCTATTAGGAGAGGCTAATCTATATTCTGTAACCATCCACAAAGACAAAACACCCGACCAATATACGTGGTTGGAGTGGGATAAACCTGTAACAGAAAGACAAAAAGAGGCGGTAAGGAGAGTTTTTGATGAAATCACTAACAATGAACCCGACTATCACAAAGCGAGTGAATTATCAAATCAATTTGCCAAATATGATTTTGAGGGCAAAACAGGCGAAGATATTTATAGAGAAATATCAGATGCTTTATGGTCAGATAAATACAAACCAAAAGGAGATTCTGATAAAAGAGCGAGTTTACTCCTATTAAAAAACGGCATTGACGGTATCAAATACCCTGCAGAAAGCATAGCCAGAGGTACAACATCAGACAATGCAAGAGGGTTTAATTACGTTGTGTTTGATGAAAACGCAGTAAGCATAGATGAACACATACGTTTCAGAATAGGTAATAAGCGCAAAGCTGATATGAAAGCTGGTTTATTGAATAAACTCACCAATGCAACAGAAGAACAGGTGGAACGCACTATTAGCGAGATAGAGAAGTTAGGTGAGGATGTAAAGGCAGGTGGCGATAGCAAAACCGAAAAAGTGGCTTATCATTGGGCTTTAAAAGGCACGGTAATACTACCAGAGGATAATGACAAAATATTACAAGCTATAAAGGTAGCAGAAATAAGTAAAGTTAATCCTATGGAATACAATAGCCCTATGGAACTGATAAATAATCACGACCATATAAAACTAAAAGAGAAGCCTATTGACCCAGATACTGTTCATACACTTACAAATAAGAAAGATTTAGGCAACGGCATTACTATTTATAATGTGGAGGAGAGTGAGGATAGTAGAGAGAATATGCGTAAGATTATTAACACGCATTTGGGCAACAAGAGAAGTCCGTGGTGTCTATTACAAGGTGATGAGAACGGAAATCTAACTGAACAGAGCGCAAAGTATTGGAAATATTATAATGGGATACCAAAGCGTGTAGCCTTTTATGAAGGCAGACTGATTGCGTTTAGTGCAAACGATAGTAATAATGTTGTATGGTGGGATAAACAAGACAAACCAACCAAAGGGATACCTATCACTCACAAGATACCGAATGATGAGCTTGAACGTACAGGTACTACTGAATACAACGAAGAGACAGGCTTGTATGGTGAATATTCTAACATTCATAGAGGCAACAAGGAAAACGGGCTTTATGAAAAATGGTACGATAACGGACAAATGTGGGTGCGCACTACTTATAAAGACGGAGAGAGAAATGGGCTTTATGAGGAATGGCACGATAATGGACAAATGTTTATGCGCACTACCTTATTAGATAACTATATAAATGGACTTTACGAGCGTTGGTACTATAACGGACAAATGTTTATGCGCGGTACCTTTAAAGACGACGGCAAGAGAGATGGGCTTTATGAGGAATGGTACGATAATGGACAAATAAAAACGCGTGCCATCTATAAAGACGGTGAAAGAAAACTACTTCCTACCGATGTGTCGTTGCAGGAACTTGTAGATAGAGGAGAGCTTGACAAGAAATACTTGTATGATGAGAACGAGGGGGAAGGCGTATTGTTTAGGCGAGAGAATGCCAATAAGCAAAGTTCAGAAAGTAAAACTTTGGAAGAATACAAATCAAAGTTTGAAAATCCAAAAGATATTATTACATTTGCATTAGAAGAAAACACAATATCCTATGGAAGCAAGCAAAAAGCAAATGAAACTCTTAGAGAAACGGTCAGAAATATTACTGAAACTGGCAAACTTAGGGATGATAGTGGAAGAAAATACATTCTACACGATAACAACGCTCAAAGCGGAAGTAAAGAGCCTGACAGCGTTATTAAAAAAGTTACAAAACGAACAGTCCTAAAGGATTTCAAAGAAAGTGGATTTGTAGAGTTCGCAGGAACTAAAATCGAATCACCACAAGACATAGCAGACTTATTCTCTATACATAGAAGTCCGAATATAGAGAAATTCCATCTCATATTTGTAGATGACAAAGGTGTGATATTAGGAACGCACGCATATACAATTAACCTATCAAATCAAGCCCTTTTACCTAATCAAGATGTTATTTCAGATACGTATAGAAAATACAACGCATCGGGAGTATATTTCTTACACAACCATCCATCTGGAAATCAAAAAGTTTCCATACAAGATGTAGCTTCTACTGATTTTATGTATAAGAAGTTAGCAGAGGAAGGTCAAAATCTTATAGGACACGTAGTAATTGATACTGATAAATTCAGCTATATAAATATATCTGAAAAAGCATACAAGGGCGAAAATTACAATCAAAGTCTATTAAGCAACTACATCAATGAACAGGTAGAAGAATACGAATACAAAAACGCACAAGCCAAATTGTTTTCAGAAAGAGAATTTATAGGAAGCGGAAAAGAAGCACCGAAAAGGCTACTTGAAATATCAAAAGCATTATTAACAGCCAATTCATCAAAAGGGGCAATCGTTTATCTTACTGCAAATTTAGATGTTGCTGCATATGATGTATTTCCTGATAGTGCAAAAGAAAGCGACATTATAAAAATAGCAGAACAAGGATATAAAAATAATCTTGGTTCAAGAATAGCGTTTGTACATGATGGTAGCTACAGTTTTCCATTGCGGATGCCACATTTCACTCTTGACGTTATTGACATACATAGAGGAAGTATGGAATTTGTTACGGAGAATAGAGAAACACCAACAATAAATCAATTATGGGAAAGCCAATCAGAGTACAGAAAAGGTAGCAAAGAGTTAGAAGCTATAGCCAAAGAAATACAATCCCTCAAAGACAAGGCAATTGCTGACGGTACGTTTATGCTTGCACCGAACGGAAAGTCTACAAATCTAAATGAAAAACAATGGGTACAAGTAAGAACAAAAGCCTTTAAAGATTGGTTTGGCGATTGGGAAAATGACCCAGAAAATGCAAGTAAAGTTGTCGATGAAAACGGAGAACCTTTGGTTGTGTATCATGGAGGCGGTGCAAATATAATAGCGTTTGATTACGATAAAATCGGCATGCAAGGAAGGTCAGAGGGAGCAGGGTTTGAATTTACAGAAAACATTGAATTAGCAAAAAATTATGCAAAAAATCATGGGGAAGGTTTATATAGCGTATTTTTAAATATCAAAAATCCTATAAAAGATGTAAACCAAAAGACATTAAGTAGAGCGCAGAAAGTTAAATTATTAACAAAGTTTAATGAAAAAGTAAACGCTAATGAAGCTTATACAAGCGACTTAGGTAAGGATGTAATATTTTCAGATTATACAGAAACACAAAACATACCTAAGGCAATAATAGAAATTGTAAACATGTTGGTTGATGATACTGATTTAGATTTCATAAATGAATTTATCAACACAACTCACATGAATAAAGAAATATT
>Ga0255342_1002891_pt1 | contig 20293 bp, 15 predicted proteins | sample wastewater_treat_3_FD_192416 | JGI IMG/M metagenome (GOLD analysis project Ga0255342, IMG submission 192416) | Wastewater microbial communities from Lulu Island WWTP, Vancouver, Canada - plant14 | ecosystem: Engineered > WWTP > Wastewater > Unclassified | place: Canada: Vancouver, British...
AGGATATTCTCTATATTCCCTATATCCACTATATGAACATAGTCAATCCCAGCGTGGGGATGTTTACCGGTTCATCGCGTTTTGGCGCTTTGTATCTAAAGGCGGATGGCACCGTGCAGGTGCCATACAACGTGCGCTTGACCCAAAAAGCTACGGATATGTTTGGCGAACGTGTGGAATGGATGAGCTCGAAAGAGACGGTCTATAACGTTTCCAGTAGCTACAGCCGTCGCAACCCGGAAGCTTTGGTGATACCGAAGTATATTTGCGTGAAGGACATTGAGATTTCACACTCTAACCCATCGTATTAATTTAAAAGTTGTTTAGACCCAAAAGCTCAGGTACCTTGCCTGGGCTTTTTAAATGATGGTATTTGGTGAAGTGATGGGGGAAAGGTGTTCAAAAAGAAACAGGCTAATTCTCTCGAAAGTTTTACATGCGTCTATTGAGTTTTTAACGGATTGTGTTAAAATAGAGTTATCACATTAAGGCTTAGAAAAGCCATTTGTTTCATAAGGAGAAAAAATGAAACTCAATGCCCCAACCAAACTCACTTTCTTAATTTCTGTTATTCTGTTTGTTCTTGGTATCCTCTTCCGCGTTATTCCCTTCCTGGTTACTTTGCTTCCCTTCCCCATCGGAGACATTCTTTTGGCCGCTGCCTTCGTGCTCTTGGCCTTGGGAAATATCCTGAAAAATCTCTAAACAGAATAATTAAGAGAAAAAGTGCTGTGTGAGCAGCACTTTTTTTATCCCCATTCTGAGAATTCTGAAATGATAACCCCCAAAAAAGCTTGCCTTTGACTGCAACAACGTTGCCATAAACAGGAGAAATATCAAAAGAGCAGTTGGTACTCAGTTAATATTTAATGATGAATCACGAAAAGACACATCAAATGTAGCGATAATAGCACGAAAAGACATAAAGACGTTTGTCTAACCCCATTTGGTGGGTTGTAAAAGTACAGAATGATTACTGAACTCTTTGCAGATATTGCGTGCCGCCATGTGCCCAAACTTCAGCGCCAGGAGCTATACGATACCAACCGCCGCGCTCCTCAAACACTTCAACGAGCTGGTTCTTGACCAGATTCCCAACTACCTGGTATTCCTTGCCTGGTCCAACGCGGATGTACTGGGCGGGTACAATCACTCGCGCTGCAAACAAAGGACTGATTTTGGCGCCACGCTGAGCCATACGGCGCAATAAACTTGCTTTGCCTTGCACCCATATCGAGTCCTTTTCGTGCAATCGGAACCATCCGTCTTTCTCTTCAAACACCGTCACCACTTCACCCAACCGCAGTCTGCCAATTATCGGTTCTGTACTACTGGGCCCGGTGTGTGTAGAGAGGATTAAAACCATGCACTGGGCTTGAAAAAGCCCTTGATTTTGTGTAAGCCTGTAAGGCTTCTCAGCATCCCCAGCTTGCACGATGTTTGAGGATTTTCCAAAATAAGCCGCGACGGCATTTTTGTCGCCATTCCAGCGGTTATAGCTCATATAGAAACTGTCCGCGCCAATGCTCTTCCCCTTCTCTGTCGTTTGGTGGATGAGGTAGTTGCTTATACCTTGTGGCAAGCGGGGAGGACCGGGATGTTCAGGCGTGTAATGCGGATAGGCCTGAGGTGTGAGATAATCAGCAATCCACCAATCCAAGGCTGGTAAGGCGGAAATGTCAAGAAAATTATTAATCCAATCCGGTTTAGAATAGACGATTGGCAGTCTTCCGGTTCGATTCTGGCAAATCTCAATGCTTTCACGGGTGATCTCGGTAATCATCTTTCGGTCAGCGCCATCCTCTACCAAAAGGCAAAGGGTAAGCCGATCATGTGACCAGTCGCTTTTAAAGCGCAGGATTTTGAAAAACGCATCCATTTGTTTTTGCGCATCTTCTGTGAAATAAAGCACATGATAAGCAATGCGGGCTACCCGGAGACGTTTCATTTCTTTCCAGTAGCGGTGAAAAAGAGGATCAACATAATCGCTGCCGATACTAGCACGCGCGGCAATAAACGTAATGGGCTCTTCATGTTTCTTTACAGCCTTGAAGTCCATTTCGCGTCTGCCATCCGCGCTTGATTGCCATTTGCTGATATCAATTCCAAAAGCCTGTGTCATAACACTCCAAACCCTCGGCAAGCATGCAGAAGGTGCATAGGATGGGGTGCAATTTGAGTGCCAAGGCTTGCACCGAAAAGTGAGCGGAGGGGAAACGCACTGCGCGTAGACAATAAAAACAAGCCCGTTTATCACACGGGCTTGTTATCAATACTTATTCGGCAGTAAAGAAATCTCTAAACAGACTATCCCTTCACTGAGCCAGCTGTTAAACCACCTACAATTTGGTCTTGCAGGACCATGTAGATGATCATCACCGGTAGGGCGGCAATTAACGCGCCAGCAGCAAAGACACCCCAGTTTTTGGTGTATTGGCCAGCGGTGAAGATTTGCAGACCAACCATCACGGTTTGTTTTTCACTGGTGGTTAGGAAAGTGCGCGCTAACAAGAACTCACCATAGGTACCAATGAAACTCAGGATGGCAATCACCACCAAAATCGGTCGTAAAAGTGGCAGTAAGAGTTGACTGAAAATTTGCCAGTCTGTGGCGCCGTCGACTTTTGCCGATTCGTCAATATCGCGTGGAATGGTGTCCATATAACCTTTCATTAGCCATATGTTCATGCCCATCGCGCCACCCATGTAAACCAAGATTAAGCCCCAATGAGTGTTTAAGCCCAGGAATTTACCTACTACGGGCAAATCACCCATTTGGTTAATAATGCTATAAAGCGCGACGATTGCCAAAAGGTTGGGGAAGCTCTGCACAAGCAAAATGGCCTTAAGCAAACCTTGTCGCCCCTTAAAACGGAAACGTGAGAACGCGTAAGCTGCCAGGGTGGTGAGCGATACCGTAAGCAAGGTGGAGACCAGCGAGACGAATAAGGAGTTTTTCATCCAGGTAAAGAAGGGAAAAATCGGGTTATTCACCAACTTAGTGAAGTTATCAAAGTTGGCATTAGCTGGAATAAGTTGCTGGTTTGCCAGGTCGTTTACGGGGTTAATCGCTGCAGAAACAATCCACAGTACTGGGAAGATACTAAAGGTTACCAGTACAATTGCCAATACAATGCGCAAAATAGTGCCGATAATTTCCATTGTTCTCATGGACATATATTTTTTAGACGTTTTCACCGGTTTCCTCCCACATATTTGTAAAGCGGAATTGGATAAGCGACATAAAGGCGATCAGGATAAACAGGATAAGCGAGATAGCCGAAGCATAACCATACTGAGCGCCACGTCCACTTGCAAAGGCAAGGTTGTAAACGTAACTGATGATGATGTCGGTGTATCCTGCCGCGGTTGTCGCCGTTGGGATGGGTGGACCACCCCCAATGAAGGCGTAAATCAAATTAAAGTTGTTGAAGTTGAAAATGAACGAAGCAATCATCAAAGGTCCCACGCTTACCAGCAACAAGGGCAAGGTGATTTTTGTAAAACGTTGCCAGCCGTTAGCACCATCGATTTGAGCGGCTTCATAGATGTCAGTTGGGATACCTTGCAAGGCGCCACTGGTAACTAACATCCAGTACGGATAACCCAGCCAGAGGTTCACGACAAGCAACGCGGTACGTGCCAGCCAGGGATTGGTGTACCATCTTGGCGCGATATTGAAAACTTCAAGCATCATTTTATTAATGATGCCCATTTCCTGGTTGAACATGGCACGCCAAATGAGAATCGTAATCAGACTGGGGATGGTGTAGGGGATGATGAGCAAACTGCGCAGAATCTTTTTGCCCTTAATTTTTGGCCCGTTGTAGATAATGGATATCAATAAGCCAAGAGCGAAAGTCGTAAGGAGACATAATGTGGCAAAGGCAAAGTTCCATGCCACAATGGTTGCCAATGGCCCACGCATGCCCGGGCTTTTTACGAACTGCACAAAATTATCAAAACCAACGCCCGCGGTATAACCAGGGATGAGTTTCTGGTTGTTTTTACTTATCCAGGTGCCTTTTACATCTTCATAAACCACGCCGGTTTTCTGGCTGGTGAAGGTGTTTGTGGCATGGTCATAGACATAAAGCTGCAGGAATTGACCCACAGTTAGGTCAGGACGGATAAAAATGGGGGCTTCTTCCTGACCAAAGCGATATTTTGTCAGATTAGCATCTGTAGAAGCGGCGATGCCACTTAAGCGTTCATAACCTTCAATGCTTACTGGCGCGCCACTGGCATCAATCTCGCCGATACCATTCTCACCTGATACGACATCAAAAACTTTAGGCTCTTCGTGGCTTTTTAACATGCGAGCCATCATCGTCTCACCGGCATCATCTTTGATCCACAGCAAATAGTCATTTCCGGAGCCTTTGTAGGCGATCCAACTCACAAAGACACGGCTGTCTGGTGGCAAATAAGTTTCAGATTCAATCTGTTTAATCGCTTGCTCTTTGCTAATCAGGTGACCATCGCCATAGTTGGTGAAACCATTATAGACGGTGTAAAAAATAGGAAAAATTGAAAACAAAAGCCAGGCTGCCAGCCCAAACGCCATCCACTTAAACATATGAGCTTTTGGCACAAAAAAAGCAAAGCTGATGATAGCGATGATGAGCACAAAAATGATGCCCAAGGGGACGTAGCCCATTTGAAAAAGCTTAAAAGCAAAAAAGGCCATGAGAAGATCTATCACGATGATTACAGCAATACCAAACCATTGTCCGATAGACCTTATCGTATTATTGGCGAACTTACCAACACTTGGGGTGGGTTTATCCATCTTATAAGCCTCCTTTCGGGGTTTTAGAAAAAGGCGACCAGTAAATCTAACTGGTCGCCTTTCTTAACTTTAGAGCTTAGGGAAGAACAATTTCAAGCAAGAAAGTGTTGGGGTCCCATATAAAGGTCACTTCGCCGTCAGCGGGCACAGTGAAGGTAATGTTATCACCACCGGCTACGCCGTCCGCGCCGTAGTTGGTGTCCCAACCACCGTCCAGGGCAACTTTAACTTCATAGTCGCCAGCGGGGATGGTGAAAGTGGCGGTGTACAAACCGTCATCACCAAGGGTCATGGCGGTATCGGCACAATCAGGTTTCCATTCACAGGCAAAGCCCGCGGCTGATTGCCATGAACCGGGCAGGTTCACCATGCCTTCAGTATTGGAGGCGATAGCGGCAATGATGGCTTCCTGAGCAAATTTGTAGGCTTCTTCGGGGGTCTTTTCGCCAGTGAAGATGAAGCTCAAGGCATTACCCCAGTCACCCCAAACCTTACCCATTTCTGGGATGGCAGGCATGGGTTGAGCGTCTTTACCAGCTTCGCCAATGGCTTTCAGATCAGCGTCGTCAACTTTAGCAAGAGCGGGCAAGAAAGCGGGAGCGCGGGGCTCAGCTTCGTAGAGGCTCAACATGACTTCTTCTGTGGCGATGAAATCGGTGAGGAAGGCTTGCGCCAAAGCGATGTTTTTGGACATGCTGTTAATCGCGAAACCCTGAACACCCATGAAAGGCGCTCCACCATCGGGGAAGTTGGCGATACCGTAATTGGTACCTGCAGCCTTGAGGTTGTTGATTTCCCAGGGTCCGTTCATGAAGAAAGCAACTTCACCGTTCAGGAACATGGATTTGGCGGTGGTGTTATCGAGGTTGTCAGACAAAATACCGTCTTCTTTCCATTTCAGAGCCATTTCGCCGAATTTGATCATGCCTTCAGAACCAACGCCAACGTCCTGAGGATTGTAGTCGCCATTGGCGTCCACACCAAAGACGTAGCCACCCTGAGAGGTCATCCAGGGATAAGCGTCGTAGTTGGTGCCAGCAAGAACCATACCGTATTTGACTTTACCTTCATCGATAAGTTGTTTAGACAGATCGTAAACGCCTTGCCAGGTGGTGGGAACTTCGGTGACATAATCTTTATTGTAGAAGAAACCAAGGTTTTCGGTTGCGTAGGGCATACCGTAGAGCTTGCCACCAACGGTGAAGGCTTTGAGGGCTTGTTCGCTGAAGTCGGCTGCTTTGGCACCAAGGTTCATTTCCGCGATGAGACCAGATTCGGTAAGTTGAGGCAGTTGGTCATGGGGAATGATGATGATGTCAGGACCTTCGCCAGCAGGCGCGGCAACCAGGAATTGGTCGCGAATACCAGCGATGTTTTCAACAACAAGATCAACGTTGTGGGCTTCTTTGAATTTGGCAGCCAGGTCGTTAAAGACTGGCGCGCGTTGTTCGTCTGCCCAGATGCGTAATGTGCCAGCGGATTCAACAGCGGGGGTTTCGGCGGGCTTTGAACAAGCACCGAGTACCAATGCCGCGATGAGGACGATGGCGATTAGTAAAGTATTTTTTCTCATTTTCTCTCCTTTTGAGCTATTGTTTGGCATATGCCTAATTAATTTATTAATCCTCGCACAGTGGTATTGAATTGTCTGGCGCGAGAATGTCTTCAATAGAATGGCTGACCTCCAGATAGAGATCTATTTTGTCATTGTCAATTTGCGACATAAGTTCAGAGACTTGCTTATAGTAAGCGGGCTGGACTTTTTTGAAGAGGGCCTGTCCTTTTTCGCTGATAAAGAGCTGATAGCTACGCTTGTCTTCCGGATGTTCCTTGCGGGTAATAAGACCGTCTTTCAGCATACCTTGCACGATGCGCGAGGTATTGCTTTTGGTGCATAAAAGAAGGTCACTGAGGTCCATGTTGTTGATACCAGGCTTGTTGCTAAGGTGTGAGAGTACAAAGTATCGGGGGATGTTCAAGCCATATTGTCCCATGAAATTTTTCTCATGGTTATCAATGTGTAAAAAGATTGCTTTTAGAGAATTGTAAAGCTTTAGTTTTTCTTGGTCCATATCTGTCTCTGAAGAATCAAGCAATGAAAGTTCAGGTATCAACTATTTTAGTCGCAATTGCATCTAAATACAAGGGTATTGTAATAAACTCATTAATTATTGCACTATGTCTTGTCCTGGCATGGAAAATTAGCTGAAGAACGGACATTTGGCAATCATATGGTCTATTTAAGATAATTGTAGTCCTTTTGTAAAGCGCTGTCTTTGCTCGGTTTCGTAAAACACTGTACAAAATCGACAATAAAGCGATTAAAAATCAAAAATCCTGTGTGATGTCCCCCAATCTCTTTTGAGATGCGTATCTCTGGTTTTCCAGTCATTAAGCAAAAACGCTTCTCAACAATCGAGAAGCGTCTTGTTTGCATAAGAATACCCCTAAACGCCGCGTTCACCACGCGAGTAGGGCACGCCCAGAGCCGCAGGCGCGCCAATGCGTTTGCGCCGTGCCGCGGATGAGCCCCAAATGAGGGCAATAATTGTCAGGGCATAGGGCACCATTTGCAGGAAAAATACCAGGTTGTGGTTATAAAAGAATGGGTTGCGCATTCCTAAAAGCATCGTGGGACCTTGCAAGTCCAAAGCGAAGCGGCGTAACATGCCAAACAAATAGCCACCCAGTGCTGCGCGAGTGGGGTTCCAGTGCGAGAAAATAACCAGTGCCACCGCGATCCAGCCTTGCCCGGAGGTCGTCAAATGGCTGTACCAGCCCGGCGATACGGCAACGCTAATCGTCGCGCCAGCCAAACCAGCCATACAACCACCCACAAAAGTGTAGAGGTAACGGGTTCCATAAACATTCACACCCAATGTATCAGCCGCGGCTGGGTTTTCGCCCACCGCGCGCATATCTAAGCCAGGTTTGGTTTTGTTGATGAAGTACCACGCTATGGGAATCATCAGATAACCAACATAAACCAGGAGGTTTAAATTGCTAAAGAAAATGGGCCCGATATAAGGGATTTTTGACAGCAGGGGAATGGTCAAATTGGGCACTGTGACGGTGCTAAGGCCGGTGAGTCCTTCACCGATGACCAGTGCCAAACCGGTGCCCAAAAAGGTGAGCGATAGACCACTAACGGTTTGGTCTGCCTGGAAATGAATGGTGACCAAGGCATGGGCTAAGCTAAGGAGACCACCAGCGAGAATCGCCACCAGTAGCGCAATCCAGACGTTGCCGGTCATATAGGCGGCTTTAAAAGCGGCCATAGCGCCAAAAAGCATCATGCCCTCAACGCCCAGGTTTTGAATGCCACTGCGTTCCGCAATAATTTCGCCAATCGCGGCGAAAATCAAAATGGTGCCGGTTGAGAGCCCAGATCGAAGGATTTCTGAATAATTCATCATGCTGACACCTCTTCGCTGACCGTTTCGACGTTCTTTCTGGATCTGTCAATTTGGAATTTATACTTCAGCAAAACATCACTGCTGATGACCAGAAACAGGATAATGCCTTGCAATAAGAAGGAAATGCCGGAAGGTTGGATTTCCCGACTGGCGACAATCAGACCGCCAAACAATATTGATACTACAATCACTGCCCATGGATTTAGCTTTGCCAGCCATGCCACAATGACGCCCGAAAAACCATACGAAACTGAGATGCGTTCTTGCAGACGATGCACGACACCGCTGACTTCGACCATGCCAGCCAAGCCTGCGAACGCGCCAGAGAGCATAAAAACCAGGATGGTGTTCTTGGCGATATCCGCGCCAGCATAGCGTGCGGCACGTGGGTTATCACCAATCAGGTTGATCATATAGCCCCAATTGCTGTGGTTGAGGATGATGTGCACAATCAGCGCGGCAATCAGACCGAACAAAACCCCGGCATGGAGTGTGATGCCTGAAAAAGCCTTAACTTGGGTAGCGTAATCTGCTAAGCGTGGCAGCCAGGCTGTTTTTGAGAAAGTTTTGGTCATCTGAAAACCCGCGTCACTCCATTTGCCAAAAATCCAGTAATTGTTCCAAAAAACAACGATGTAATTGAGCATTAAGGTGACAATAATCTCGTTGATGTTAAACTTGGCTTTCAAGACACCTGGGATGAAGCCATAAAGCGCGCCACCAATCATGCCCAGCAAAGCCATCATCAACAAAACGATGAATTTGGGTGTGGTATCAAGAGGAACCAATGGCACCAAGGGAACCAGGCTTGCCATGAACGCGCCCATAAAGAACTGACCTTCCGCGCCGATGTTCCAGAGTTTCATTTTAAATGCCAGGCTACAGCCCAGACCAATCAAAATGAGGGGAGAGGCTTTGACCATGACGTCTGAAAAAGACCCTAAAGAGCCAAACGAGCCTCTAAAAAAGTAACTGTATATGTATAAAGGGTTAGCGCCGATTGAAGCGAGGATAATCGCGCCAATCAAGAAAGCCAATACGACTGCGCCAAGTGTGGTGACGAGAGGCAACCACTTAGGGATGTCCTCTGTTCGTCTTACGATAGATATTCTTGGAAGGCTCATTGATCACCATCCTCTTGATATTTGTCGCCCAGAACCTTGCGCAAGACACGCGCTTTTTCTTCTTCGTCGGTCAGCGGTCGGTCTGGCGCTTGTGTTGCTTCTGGCTTATGCTCTGGTAATTCAGACTCAGTCGCTTCAATTTCTTCAAAGAACTTTTCAATGCGCTCTTCAATTACAGTTTCGAGGGCGTCATCTGCTTCGGGTTCATTTGGGGCTGCCATAGCCGGGTCGGGTTTTTCTTCAGGTTGCTCTTCTTCCTGAGGTAAGGGATTTTCGGACAGGTTTTCTTTCCCATCCAGACGCAAACTACCAGTCATCATCAAGCCAAGGGTCTGAATATCAGCCTCTTCGCCTTTCATGACCCCCACAATTTCGCCTTCGTACATCACGGCGATACGATCAGAAAGGCGCATGAGTTCATCCAGCTCTTCTGATACGAGCAGAATAGCGCAACCTTCATCCCGGCGGTTAATCAAAAGCTCTTGCACACCTTCAATAGCGCCAACATCCAAACCACGGGTAGGTTGCATGGCGACCAAAATTTGTGGCACACATGAAAGCTCTCGTGCCAGGATGAGCTTTTGCAGGTTGCCACCACTTAGTTTGCGCGCCTGGGTTTCTACGTTCGGAGCCATGATGTCATAGGCGTCTTTTAATTCCTCAGCATGATGTTTGGCGGCTTTATAGTCAAGTCTCCAATGATCGCTGATGGGTTTCTCACGATAATTTTTCATGATGATGTTTTTGGTAATCGAGAGATTTGGTGCTGAACCAACGCCAATACGGTCCTCGGGGATATGAGAAAGACCTTGAGCGATAGAAAACTTGGGTGATTTATTGGCGATGTTTTTGCCATTCAGGATGATTTTACCCTGACAGCTGCGTAATCCGGTGATACATTCCACCAATTCGCTTTGACCATTGCCTGCCACACCCGCGATGCCCAAAATCTCACCCCTGCGCAGCTCTAAATTAACGTTGTGCAAGGCGGGCAGGTTTTTATTGTTCAGCGCGTTAAGATTTTCGAGTGTCAGAATGACCTCACCAGGCTCTTTATCACTGCGGCGCTGATTAAAAATGACTTCCCGACCAACCATCAGGGTGGCTAATTGTTCGCGGCTCATACCTTCAACGGGCACACCCTCAGCAGTGACTTTTCCGCGACGGAGGATGGTCAAACGATCAGCCACAGCTTGAACCTCGTTAAGTTTGTGGCTAATGAAGGCAATTGACTTGCCTTGCGCTGCCATGCCCTTTAATGTTTCGATTAACTCGTCAGCTTCCTGGGGTGCCAGGACAGCGGTGGGTTCGTCCATGATAAGGATGTCCGCGCCACGATAGAGGATTTTTAAAATTTCTACGCGCTGTTGCTCGCCAACTGAGAGTTGCCAAATCTTGGCTGTGGGGTCAATATTGACGCCAACAGACTCAGCTAAAGCACGCACTTCTTCATCGTACTTTTTGAGGTTTAAGAAAAAACGTGGTTTATCAAGTCCTAAAATAATATTCTCGGTCACGGTTTGGTTTTGCACCAACATAAAATGCTGGTGAACCATACCGACACCTTTCGCGATAGCATCTTTGGGTGAGTTAAAATGCTGCTCTTCGCCATGGATGAAGATTTGCCCGGATGTTGGTCTGTAAAGTCCAATGAGCACATTCATCAAACTGCTTTTTCCCGCGCCGTTCTCGCCCAGAAGAGCGTGAATTTCGCCAGGATACATCTTAAAGTTCACATGGTCGTTGGCCAACACACCCGGAAAGCGCAATACGATATCACGCAATTCCACAGATGGTTCAACAATTGGGGATATTGCTTTTGCTTCAGTGTTGCTCATGAGATTGTCATTGTAAGATAATCAAGAGATGGCTCGTTTATTAGAGCCATCTCTTGAGTCTAAATTGTTTTAGGGTAGTTCAGCTGTGATGTTTTCGAACCACCAGTACATGCCAACACCACCCGCGCAAGGCGAGTCGGCACTTTCGAAGCAGTCCAGATCAACCTGGCGCAAGACTTCGCCTTCTGCAAGAACGACGTTGCCTTTGTTGTCCTTGATGGGTCCCTTGAATACGTCAAAGCGGGTCATTTCACCTGAGAGGAATTTGGCGAGTTCATCGCGCACCAATTGCAGATCTTCTTCGGGGAGATCGCGCAAGCCGGGCATCAGTTCTTCGCCTTCCATGAAGCCATAGAGGCCTAAGCCACCGGTATCGGCTTCATAGTAGTATGCGCCACCTTTGTATTCGCCAGCTCTGGCTTGCTCAATGAGTTCCTTGTAGATGGGTCCCCAATGGAAGTACATTGAGGTGAGACATTTCGGGTCAGTACAGTTGCCGGAGTAGTCATAAGTAATACCCCATTTGCCTTCAGGTGCGGCTGTAGCAGGTGCGGGGGTATCGGCACCGGTCATTACCACTTGCACTCCAGCATCAAAGAGCGATTTTGCAGCTTCTTGTTCAAGGATGGGATCATGCCAGGTGTTGATGAAACGCACATCGATCTTGCACTCTGGGCAGGTTTTTTGAACGCCGATACCAAAAGCATTACCCAGGCGCAGCTCTTCCGGAATGGGGAAGGTGGCCATATAACCAATGTGGGGATTGCCATCGAGTTTGGCGCGTGAGCCAGCAAGCATGCCAGCCAGATACTTGATATCTTCCATGGCGCCCATCAGGTTGCCAAAGTTGGTATCGTTGAATTTATAGCCTGAAACGTGAATAAAGCTTTTGTCGGGGAATTCCTCGGCGACGGCCATGGTGCCATCCATGAAACCGAAGGAAGTGGTGAAGATCATGTCGAAACCCTTGCGAGCCAGGGCGCGGGTCACGTTTTCAGAGTCAACACCTTCAGCAACGTTCTCAACGTAAGCGGTGTGAACACCTTCCATGTTTTGCTCGGCCCAAATTCGGCCAACATCGTGTGCTTGTGTCCAGCCGCCATCATCATGTGGACCAACATAGACGAAGCCAACGTTGAATTTGCCTTCTACCGGTGCCGGGACTTGGTAGGAACCAACTTGTTCTTCTGCTGAGGCTGGGGGTTGATCACCTTCAGGTGCGGGTGGGGGTGTGGTGGTGCCGCAAGCGGCGAGTGTCATACTGATAACTAATAGAACGGTTAATAGCAGGAAAAACTTCTTATTCATTTTCTCTCCTTAAAACTTGGGTTGACTAAAAGCTTGCAAGCTTATAAAGACAGACTTCGCACGGTTTTAATCAACCATGAATCCCTTTCATGATGAAAGGCTTTGCGATACATACATTTTACACGATTGTGAGAAAAACAAGGGAAATTGGTCGCGAAAAATGTGAAGATTGGGTAAATTGCTTTTAGTAAAACGCTTTATAGAAGCTAAAATCATTGGCTGCTTTCACTGGATAGATATTTTCATGCTCTTTTCCGCCCTCTTCGCACATATTAAAGTGGGTTTGGTGCTATTGCTAAACCAAGCAATCCTACATTATAAGTGGTATCATTTTAAGCATGAAACGGCCAACAGAACCAGGTTTAATCAAACTCTTTAGATACTTCGCGATTATTGGCGCTGTGTATTTCTTCGCTCGCTGGGTTCATGGAATGAGTATGGCTGAAAACCAAATCATCATCTCTCAGATGGAATATTTTATTATTGTGCACGCGTTTCTGCTGGTCTATCTGCTTATCCCATGGCTCGAACGTCAACTTAAGCAATATTATTTACCCATTATCCTGGTACTTTATTCAGTTGCATTGGTTGTGGGGAGTGTCATTTACCTCTACGTTCCTGATCGCACGATTGTTGACTTTATTACCAATTCATATGGATTGGTACCCATCCTTATCGTTCCCCTGGTTTTTATTGCCTGGCAATATGACCGCAAGCACGTGCTCATCTATACCGCTTTTACCAATGTGTCGGATATAGCGATTGCCGTGGTAATTGCGCAAGGTATCTCGCTTGAGAACTTGCCTATACTATCGATGCCCATCATTCGCGGGTTTGCGTTCATGATGGTGGGTTTAGTGGTTAACCAGTTAAGTGACTCGTCCCGAAAACAGAAGCATCGTCTCTTATTAGCTAATGTACAATTAAGCCAATATTCCAACACACTTGAACATCTCGCCACCAGTCGCGAGCGCAACCGACTCGCGCGCGAGTTACACGATACAACCGCGCATACCTTGAGTGGTATTTCGGTCAATCTTGAAGCACTCAAAACGATTGCTCCAGAAGATAATCCGGAGATGCAGGGGATGATTTCTACTACCTTGGAGGCTGCCCGCAATGGCTTGAGCGATACAAGACGCGCATTAAAGGATTTGCGCGCTCAACCGCTTGAAGACCTTGGACTGGAACTTGCTTTACGACAATTAATCGATTCGGTTGCCGAGCGGGCTGGCTTAAAAACAAATGTTAACATTGACACACCATTACCCTATTTAGCGCCTAATATTGATCAGGTTTTTTACCGTATCGCGCAGGAATCGCTCGAAAACACCGCGCGCCACGCCAATGCTTATATGGTAACGGTAGAGTTACATGAGGAAGATGGTAAGCTAACGATGCTTATCCAGGATGATGGCAGAGGCTTTAATATGAATGAAGTGCATGGTGAGGGGCATTTTGGTTTGAAAGGTATGCACGAACGTGCTTTGACCATCGGTGCTGAACTCACGATTGAAAGCCAGCTTGGTGGGGGAACCAATGTGCAACTTAGTTGGGAGCGTTTTTAATGATAAAAGTACTTATTGCTGATGACCAGGAAATTGTTTGCGAAGGCTTGAAGCGCATTCTTCAAAGTGATCCTGAAATCAAGGTGATTGGCATTGCCAATAATGGCCAACAGGCTTTGGATCTCATTAATCATCAAACACCCGACGTGGTGCTCATGGATTTGCAGATGCCAATCATGAACGGTGTGCAAGCCATTCGCCAACTGCGCAAAACCCATCCGGATCTGCCAATTCTGGTGTTAACCACTTACATGGATGATAAATGGCTTTTTGATGCCATTCGGGCTGGTGCCACGGGCTATTTACTCAAAGATCGTCCCCGCCATGAATTACTCGAAGCTATAAAAGGTACGGTATCTGGTGAATCCTATTTAGACCCCTCGGTAGCTAAGAAGGTACTTAATCAGGTGGCGTCCGCGCCAGAACCCATTCAATTTGACGAAAGTATTGAAATCTCAGAACGCGAACGCGATATTTTAACGCTTTTGGTTGAGGGACTTTCGAATGCGGAAATCGCCCAGCGTCTTTTCTTATCTGAAGGAACTGTGCGCAATTATTTGAGCAGCCTTTTTGTAAAGTTGGAAGTTTCTGACCGCACACAAGCGGTGGTGGTCGCCTTGCGGCGCGGATTGGTGAGCTTCTAAGTGTTGCGTGTAGCCATTATTGGCGCGGGTCCATCTGGGATGATGGCTGCCCTTGAGGCGTCAAAAGGGATTGGTCGCGGTATCAAAAGCGTGACTTTGTTCGAACACGAAGCGCATATCGGTCGCAAGTTGGCGGTGACTGGCGCGGGGCGGTGTAACCTCAGCAATGATGGCGTTTCAGCATCGGTTTATCATGGCGCGAAGCTTGAGTGGACTGAACAGCTTTTGGAGTGCTTCTCAGTTGAAGACCTTGAACGCGCCTTGTATCGGCTTGGCATTCCTATTTTCAAGACAGATGATGGCTGGTATTATCCGCTTTCGCAGAGCGCGGCATCGGTCGTTTCCATTTTGGAAGAACGTTTGTTGGGGCAGGGGGTAACATTGCGCGTAGCCACATATGTAAGAAACGTTTCTTATCAAAAAGAACGCGGTTTTAAACTCACTTACAAAGACTACAACAGCGGCGAGAACCATGTGGAGCTTTTTGACCGACTGATTGTCGCAACAGGGGGCAAATCTTATCCAGAGCTTGGATCAAAAGGACAATTTTTCGCACAGCTTGAAGCTCTTGGCCATACGGTCAATTGCCTGTGTCCAGCTTTAGGGCCTATTGAAGTGAAACTGGGCGCATATAACGCCTTACAAGGCCAACGATTTGATGCGCATACCGCTGTTTTTAATGGTGAAGAGTGTCTTGGTCGCAGCTTTGGCAACCTTATTTTTACCAAAAAGGGTTTAAACGGCCCGGGTGTTATGAATTTGAGCCATTTGATAACTCAAAACCCAAATCAAAAGCTGCAGCTTGAGATTAATTTCATCGGACAATGGATTGAAGAACTCGCCGAAGCCGCGGTGGATGAAAACAACCAGGGCAGTTTGCGTGCCTTACTTTTGCGTTACTTCACGCCTAAAGCGGTGGATTTTTTCATCAATGAGGCTGATTTAAAGCCTCAAAAAGCTTTGCGTACTATGACTGAAGAGGATTTTCAAAAGCTCATTCAAACGCTCAGCATGAATCGCTTTGATGTCACCGGTGCGGGCAATTATAGCAACAGCCAACTCACCGCGGGTGGGGTGGCAACTGAAGAGCTCAACCCACAGACACTTGAATCAAAAATTGTGCTCGGATTGTTTATTGTCGGCGAGGCAATTGACCTATTTGGGCCGTGTGGGGGGTATAATCTTCATGTAGCATTTGCGACTGGCTATCTCGCGGGCAAAACGCTCGCTGAACATTAGAACTAAACAAAAGGAGACCTAAATGACCATTCCATTCATCGAACCATTCCGCATCAAAGTTGTGGAAAATATCAAAATGACCACGCGCGAAGAACGCATTGAAGCTTTAAAAAATGCCAAATATAACGTGTTTGCCGTTCCTGGAGCGGATGTTTTTATTGACCTGCTCACAGACTCCGGCACCGGTGCGATGAGCGATGAACAATGGGCGGCAATGATGCGCGGCGATGAAGCTTACGCTGGTGCCAAGAGTTATTATCGTTTCGAAAAAGCCATTCAGGATATCTTAGGCTTTCCTTATGTTTTACCAACGCATCAGGGTCGCGGTGCTGAAGGCATGCTTTTTGGCGCTATGGTCAAAGCGGGCCAAACCGTGCCCAACAACCGCCACTTTGACACCACTATGGGCAACTTGCAGGTTATTGGTGCCAACCCAGTCGATTTACCTGTTGAAGAATCGGAAGATTCTGAATTAATCGCCCCGTTCAAAGGCAATATGGATCTGGTGAAACTTGAGGAACTCATCCAGCGCGTTGGCGTTGAAAACATTCCCATTGGTATGCTGACCATCACTAATAACTCCGCTGCGGGTCAACCAGTATCTATGGATAACATCCGCGACACCGCCGCCATTTACAAAAAATACGGCATTCCATTCTTTATCGATGCCTGCCGCTTTGCTGAAAACGCTTGGTTTATCAAAATCCGCGATCCCAAATATAAGGATGTTCCCGTGCGCGAGATTGTGCGCGAAATGTTCTCGTATGCTGATGGCTGTACGATGAGCGCCAAAAAAGATGCCATCGTTAACATCGGCGGTTTTGTGGCATTCCGCGACAAAGAATTGAAGGGCAAAATCGGCGCGAATTTGATCGTACACGAAGGCTATCTGACCTATGGTGGCTTGGCTGGACGCGATCTGGATGCCCTGGCGGTTGGTCTTTACGAAGGCACCGACGAAGAGTATCTCAACTACCGCGAAGCGCACACACGCTATTTGGGCGAAGTTTTGAGCGCGGCAGGCTTGCCGGTTTACAAGCCAACCGGTGGCCATGCGGTCTATGTGGACGCGGGCAAAGCCTTGCCCTGGATTCCGCCCTCACAATTCCCGGCAGTTGCCCTGGCAAACGCCTTATATATAGAAGGTGGTATCCGCACGGTGGAAATTGGCAGCCTGATGTTTGAGCACACTGACCCCGAAACCGGCCAGCAGGTTTATTCGCCGCTTGAACTCCTGCGCTTCACCATTCCCCGCCGTGTTTATACCCGAAGCCATCTGGACTTCATCGGCGAGGTCGCCAAACGCGTCATGGCAAACCCAAAAGATATCAAGGGACTGCGTGTCACCTGGGCGCCGGAAGTCCTGCGCCACTTCATGGCTGAGCTTGAGGAAGTGGAATAAGGTTTATTAGCCAAGGAAATTAGCTAATATCCATTAATGTAAAAAGCTGGGGGGTAGCCCAGCTTTTTTGTTTATTAAAGCGCATCGCCCCAGCTTGGGGCGATGGTGGCAAGTTGGCAAAATAGATTGCGCCATGGGATGATTGCCTTCTCATCGTCATGACGGCCACTTTAATGTGGACTTAAGTCTGATGCTTTCGCAGAGCAGGAACAACTATATTATACATTAAACATTGCTTAAATCAAAATAAATTTAACCAATTACGAACACACCATTCGACTTTTTCATATTCTTTTAAACCGATAATCTGTTGATAAAAGTGCTTGACGCCGTTTGAATCCCGATAGCTTGGTCTATTAAGCCTTGATATTGACAAGGTGTAGATCATGTCTCCTTTAACCCATACTTCTGGAGAGTCATAAGGCTTTCTTAGAGGTGGGTCAATCTTGATTACTGCGTGATGGGATAAAACTGGTCGTGGTTCCGTCGTACTTAATGCTACAACTGTGCATACTTTTGCAACGTTTTTCTTCAGAGAGGAAATCACAATCGCTGGACGGATTTTCGTGATTTCAGGTGCACCAAATCTCGTGAAGTCGCATATTACAATTTCACCTTGATCGGGGATGTATTTTAATGGCATTGGCTTATTTTACCAAATAAACATGCTATTTTGGGTTTGAACAAGTTTTGGGCATATGGGTATGTGGGAAAATTCAATTAACAATCAAACAACATGCTCGATAGCACTCTTTTAGAAATAAGGTAAAATAGACAGCGTGCCTGAACAGGCGATTGAAAGGATGAAAATATGCGCGTAGTCGTTATCGGAACTGGTTATGTCGGTCTCACAACCGCAACTGTGTTAAGTTATATAGGAAATTCAGTCACCTGCCTGGATATCAACGCTGAAAAAATCAGCCAACTCCAACAAGGCATACTGCCTATTCACGAACCACACCTTGACGAAGTTTTCGAGCAAGTGCGCCACACCATGCGCTTTACCACCGATTATGCCGAAGCTGATCTCCCCAACACAGAAGTCATCATCATCGCGGTTGGCACGCCATCTTTACCCGACGGCAATGCTGACTTAGTTTATTTGAGCCAGGCTGCTGAGTCCCTTGCCCAAAATCTGGGTGAAGCCTTTACGCTCATTGTCAACAAATCCACTGTGCCCATTGGCACGGGAATATGGCTCGAAGGGCGCATTCAAGACCACATCAAAGCTTTAAAAGATGGGGCGACTAAACGAGACTTCAACGTCATCTCAAGCCCTGAATTTCTCTCGCAAGGCTCGGCATTACGCGATTCATTCTACCCAAACCGTATCATCATCGGCACACAGCACGCGCCCAGCATCGAGCGCTTCAGCCAGCTGTTTGAACCCATCCATAAACAAAATTTTGAAGCGCCCAAATGCCTGCCGCGTCCAGAGGGTTTGCGTGAAGTGCCCATTTTTGTTTGCGATATGATCTCCGCTGAGACGATAAAATACGCTGCCAACGCGTTTTTAGCGACAAAGATTTCCTTCATCAATGAAATGGGTTATCTCGCGAAAAAAGTTGGCGCGGATGTGGATGCCATTTCCAAAGGTCTGGGGCTTGACCCGCGCATCGGCAGCCGATTTCTCAACGCTGGAATTGGCTGGGGAGGCTCCTGCTTTGGCAAAGACACCGCCGCGCTTGTAGCAACAGCCAGAAAATATGACCTGGAGATGAGCATCGTGCAAGCCGCGCGGGATGTGAACTACGGTTTGAGGCAGTGGATTGTTGACGCGCTGCAAGAAAAGCTCGGCGATCTGAACGGATGTCGCGTAACGCTTTTGGGCTTTAGTTTTAAACCTAACACCGATGATTTGCGCGACGCGCCTTCCATTGATATATCGAAAGAACTTATCAAACGTGGCGCTATCGTCACCGCGCATGACCCCGTCGCGCTCAAAAACGCGCGCCTTTATTATCCAGACCTGGGTGTCATTTATGAAGATGATCTGAACAAAGCGCTTGAAAGCCCCGAGGCTGTTTTACTGCTTACCGAATGGCAGGATTATTTGCATGTCGACTGGCAAAACGTGCCTCAATGCGTCATCATCGATGGCCGCAACCATCTGGACCACGTGCGATTGAGAGATTTGGGCTTTGAAACGGTCCGCTTTGGTTCTTAATATGCCAAGCTGCTAAGATTTTGCGATTTCTTTCACCTAACGCGGAAAACGCAAAATTTCATTGTTAGACGTCTTTATACCAGACAGATGAGGACTTGGTATAATCGAATGCGAACGAATGCGGTCTTAACAACTGACAAAAGCCAAGAAAGCCTCAAAAAATGCTCTATCAAACCCACGTAAAAATTCATTTAGACAATATCCGCGATAATTTGCTCGCCATACGCGAAAGGGTTGGGCGAGACGTTAAAATTTTACCGGCGCTCAAAGCCAACGCTTATGGACATGGCTCAGTGGAAGTTGCGCGAGTCGCCGAAGATTGTGGCATGGATTGGATTGGGATAGCCACCGTCCCTGAGGGAATGGCTATCCGCCAGGCTGGGGTTCGATTGCCTATCCTGAAACTGTCGCCCGCTTTCCCGGAAGAAATGGAAGCAGCGATCGAAAATGATCTCACGCTCAGTGTGATTGATGTCGATTTCATTCAACATTTGCAGGATGCCGCCCGAAGAATGGGCAAGAAAATCAATGTCCATCTTAAAGTGGACACGGGCATGGGTCGCATCGGTGTGTTACCGGAAATAGCGCCGGAACGCGCGCTTTTTATTGAGAGGGACTGCCCGAACCTGCACCTCCAGGGAATTTTCACCCATATGCCTGTTGCTGACATGAGTGATTTGGACCCTTATTTATACACGGAAGACCAGATCCAGCGTTTCAAAAACGTTGTGGAAAACGTAAATCAAGCCATCGGACGTGAGATCGAACTGCCCCATTGCGCCAATTCCGGCGATA
>Ga0255342_1002894_pt1 | contig 20269 bp, 22 predicted proteins | sample wastewater_treat_3_FD_192416 | JGI IMG/M metagenome (GOLD analysis project Ga0255342, IMG submission 192416) | Wastewater microbial communities from Lulu Island WWTP, Vancouver, Canada - plant14 | ecosystem: Engineered > WWTP > Wastewater > Unclassified | place: Canada: Vancouver, British...
CTTTACATAAGATTTTGGTTTCCTTCGGGTAGATTTAATTCTTCACAGGACATTACTCCTGTTACACCCCTACTATGAAACCATCCGACTTTCAGATAGTTATTTATCCATTCTCATCTTTTTTAAAACTTGTTTGGAGATATTCCTGATAGTTTTATTTTATTACTCTGTATACTAATCAGGAAAACTATCTGAATCTCCCAAGTTCCTGTAGTCTCCATTCGATATAATACCATGGTCTCAGACACCGAAGGAGTTACTGACTTCTTGCATTAACGAAATTAGTAATATTGTCTTCCAGCATTTGTAAACTGTCGACCTCCTTAATAAAATTAATTTCGGTGCTCAATCCCTTCACTTTCATTACGGTCTTATACCTCCTATCTGTTGGCTTCACTTGATTTTATACTCTGGATTCCGCATCAAGTGCGGAATGACAACACTTTTGTCATCCTCGACTCCTTTTTGTCATTCAGAGCGATTGCGGGAATCCACAGTATCTGTCATCCTCGAAAGCATACCCACTGTCATCCCTGAAACCTTACCCATTGTCATCCTCGAAATCATTTATCGAGGATCGAGGCTTTATTTTCTTTTTATTTTGAAAAGAAATACTTCCTGGATTCCGCATCAAGTGCGGTATAACAGAGAGGATGTGCGGAATAACAAAAATGGATTCCGCATTAAGTGCAACATAAGCGATAGGCTGTTTGCTAAACATTACCTATGCTGGACTTTAACCAGTAAGAGACTACAAGCTTTGCTTGGCGCACATACATAATAATATATTTTATTCAACATTTTATAAATATTACAAGTGTTAGTATGAAGTATATTAAAGTATATTACAGACTACATCTTAGAATTAGAATAAGCAAACTGAATAGTATTTATCAGTATTTGTAAAATAAAGTAGAAATAAAACCGTGAAGTTGGGATTAATATGATTTACTTTAACTTGAAACCGCATTTACCGCAAAATTTGTCTTCAGGATCGATTCTTGTCCCACAATTTGGACAAAGTATTTGATTTTCTATTATAGGAGTTGCATTAGGTGAACTATCTGCTTTCTTAATAGGAAATCCACAACTACTACAAAACTTTTCTTCTTCAAATATTAATGTTCCGCATTTTGCACATTTTCCAACAACTATCTTTCCGTACAACAACCTCTGTTCTTCAAACTCTAAGTCTTTTAAAGATTCTTGTTTTTTGGTTATTTGTAGTTCAGTATTTTGTATCATGTCAAACTTGCTTTTTAGTTTTGACTCATCTAAAGTTTTGTTTTTGAGCATAATATATACAATACTACCAAGTTCCTGTAATAGCATGTTCCTTTGATTTTCCAATTCAGAAATTTGACTTTTTATTCCTCTTTTTTCGAGAGCCATCTTTGCTTTTATCTGAACTGTGTTCATCCCTTTAGATATATTTTTAAAAGTCTTATCGAAAAAATCTTCAGCCATTTACAAAAAGCCTCCCCTCCAATAATTTATCATAGGAGTTAAATCAAATTATGAAAGTTTTTTACCACAATTTGAACAGAAAGAGTTGTTCTTATGATTTCTTGTACCGCATTCACTACAAAATATATAATCACCAGCAATAGATTTCTTGACTGGTTCTGATGCGATATATCTCTTTTCTAAAATTGATATAGATTCTGAGTGAGACCATCTCCAATTGAGAAATGTCAATATAATTGCAAATATTAGGGTAATATAAAAACCTGCTTCAAAATGGATTTTAACTGATTCAGATAATGTATTTTTAAAGTAGTCTAATTCAGAACTTACTCCTCTATTAGCTACTCTCTGTGCATAAAAAGGTGCAATAAACCTAAATATTAATAATATTAGAGAAATTAGTCCTGCTAAAAAGATAGATAAATTATGATATCTTTTGTCGTTAAGAAAAACAAAAACTATTCCTCCTATAGTTGCAAGAAGACTAAATAATATCCATGGGCCACTATCAACCTTTTGCACACCAGCACCATAGATTGTAGCATTCTGTGATGCTAACTGAAAACCAGTAGCTTTTCCAACTGTTGTTCCTTCACATGATATAGTAATCCATGGTAATGAAAAAAGAATTAGAATAATTAGAAAAAGTGCTACTGAAAACCCTTTTTTCATATTGATAACTCTCCTTGCTTTTTATTGTATCTCGCTTCACTTATTTTTTATATATTTTCTAATATTATTTAAAATATCATGAATACTAAAAAGCACAATTATCTGTTCGCAAATTTTAACTTTCCCCATTTCTTTGGACAGAAATTAGTATAAATCAAAGTGATAAATTTTCAAGTTTAAGTTTTACCTCCTTGTTGGTAATATACCTCATAAGGTGTCTTGTACGAATGAGCTTGATGAGGTCTTTCTGTGTTGTAGAAGTTAAAGTAATAATCTAAGCTATTTTGTGCTTCCCTTTGGTAAAGAATAGCTTTTTAAGTAAACTTTCTCATACTTTACAGTTCTCCATAATCTGGAAATATTTATGTTATCATATGCTCTACCCCTGCTGTCCATACTTATTCTAATGTTATTTTGAGTTAGTAGATTTGTAAATTCACTACTTGTGAATTGTGCTCCTATGTAAAGTATTCCTCCGAAAATAATAACTCCAAAATTGATCTTCCTTTTAATTAATTGGTAAATTTGTTTGAGTTTATTAAAATCAAACTTAAACTATATAGTAAAGAGATTGAATTTTAATTGTTCAGTTATACAAGATTATATAAGTGGCACAAGAAAAGGATTAAAGATATTATTTTCATGCTTGTGTTGTAGCAAAAATGCCATGAGATGTTAAAGAAATCTTCCCGAGCAATTGAAAGAGCTTTTTGTCTCTTTTATAATTAAATTGTTTAACGGGTATAACAGTCTCTTTATCAGGAGTACTCCCCTCCCACATGACAAAGCGTACTGGAAGCTTCTTCTCATTTAGACAGAGCAAAAGTATTATCTGAGATCTATTATCTCTTTTACCTCTACTATATCCATATTTTGCTAATTCCTCTGTGCCATTACCTGCAAAAATACACTTGTTATGTCATATACAAGAATTACAAATGTATCCTTTTTGTCTTCTTTATAGAATTGGTCTATACATTTATATATTCTTTTCCATAAAACATCCATTACTCTGTAAATCTTGTTTACCTCTAATTTTTTATTTTTCTATTATAAAGAGAATTCTCTATAAATATTATTATATTGGTCGACATTTAAATAAATCTATAGGATTGAAACACTTATTAATTGAGAAGTTTTAATTAATAAATTTGATAAAATGTGTGTAAAATGTGTGAAATTAAGATAAAATATAGATTTAATGTGCAATTTAAGCACTTACTAAAAAATTCAAACAAAAAAACTAAATACATGATATTAAGATAAAAAGTATTGAGATAATACCATATACTCAATTCAAAAGAGCAGGTCTTTGTACTTTTTACAAGATACCTTTCAAAGATATAGTTATATTCTAACAGAGAAATACTTTGGAAACATAAGAAATCTTTTCGTCCACCCTAAAAGGATTAAAGAAAACAAAAAAGCATGAAGGAACTATGTCTAAAATTGACGTAATATTAAAAAAAATTGAATAAGATTTTCTCATTTTTCTACAAAATATTGAAATTTTTTGCAATTATTTTCGAAATTTAATACTATTATTATTTGAGTTATGAAAAATTGCTTAATTTTTTGATTTGAAAATTTTGGAGGAAAGTTTAGTGGTAAAAATTCTTAAAAAAGATATTTTAGCACCGACAATTAAACTTATGGAATTAGATGCACCATTGGTTGCTAATCATGCAAGAGCAGGTCAATTTGTCATTATTATAATAAATGAAAATGGAGAGAGAATACCTCTTACAATTGCAGATTTTGATAGGGACAAAGGAACAATTACAATTGTTTTTCAAGAAGTTGGTAAAACTACATTGGCATTGGGTTTGTTTAAAGAGGGCGAAGAAATAGCTCATTTAAATGGTCCTCTTGGTAAACCATCCCATATTGAAAATTTTGGTAATGTTGTAATTATTGGAGGCGGAGTTGGAATTGCTCCGATACATCCAATTTCGAGAGCCTTAAAAGAAGCTGGTAATAATGTTACAGCAATAATAGGAAGTAGAACAAAAGACCTTCTCTTTTGGGAAAGCAAAATAAAAAATGTATCTCATAAACTCATTGTAACAACTGATGATGGTACATATGGTTTACACGGATTTGTTACAGACCCTTTAAAAAAAATAATTGAAGAGGAAAAAGTAGATAAAGTAATAGCAGTTGGTCCTATACCAATGATGAAGGCAGTTTCTGATGTAACTAAAGAAAAAAACATTCCTACAATTGTTAGTTTGAATTCATTAATGGTTTGCGGAATGGGGATGTGTGGTGCATGTAGAGTCAATGTATCAGACGAAACAAGATTTACTTGTTTTGAAGGACCAGAATTTGATGGAGCCAGTGTAAACTTTGCTGAGCTCAGCGAGAGACTCAAAACATATTTGGATGAAGAAAAAATTGCACTAAATGAATTTAAGGAGAAATTATTTAAAAATGGTTAACAAAATTTCAATTACAATGCCAGAACAAGATCCAAAAGAAAGGGTAAAAAACTTTAACGAAGTTGCTTTAGGTTATACTGAAGAAATGGCAATTAATGAAGCAAAAAGATGTCTTAAATGTAAAAAGAAACCATGTGTTGAGGGTTGTCCTGTAAGTATTGATATACCTTCATTTATTCAAGCTATAGCTGAAAGAAATTTTGAAAAAGCTATTGATATAATACATGATAAAAATTCTCTTCCACTTGTTACAGGTAGGGTTTGCCCTCAAGAGGAACAATGTCAGAAATTCTGTGCTCTACTAAGAGTAGGGGAAGCAGTTTCCATAGGAAGACTTGAAAGATTTGTTGCTGACTGGGAATTCGAAAAGAAAATGAAAGAAGGTATTATAAGTGCAAATCCACCTCCTTCAAATGGAATAAAAGTTGCAATTATTGGATCCGGTCCAGCTGGATTAACTTGTGCAGGAGATTTGTGTAAATTGGGTTATGATGTAACAATTTTCGAGGCATTTCATAAAGGTGGAGGGGTTTTGGTTTATGGAATACCTGAATTTAGACTTCCCAAAATAATAGTACAAGCAGAAATAGATAGCTTGATAAACCAAGGAGTGCATTTGGCAACAAATAATCTTATTGGTTCAGGTATTACTGTTAGTGAATTATTTGATGAAGGTTTTAAAGCCATATTTATTGGTACTGGCGCTGGTTTACCCCAATTTATGGGAATAAATGGTGAAAATCTTGCCGGGATATACTCGGCAAATGAATTTTTAACTCGAGTAAATTTAATGAAAGCCTACTTATTTCCAGATTTTGATACTCCTGTAAAAAGAGGTAAAAATGTTGCCGTTATAGGTGGAGGTAATGTTGCAATGGATTCAGCCAGAACTGCTTTAAGATTAGGAGCAGAGCATGTTTATCTCATATATAGAAGAGGTAGAGAAGAAATGCCTGCAAGAGAAGAAGAAATAATACGTGCAGAAGAAGAAGGAATAGATTTTAATCTTCTAACGAATCCTGTAAAATATTTAGGAGATGATAAGGGTTTTGTAAAAGAGATGGAATGCATTAGAATGAAACTTGGTGAACCTGATTCTTCGGGAAGAAGAAGACCTTGTCCAATAGAGGGATCAAACTTTAAAATAATAGTTGATCAGGTCGTTGTAGCAATTGGAACAACTCCAAATCCTGTTTTAATACATTCCACTCCTGGACTTGAAACAAAAAAAAGAGGAGAAATAATTACTTCTGAAAATGGAGAAACTTCTATTAGGGGTATATATGCTGGAGGAGATATAGTTACAGGTGCAGCTACAGTAATAACTGCAATGGGTGCAGGCAGGAAAGCAGCATTAGCTATAGATAAATTTTTAAAGGGTGAATCAAGTCTTTTTAAATGAATATATTTAAATATTTATAAAGCTTTATCTTACTATATTGTTTAAATATATTATGGCATTTCTGCCATAATAAAGCATGAAAATGATAACTTTAATCCTTTTCTTGTGCCTCTTATATAATCTTATATAACTGAACAATTCAAATTCAATTTTTTTAAATTCAATCTATTTACTAAATATAATTTTTGAGTAATACCGAGTTATTATTTTCGGAAGAAATTTTAGTATAATAAAATCCTAATTTGTTGTAAATAAATTGAAATAATGGTAAACTCTTACTGTTTATTTTTTTAATATTTATATTTAATATTTTGTTGCTATAAATGGAGGATATTAATATATATGAGTGAAAATTTAATTTATATAAATTCAAAAGAGGAATTTGTAAACAAAGTTTTAAATTCTAAAATACCGGTATTAGTGGATTTTTGGGCACCCTGGTGTGGTCCATGCAGAATGATTGCGCCAATATTTGAAGAATTATCAAATGAATTTTCTGGTAAAATTAACTTTGCTAAAGTAAATACTGATGAAAATAGTGATCTGGCATATGAATATGGAATTATGAGTATTCCTACTTTAATATTATTTAAAGAAGGAAAAGTAGTTGATAAAATAATTGGAGCTCTTCCAAAAGAAGACTTAAAATCATTTTTGGATAAATATATTTAACAAACATTTCGCCTAAAAAATGACCACTGAAAAAATAGCAGAAAATATTAAGAATTTTGTATCGAATTTGGGATATTTATCTCTGGATATGTCTATAAATAAAAGAAAAGATTTTTATGAAATTAGTTTTGCTATTTTTAAAAAAGACGGTATTACCGTTGATGACTGCGAAAAAGTAACATTATCTGTTAGAGATTTCTTAACAATGATGATTAATGAGGATTTCTCTCTTGATGTTTCTTCTCCCGGAGCAGAAAGAGTACTCAAAAATATTGATGAAGTTGAGATATTTAAAGATAGAAGAGCAAAAGTTATTTTAAAAGATGGAAATACTATTTTAGGAGTTCTTAAAGGTATAGACGAGAAAAAAGAAACTTTAACTCTTATAAATCCTGATGATAGCAAGTTGATACAGATTAATGTTTTTGATATAGCTAAGTGTAAGTTAGCACTCTAACGCGAGGTATTGAAGGTTGTTAGCAGAAAATTTTTTTCAAGCAATTGATGAGCTTTGTAAGCTAAAAGAAGTTAAAAAGGAATTTTTATATGAAGCTGTTCAAACAGGGTTGCTTACTGCTTATAAAAAGGACTTTAATAATGCCGATAATGCCTCTGTTGTTATTGATGAAACAAATAAAGACATAAGTTTGATTCTTAAGAAAAAAGTTGTTAAAAAAGTAAAAGATCCAATTAAAGAAATATCTTTAGAAGAAGCAAAAAACATTAATCAAGAAGCTGAAATCGGCGACATAATAGATGTAAAAGAAACCTCTCCAATGTTTGGCAGAGTTGCAGCTGAAATTTGCAAACATGTTATCAGTCAAAAACTAAGAGATGCTGAAGTAGAAACAGTTTATGAGGAATACATTAAAAAGGAACATGATATGATTTTAGGAGAAATAAGTAAAATTTCTCCTACAAAAATAAATGTTATTCTAAAAAGAGCTGAGGGAATACTTCCGCTAGACGAACAAATAAAAAATGAAAAATATGTTATCGGCGGTAAATTATATTTTTACATTGTAAGTGTTCAAAGAAGGCAGAAAGAACCAATAATAATTCTATCAAGGACACATCCACAACTATTAAAAAAGCTTATGGAATTAGAGATTCCCGAATTAAAACAAGGAATAATTGAAGTGAGAGGAATAGTCCGAGAACCTGGAATCAGAGCAAAAGTTTCTGTAGTATCAAAAGATGAGAAAGTTGACCCAGTTGGTACATGCATAGGCGCTAAAGGAACAAGAATTAATTCTGTTGGAAGTCATTTGAATAATGAAAAAATAGATGTAATACGCTGGAATGATGATCCACGAATATATATTGCAAATGCATTAAGCCCTGCAAAAGTTTCACCCGAAATGGTAATAATCGATGAAGAAAATAGAATTGTTAATGTTACAGTTAATAAAGATCAATTTTCGCTTGCAATTGGCAAGGGTGGTTCAAATGTTAAACTTGCAGCAAGACTAACAGGTTATAAAATAGATATTTCTCCGAAAGAGGACACTGATAAGTGAAAAAAAAGATTAGAATTTATGAACTTGCAAAAGAATTAGATAAAACCTTTAATGAAATTAAAGATATTCTTGATGAGTTAAACGTTTCTGTAAAAAGCCCATTTTCAACCATTGATGAGGAAACAGCAGATGTAGTTAAGGAAATCTTTGAAGAAAATAAAAAAACAAGTAAAGGAAAAAAGGAAACAAAAGAAGAGGATAAATTAACTACTAAATTAGAAAAGAAAAAGGATTTAAAACAATTAGATTTTACTATTTCAAAGTTAAGCAAGCTATGCCAGGTAACAGAAAGAGAAATAGAACTTAAATTACTCAAATATGGTGTTGTAGTCGATTCATATGATAGCATTATACCTGATTTTGCTGCTAAAAATATTATTGAATTATATAATATAAAATTAGAAGTTCCAATTAACGCACATATTGACTCTAAAACTTATGTAAAGAGAGCTCCGGTAATAACCGTTATGGGACATGTTGATCACGGCAAAACAACACTTTTAGATAATATTAGAAAAACTCGTATCGCAGAAAGAGAATTAGGCGGAATTACACAGAAAATAGGTGCTTATGTTGTAGAGTATTCTGGAAAAAAAATAGTATTTATAGATACACCTGGACATGAAGCTTTTACTGCGATGAGAGCAAAAGGAGCAGAAGTCACTGATATTGTTGTACTTGTGGTTGCAGCTGATGATGGTGTAAAAGATCAAACTATAGAAGCAATAGACCATGCAAAAGCTGCAAGGGTTCCTATAATTGTAGCCATAAATAAAATTGATAAACCAAACGCAAATCCAGACCTTGTGAAGCAACAAATTTCTGACCATGGATTATTACCGGAAGAATGGGGTGGAGATACAATTTGCGTTAATATTTCTGCCAAAAATGGAGCAGGGATAGAGGATCTTCTTGAAATGATTATATTAAAAGCAGAGCTCATGGACTTAAGAACAAATATTAAAGCGCCTTTTGCTGGAACAGTCATAGAATCATTTATGACTAAATCTTTTGGTGCTCAAATAACTTTAATTATACAGGTTGGACACTTAAGAGTTAGTGATACTATAGGTTGCGAAGATGGTACTTTCAAAGTAAGAGCTATGTGTGATACATTAGATAAACCTTTAAGATTGGCAGAGGCTCTAATACCTGTTAAAATTTCTGGTATACCATTTGTTGTTAGGCCAGGGACAGTGCTTATGGATATAGCATTACTTAACGCAAGAAGACTATCTCAAGAAAAAGTATCTACTAAAATGGATAGCCCCATACTTAAAACAAAACAATTCACATCAGAAGAGGATTTTTTTGCTCAGGAAGAGAATAAGGAATCAATATTTAACCTTATGATAAAAGCTGATAGTGAAGGCACCTTAGATGCTGTAAATGTTGCAATAAGCAGAATAAATGTTCCCGGTGTTACGTTGAATATTCTTCATAAAGGCGTTGGTATGATAACGGATACCGATGTTCTTCTTGCAAGTGTTAGCAAGGCATTGATAGTAGGCTTCAATGTGACTACTAGTAATGAGGCAAGAAGAGAAGCTAAAATAAAAGATGTCGAGATAAGACTTTATAGATTAATTTTCGATTTGATTGACGATGTAAGAAATATGGTTGAAGGTAAGTTAAAACCTAAAGAAGTTGAAAATATTCTTGGTACCGTAGAGGTTAAACAAACTTTTAAAATCTCAAAGGTAGGAGTAATTGCTGGATGTATTGTACGAAGTGGAGTTGTACAAAGAGGTGCTCATGTAAGGATTATAAGAGATAGAAAGATAATAACTGAGGCAAAAATTGATTCTTTGAAACGATTCAAAGAAGATGTTAAAGAAGTAAGAGAAGGTTTTGAATGTGGAATAGGGTTAGAAAATTATAATGATATAAAAGTTGGCGATATTTTTGAGGTTTACGAAAAGGTAACTAAAAAATGAGTGTAGCACTTCTTTCAATCGAATTAAGGCTTCCATCATCTCACTCATTAAAAGATAAAAGAAGAATAATACAATCAATATTTGCTAAGGTTAAAAAAAATTTCAATGTAGCAATTGCTGAGCTTGATAGTCAAGATTTATGGCAAAAAGCTAATATTGAAATTGCGTCAGTTAATACTTCTTCTGGAGAATTGTGTAAAACTTTAAATCATGTAGTAGAATTTATCTATGATTTTCATGATGTTGAAGTTATAGATTATAAGATAGAAAATCTATGAACAGAAAAAAAGATAGATTAGAGCACACAATAAGAACAATCATAAGTGATATCTTTTTAAAAGAGATTAGTGATCCAAGAATTGGCTTTATTACTGTGAGCAGTTGTGAACTAAGTTCAGATTTAAAGCATGCCAAGATATTTGTGAGTATTTATGGTGATGAAAAAGAGAAAGAAAAAGGAATGAAAGGAGTTAAGTCAGCAACAAAATATATTCAAGAGTTATTATCAAAAAGAATTAGAGTAAAAAATATTCCTTTAATTGAATTTGTTCTTGACGAATCAATCGAAAAAGGTATTAAACTTACAAAGCTTATAGAAGAAATAGAAAAAAACGAACCGGAGACAGATTAGGTGTTTGTGCTTTGCACTCATCATGATCCTGATATAGATGGAGTGGGAGCTACTCTCGCATTATCAATTTACCTAAAAGAAAAAGGCCATGAAGTATTAACCATTTTGGAGAATTTTCCAGAATATATGCAATTCCTGAACGGAACTGAGAATATTAATTCTTTGAATGAGCTAAAATACTCCGATGATTTTTCAATTATAGCATTAGATTGCGCTTCAGAAGATAGAATATGGCCTAAAGATATATACAAGAAAGCAAAAAGAATAATAAATATTGATCATCATTCTGACAACACAAAGTTTGGCAATATAAATATTGTAAACTCTTATGTTTCTTCCACTGCTGAGCTAATTTATAGCATTTTTAAAGAAAATAAATGTGAACTAAACCTAAAAATATGTGAAAATATTTATGCTGGGATACTTTTTGATACAGGGGGGTTTAGATATCAAAATACTAATTATGATACACTTCTTGCTGGTGCAGAGCTTTTACAAAAAGGAGTTAACGCAAATAGAATTAGTGAGTTTGTATTTGATAGATGGAGCAAAAGTGGATTTAAAGCTTTAGAAATTACATTAAAAAATCTTGAATATTTTGGAGACAATAAGATTTTATTCTCTTTTATATCTAATAAAGAGATAGTTGAAGATGGATTGAAAAATGAGGATTTTGAAGGTATTGTAGACATTTTAAGAAGCAACAGAGATGCAATTATTATAATATTGCTCAGAGAAGTTGAAAAAAATATTTTTAAGGGAAGTTTGAGATCAAAAGGTGAAATTTCAATAAATCAAGTTGCCAAAAAATTTAATGGTGGTGGTCATCCACATGCTGCAGGATTTGAAATTAAATACAATGATGTTAATGCTTTAAAGAAAGAATTAATTAGAGAAATAATGATTCTTTTATAGAATTATTAACCAGAAATGAAAATAATAAATGCTCATGATGAAGCAAAAACTAATTTTAAGAATCTTTATGTTTCTGCTTGTATCGGTAATTTTGATGGTGTGCATAAAGGTCATCAAGAACTTATAGCAAAAACTGTTAAATCAGCAAAAGAAAATGATGGCATATCTATTGCAATCACATTTAATCATAATACAAAGATATTAAATAATGAGAGGAAATTTCTAACCACATTATATGAAAAAACATCTATTATTGAAACTCTTGGTATAGATTATGTATATCTAATAGATTTTCCAGATGGAATTTCTGAACTTTCGTCGTATGAATTTACAAAAAAATATTTGGTAGATACCTTAAGAATAAAAGAAATTTACATAGGAGAGAATTTTAGATTTGGCCATAAAAGGAGTGGTACCCCTGATAATCTCGTAGAATTTGGTAAAAGTTTTGGGTTTAAGACACATATTTTAAAATTAGTGACTCTGAGCGGAATGGTAGTAAGCAGCACAATTGCAAGAACAGCCGTAAATGAAGGAAGAGTTGACATTGGCATGAATCTATTAGGGTATCCATATTTTTTAAGAGGGGTGATTGGTAGAGGAAAAAATAGAGGAAAAAAATTTGTTTATCCGACCGCAAATTTATATAACATTGACGAATTAAAACTTATTCCAGGAGAAGGTGTTTATTCAACAATTGCAATATTTGATAGATTAGAATATTTTTCTTTAACTAATATAGGACCCCAACCTACATTTCAAGATGAAAAAATGTCAATTGAGAGTTACATATTAGATTTCCAACGAGAAATTTATGGTAAAGATATTGCTTTACTATTTTTACGAAAGTTGAGAAATATAATTCATTTCAATAGCTCATATGAGCTTAAAAAACAGATTGAATCTGACAAATTGGAAGCATTAAAAGATTTTGAATCATATCTCAAAGATCCACATGTAAAAATGTTGAGTTGGCTTAGATAGTTTCGATTTTTTCACTTTTTTCTTTACTTTCTTGTTCTTCTCTTATTTTTAGTAATTCGAGATACTTATCAAGTTCTTCACCTTCAAGATTTTCTTTTTGTAAAAGTATATTTGACATATCTATGATCTCTAATCTTTTAGCATTTATTATGTTCTTTGCCTCTTTATAAGCTTTTTCTATAACTTCATTTACTTCTGCGTCAATTAATTTACCGGTAGATTCACTATAGTCTTTTTCCTGAACGAGGTCCTTCCCAAGAAATATTGGACCATGTTCTTTTCCAAAACTTCGAGGGCCTAATAAATTACTCATACCATACTTTGTTATCATATCATTCGCAAGTTTTGTTACCTGTTCAAGGTCATTTTCAGCTCCTGTTGTAATTTCACCTATTATAATTTCTTCGGCAGCTCTTCCACCAAGAAGTGAACAAATTTTATGAAATAGCTCGTTTTTTGTCATTAAATATTTATCGTCGTAGGGTAGTTGTAAAGTATAGCCTAATGCCATACCTCTTGAAACTATGGAAATTTTGTGTACTGGCTCAAGGTCTGGATAATTTATTATCACCGCAGCATGCCCTATTTCGTGTATTGCAATGATCTTTTTTTCTTTTTCATTTACAACTCTTTTTTTCTCTGGTCCAGCAAGAACTCTATCAATTGCTTCTTCAATTTCACTCATTTCTATTTTTTTCTTGTTTCTTCTTGCTGTTAGTATTGCAGCTTCATTTAAAAGATTTTCAAGATCTGCTCCAGTAAAACCTGCTGTTCTCCTTGCAAGAACAGTAAAATCAACTTGTTCATCTATTGGTTTGTTTCGAGCATGTAATCTTAAGATTTCCTCTCTCTCTATTCTATCTGGCATATCCACAACAACATGTCTATCAAATCTTCCTGGACGCAGAAGTGCTGGATCAAGAATGTCGGGTCTGTTTGTTGCTGCAATAACAATTATTCCAATTCGAGGGTCATATCCATCCATTTCTACTAAGAGTTGATTTAGGGTTTGTTCTCGTTCATCATGCCCTCCTCCTAATCCAGCACCTCTGTGTCTTCCAACAGCATCTATCTCATCAATAAAAATTAAAGAAGGAGCATACTTTTTAGCCTGCATAAATAAATCTCTTACTCGTGAAGCTCCAACACCAACAAACATTTCAACAAATTCAGAACCAGAAACACTAAAGAACGGTACTTTTGCTTCTCCTGATATCGCCCTTGCAAGCAATGTTTTGCCACATCCCGGAGGACCTACAAGAAGTACTCCTTTAGGTATCTTTGCTCCTATAGAAGTAAATTTTTTTGGTTCCTTTAGAAATTCTACAATTTCTATTAGTTCTTGTTTTGTTTCTTTTAATCCAGCAACATCCTTAAAACTGACTTTTGGCTTATCTTCCATAAAAAGCTTTGCGGTGGTTTTACCAAAATTAAAGACTTGGTTTCCACCAGATGATTGCACAGCCCTGCTTAGCATATACCAAAAAAGACCTAAAATTAGTAATGTTGTTCCAATATTAATTATTATTCCCCATAAATCAGAACTTGAAGACTGAATAAGCTGGGTTTGAACATTGTTTTCGGCAAGTTTTTCTGTAATTGAAGCTATTAATTCTGGATAAATTGTTACAACATATTCAGAACCTTCTTTGAGTTTACCTGTAATTTTATTTCCATGTATCTCTGCAGTATTTATTTTTCCTTCATCAATATAGATAAGGTATTCATTATATTTAAGCTGAATAGGGCTCGTGTTTCTACTTATATCAAAAACAAACGATACAATTACTCCTATAAGAATTAAAATAATCAGTGGAAGAAAATTAATATTTGACTGTTTCTTTTTATTGTTTTCTGGCATTAATTTTAAACTCCTTTTTTATTTAACTTTATCAACAATAGCTATAAATGGTAGATTCCTAAAATGTTCATTTACATCCATGCCATATCCTACTACAAAAGCATCCGGGATACTAAACCCACAAAAGTCTAAATCGATCGGTACTTTTCTTCGAGATGGTTTATTAAGCAAAGAACAAACTTTTATTGATTTTGGTTCTTTCTTTTTAAATTCTTCTTTTAGATATGCAATAGTAAAACCACTATCAACTATATCTTCAACCAATAAAACATCTCTACCTTTTATGTCCATTTTAATATCTTTTACTATATTAATATTCCCAGAACTCTCAGTATTTGATGCATAACTCGAGACTTCTATAAAGTCAATTTTTAAGTTTAGATTTATATATCTTATAAGATCAGCAAGGAATACAAAAGCACCTTTTAAAATTCCAATTAAAAATAATTTCTCTTTATAAAAAGAATTAATTTCTGTTGCTAATTTTTTAACTTTTTCATCAATTTCTTCTTTTGTAAATAATGTACTTTTAATTTTGTATTCAATTTCTTCATTCATTAGTTTTTACCTTCTTTTACTTTTATATTCTCCATTATAATCCAACTACTCTTTATATAAACTTTTATGAATTTATCAAAATATCTAAAATTGTCTGTTTTCATTAATCCATTCTTAATATAAACTATTTCTGAATAATAAAAATCTTTTAAAGTCCCCGTAAGTGTTTCTCTAATTTTTCTTAAAATACGAAGCTTAAGCGCATCATGAAGGCTTATAAAATAATTTTTAAGTATCAAAACAGAGTTATCAGTTCTTACTATGTTATCTCCATCAAATTGCTTATCTATTTCTCTATCTATAAAGCTTTCTTCTATTTTTAAAATTTCTCTAAATTTAAAAATACTATTTTCAAAAGATGGATTTATTTTTCTAATATGAGGGACAATTTCATTTCTTATTCTATTTCTACTGTACTTTGTATCTTTATTTGTCTCATCAACTCTAAACTCCAACCTTTTATTTATATTGTATTCAATCAATTCTTTCTTTGTAAATTCTATTAAAGGTCTTAATATACAGCTTTCACAATCGTATAATGGCAATATGTATGCAAATTTTTCAGGACTAGTACCACGAATAAGGTTAAACAATAATGTTTCAACAAGATCATCTTTAGTGTGAGCAACGCTTATTTTTGAATAATGATAAGTTCTTTTTAATTCATTAAAATATTTATATCTTATATTTCTTGCTTTTTCTTCTAATCCCCTACCATAACTTTTTTCCAATAATTCCTTACCTACATTTAGAACAAAACAATCAACTTGTGCTTTTTTGCAAATACTTCTTATTAATTCCTCATCTAAGTCACTGTCAGTACCTCTTAAGTTGTAGTTTACATGGGCAACATCGATGAAAATCTTGATTTCTGCTTTTAGTGTTAAAAATAGATCTAATAACGCTATGGAGTCTGATCCACCAGATACTCCTAAAAGAATTTTATCGTTATCCTTAAGCAGGTTGTTGCTTAATAAAAGTAATTTAAACTTATCGTAAATTGAGTTCATTTGCAATTGGTGGCGGCACAGGGAGTCGAACCCCGGACACTACGGGTATGAGCCGTATGCTCTAACCAACTGAGCTATGCCGCCTCTTAAAATTTTATTATTTATACTATTATAATATTTATTATTTTTCTTCAAGGATGATTATTAATTCTCCATCTTTTATCATATCAAATTTTTCTCTTGCAGTCTTTTCAACGAATTCAATACTTTTAGCAAATTCAATGTCAGTTTTTAGCTGATCAATTTGTTTTCCAAGAGTAATATTTTCAGCTTGAACTTTTTTGAGTTTATCTGAGATAATTTTATATTTAAAAAGATAACCTACAGTTGATATAATCAATAATACAAAAATAATGTTGAAAATTAGATTTCTAATGTTTATTTTCTTCATTCTTCATAAGTTTAATTGCTTCTTTTATAAGAAAATCAGAATTTTTTATGTCTTTATGGGTTTCAAGAACCTTATTAAGCAGATTTTTAGCTTCATTTGTAGAAAGCCCTAAATTTGTAAGAGCATTTTTAGCTTCTATGTATGATTCATTATTTATTTTAGATGATTCTATAAATGTATCAAAGTTATTGAGTTTTTCGCTTAAATATAGAATTATCTTTCTGGCGCTTTTCTCGCCTATCCCTGCTACTTTTTTTAAAGCTTCAAAATTGCTATCTGTAACTATATTAGAAATTTCATCAGGTGAGTATTTTGAAAGTATATTAAGGGCGACTTTGGAACTCATTTTTGGAATTGATGTTAGTAGATTGAAAACTTTAATCTCGTTTTCGTTCTTAAACCCAAAAATATTAAAAGAATCTTCCCTTATAATAAGAACAGTCCTAATAGTTGATTCAGAATTTATATCAAAATTCTCTGGATGGGGAACATATATCTTTAAACCAAAACAGCCGTTAATTTCAATAATAATGGAATCTTCAAATTTGTTAATTATTTTCCCTTTTAAATAGGCTAGCATTTTTTCTTTAATAAGTTTTTAAAAAATGGCACATAGCAACTCCAACAGCATCGCAAGCATCATCAGATTTTGGTAATTCAATTTTTAAAATACTTTCTAAAATTATCTTGGTTTCTAACTTTGATGCTTTTCCGTACATAGTGAGTGTTTTTTTTACTTCAAGAGGTGTGTACTGAAATATTTGAATATTTAATTGAGCTGCAAGAAGTAAAATTATTCCTCTAACTTCTTCAATAGTTAAAGCTGTTTTTGTGTTTTTATTAAAATATAACTTTTCGATCGCAAAGCAGTCCGGTGAATATGAATTAGCTTTTTCTTTTAAGAACTCAAATATTTGATTAAGCCGCTTTTCTGTTTGAATTTTTTTTGTTACAAAATTATTAGTTTCGAGTACTTTAAATGAATCATGTTTATCTTTCTCTACTAATGCATAACCAGTATTGGCAATTCCGGGGTCTATCCCAAAAACTAACACTTCCTTTAGGTGGATGCAGCAAGAAATTTTTCTATTTCTTCATCAGAAATTTCAAAGTTAGCAAATACTCGCTGAACATCATCATGATCTTCTAACTCTGACATCAACCTCATCATACGTTGCGCATCCTCACCTTCAAGCTTTATACTTGTATTAGGTATTTTAATTATATCCGAAGATTCAACTTCAAAACCTTCTTTTTCAATCAAATCTTTAGTCTTAAATAAGTTTTCAGGAGTTGTTGTTAAAGTGTATTTTTCATCTTCTTTTTGTACATCAGAGGCATTAACTTTCATCGCCAGATCGAAAGCTTCCTCCTCGCTTAAAGAATCACTTTTAAGAACAATTTTACCAACAGAAGTAAACATCCATGAAACACAATTCTGCTCACCAAGACTTCCGCCAAATTTTGAGAATAATTTTCTAATTTCAGACATAGTACGATTCTTATTATCTGTGGTAACTTCAACTATTACAGCTACACCACTTGGCCCATACCCTTCGTAAACTAATTCTTCGTAAGTTGAACCATCGTTAAGTTCGCCTGTTCCTCTTTGAATTGCTCTTTTTATATTATCAGATGGCATACCTGCCGATCTTGCTTTTTCTATTGCTGCACGAAGTTTTGGGTTAGAATCAGGATTACCTCCTCCTTCCCTTGCAGCTATAGTAACTTCCTTTCCAATCTTTGTAAAAAGCCTACCCCTTGCAGCATCAGCTGCTGTTTTCTTTCCTTTTATGTTATGCCATTTAGAATGTCCAGACATTGTTAAATTTCCTCCCTTTATATAAGATCAATAAACATTTTATGCACCCTTAAATCAGACGTTAATTCTGGATGAAACGTTAAACCCAGAATTTTATTGCATTTAATAAAGCAAATATTACCTTTACTGTCTTTAGCTAAAATATTTATATCTTTTCCGATACTTTTTATTATGGGTGCTCTAATAAAAACAGCTCTAAAAGGTTCACTAAAACCTAAAATATTAATATCTTCTACAAAACTAAATAATTGAGAACCATACCCATTTCTAACAACTTCTATATCAAGGACCTTTAATGAATCTTGCCCTGTATCAACTTTGTTTGCTAAAAGTATTAACCCTGCACAGGTAGCAAGAGTAGGCATACCCTCTAAAATTGCTTCTTTTAGTGCATCAAACAATCCGCTTTCTTTTAACAGTTTAATATGAGTTGTACTTTCACCCCCTGGAAGAATTATTCCGTTTACTTTTGCTAATGTAACACTATCTTTTACTTTAACTGCTTCGATATTTAATTTTTCAAGACAAAAAATATGTTCTTCTACTGAACCCTGAAATCCAAGCACACCAACCTTCATTAAATTTATATTCCTCTAACTTGTAACTTCTCACTCTCCTTAAGAAGGTTGATGTCTATACCCTTCATTGGCTCACCCAATCCTTCTGATACTGAAGCAATTATATCTGGTTCATTATAATGTGCAGTTGCATCAACAATTGCTTTTGCCATTTTTGGAGGATTAGAAGATTTAAATATTCCCGAACCAACAAAAACTCCATCAGCACCGAGCTGCATCATTAAAGCAGCATCAGCTGGCGTAGCTACGCCTCCAGCTGCAAAGTTAACTACCGGTAATCTACCAAGTTCTCTTACTTCAAAGAGAAGATCAATTGATACGGAGAGGTTTTTTGCTTCAGTATAAAGCTCTTCTTCTGACATACTCGACACTTTTCTTATTTCATCCTGAACTTTTCTCATATGTGTTACAGCTGAGACCACATTTCCAGTACCTGCTTCACCTTTCGTTCTTATCATGGATGCTCCCTCGGATATTCTTCTTAAGGCTTCACCTAAATCTCTACAACCACAAACAAATGGAATTTTAAATTTTGTTTTATCTATGTGATGTTCTTCATCTGCTGGAGTTAAGACTTCACTTTCGTCAATGTAGTCTATGCCTAATGCCTCTAAAACCTGAGCTTCGACAAAATGCCCTATTCTGCATTTAGCCATAACTGGAATAGAAACTGCTTTTTTAATTGCTTTAACTATTAATGGATCTGCCATTCTTGCTACACCACCAGCAGCTCTGATGTCAGCAGGTACTCTCTCAAGTGCCATCACAGCAACTGCACCAGCTTCTTCCGCTATTTTTGCTTGTTCGGGAGAAGTAACATCCATTATTACTCCACCTTTTAGCATTTGTGCTAAACCTCTATTTGTAATAATTATATCATTTAAAGTCATTTTAAATCACCACCAAATTAATTTATATTAATATTATTATACATAAAACTCTGTTATTTTTCTAAATACTTCTAATAAATTTCCAAAATTGGATCAGTTCAATTAAATCTTAATACGTTAACTCAAAATCAAATATCCTATTTTAGTATATTTTTAAATGGTTCAAGCAACAAGATGTAAAAGTAGAATTAAATATAAATAAAAAAAATATAGTGAATTTTCCTATTTGACTCATTAAATAAGTTGACCTTTTTAAGGTGTGATGATTATTCTCGAGGTTAACGGAGAGGTAAGCCATACTCGAATTCTTTTATCAATGTTCCATTTATTTTTTTGCTTTTTGAATCTAAATTTTCATGGTAACTGGGAAACGATAGTATAAGATAACAATTGTCTCTCTTTTAAGAAAGAAAAAAATCATCGAGATTTAATTGTTTGAGAATAAAATATAATTTTTTTAGTATTATTATCAGGTAGCAATATTAAAATATTTTAAATAAATCAATAAAAAGGAGAGT
>Ga0255342_1002903_pt1 | contig 20217 bp, 15 predicted proteins | sample wastewater_treat_3_FD_192416 | JGI IMG/M metagenome (GOLD analysis project Ga0255342, IMG submission 192416) | Wastewater microbial communities from Lulu Island WWTP, Vancouver, Canada - plant14 | ecosystem: Engineered > WWTP > Wastewater > Unclassified | place: Canada: Vancouver, British...
CCTCCTTAAACTCCAGCGCGAGACAACTCCGGACAACTTACGCCTCCTCCGTTGTCTCGCTTTTGTTCACCATACCATGTAGTGTAATGCAATCTACTTTTTGAGACACGAATTCAGAAACAAAGGGTTTTCGGTATCATTCTACACAGGATAAAAGGCTATATTTCCGTAATAGTGACCGACTTGTAACACAGCGTGGCTTTCGTACAACTTGACCAAGTTGTAAAGCGAAACCATCCATTTCGTGGTGCCTTTTATAATTTTCTAGATGGGATCATTTGACGTGCCGTTGACAAGAAATTCTTGATAGGGCTAACACTTTGATAAAAAAGGATAATGAGTAGAAGATAAAGAGTTCCACAAAGAATAGAAGCGATCATAATTTTTAAAAAAACGTGCTGCTTATAAAAAAATGCATATAAATAGGGAATTTTATAAAGAATAAAAAAGCTTAGTACGCCAGCCAGAGCAGATGACGTGAAATATTTCCAAATGGTAGATATTATTGAATTTAGCTTTAAGTTTATTGGTTTTCCTGCGTAGAGCAGGCATGGCGCCGCCAAGACATAAAAAGATACGGCATATCCTATGGCTACGCCCTTGGCGCCCCATAGCAGTCCGACGGCAAAAAATGCGGTTGTCGCGATGCATTCAAAAATACACCAGCGAAGCCACCGGTCGGGCCGTCCAAGAGAAAGATGTAACCAGCTCTGTGTTGCATAAATAAGCATAATTCCAATACTTACACCGAAATAACAAAATATTTCACCCGCTTTGATCCATTGAGGGCCTAGTATAAAAAGGATGATGTCTTTGCCTGCAAGAGTCATCATAGCACTAAGCGGCATGGCAACAAAAGCTATTATAGATATCGCGCTTAAATAATATCCTCGGTAATTATCCGGTTCATTTGTCAGGCGGCTCAATGTAGCCAAGGCAACATTGTGGATAGGCACAATAAGTTGGCTTGCGGGTAAGGCAAAGAGATCATAAGCCTTTTTATAATATCCAACAGATTGTGCATTATAGCGCCAACCAATGAGCAGTTTGTCAATATTCCGGGAGAAGTACTGCAACATAAAATTACCATATATGTGGATGGCAAACTTTAGGATTGGGAATATTTTTTTTAAAGGCCCAGGGGTACCTGGACGCCAACCGCAAAACATCCAATTTGCCACTGATGCGGTTAGCGGTAGTACAATTGTATTAGCAACCAGAGCCCAGTAGCCGAAGCCACGCCACGCCAGAATAATAGCAATTGACATGCTCAAAAATGCAGCTGCTATGTCGATTGTTGATGTTATATAAAACTGCATGTTGCGGCGCAGCAAGGCCGAGTGAATGGTGCCCATTCCGGTTGCGATTATCGACAGTGCGATTCCAATGATAACCTTATTCAATTCTGGGGTACTATAGAACCAGGCAAGAACTGGTGCTAGAAAGATGAACAATAGTGTTAGTAGGGAACTTATTGAAATATTGAACCAAAACAGAGTGCTGATTGTCTGGTGATTAATATCGTCCCTTTGAATAATGGCTTCCGTAAAACCGTTAAGACCAAAGTTTTGTAGAAGCATGCTGAATGTGGTTACCATGGTGATAATGCCAAAATCACGCGGTGTTAGCAAGCGCGCGAGAATGACAGTACTGAAAATATGCACAAAGAAAATCAGGCCGCTTGAGAATATGGTAGCACCTGCACTACGCATGGCCTTGCCTTTTAAATTAGATTTCAAATGATCTATTTTAAAATATTTATCCATTTTAATTCAGTAACTTGTGGCTTGGCTATTCAGAAAATCTTAATTATTTCAAGCGAGAGAGCAGAAAATAGTTTCTTCCAAAGAAAAAGAGCATCTTCTATGATGATATCTTTGAAAAAACTATTTTTACTCTATGAGCAATCTTTGAATAAGTTCGAGTGTCAATATCTGGGTTATTTCTGTTGTGTAATTTTTATACCCTTTTAAGTGCCCATTGACTGCATTCACCAAAAACGTTTTATTCAGATAGGGGCGACTAAGTGTCCTTTCATCCAAAAGAATGCTTTTTATATATTCTGCAAGTTGATCCCGGTACCACACTCTTAAATGATAAAATTTGTGCCGTCCAAGAAAAACACGTTCTAACTTCATGAATTTTACGATGTAATCAATAAAAGCCATCCATTGGGGCATGCCGTAGTCATAAGCATATTCTGCCTTGGTAGTGAAGTCCTGATATGTATTATGCAGTCTTGTAGCCACAGGGATAGGTTTATATAAAAGACCCTTATCGGTCGGTATGCGAGAAAGATCGATATTGCCTTCTGCAACCAATTTCAGAGATGGAAGTGAACTTGTCAATTGATCAGCAGGCGCCCTATACATCATTGCAACCAGATCATTATCCAGATAAGGGGAGCGCATACTCAGTTGTGACTGCTCAATAGAAAGACGCGCGAAGTGATGCCACGGCACTTGCTTAAAGGCAATGAAAGTCATTCTGTTACAGTTGGCTTCTCTGGCGTATGTGTTTGAGGCGTTTTGAATGTTCTGTTGCATGTCGGGTGTGAAAAAATCCATACATGGTGGATGAGGCTTGTAAGCTATGTTACCGCGTACAATTTCTGATCCATAGTTGCCAGTCAGACGTACTGGTGCTATCTGACGGGCAAGCTTGTTAATAAACAACTCTACAGCTCCCGAAACATCCATAGTGCCATCGGAAATATATACGCACTTTTCTGCCAGAAATGGAAAATCACGGAGCAGTTCATTACCCGCCAGTATAGTTTCGTGAGGTTGTCTGCACAGAGCTGCCACCCGGCGTGCGACAAGTACATCTCTACAGTCCCTGTAAAGACCTCCAAAGGTGTAGCAGGGCAGTTCACCTGGCGGCAGCTTTACCCATGCCATAATCAAACGGGCGTCAATGCCGCCCGTTAGAGACATGCCCATTTTACGGTTTGACTGCAGATATCGTGGAAGTATGGTGGTGAATGTTTCCTTCAGTTTATGATAATATGAGTCCTTATCGAGAGTTTCCTGATTTTCCCACTGCGACGGAACAAAGTAGCTTTCTTTTTTCAGTGCATATGGTTTGCTAAAGGACCATTTAGAGCCACCAGGCAGTAATTTGATGCTGGGGAAGAGAGTTTTATTTTGTATCACACAACCGAATGATAGCACTTCACCCACACTTGCGAAGTCCAGTTGCCGAAGATGAGGAAAGATTGACAGCAGTGCCTTTGCCTCTGATGCAAAGTAAAAGCCCTCTTTATCTTCATAGTAATAAATGCGCTCCACGCCGTATCGATCATTGAATAGGATTACTTTTTTCAAGCGTAGGTCAATAAGAATGCCGCTGAACCAGCCGTTGAGCATTTCTATAAACGCGTCGCTGTATTTTTTATATAGCCAAATAAGGTGTTTTGCGTTATTGAAATTAATTCCACTGCACTTTACCTTGAGTTCATTCAAAGTGTCTAAATCAATAAAAGCTTCACCGGAGAATATAATAGATACATTTTCCTGTTCATGGGATAGCGGCATGCAATCGGAAAAAGAGTTCTTATGGCTTATCCACCCTGAAAAAATACCCATTAGCTCATTAGTATATGTTCCATGGTGATAGAAGTCTTCATGCTGCATCGTGGCGAGCATGGTTTGGAGCTGAAGTTTACTGGTCTCAGGTGATTGTGAACTTATTAAACCAAAAATTCCTGGCATAAAGGGTTAAACCTCCAGAAATGATGTGCTGTGTTAGAGTGTGATAAAATTATAGGTTCAATAGTCAAGCTTGAGCATGCTTCTTTGTTTAGAGCATTGAATCAGTACCCGGCGCGATGCATATCTGATCAATCTCTGGTATTGTCGTTACTGCAAAAATCAAAAATAAAAATATATTATTGACACCGGAGAGAGTTGCCTCAGTCCAACTGTAAAGAGCAACCACAATAATTAACGAAAAATTCAATAAGGCAGCTTCGTAATTAACTGCAATAAAATGATATGCCTTTTTTATGCCGGATAAAAAGCAGCCAATAATTAGAGCTACTCCAATGGCTCCCAAGTTTAAATATATTTCCAAATAGCCATTGTGGGCTGAATGCACCTCATCCACCAAGCCTCTTATACTATCATAGAAACTATCGAAACCATATCCAACTATAGGATTCCTGACCAATGAGAGATAGGTTTCCCAAACGTATACTCTATCAGTAAAGTCCGGACGTCGCCCTATCATAACAATGATACTATTTTTAATTCCTATCGTCATTTCAAGAATTGCGAAGATGATGACAGATAAAATAGTTAAGATTATTATCGATTGTGGCCTATTCCTTATTGGCGCCATGCGTCCAGCCAGAAAAATGCTTGTGGCAAGTACCATACAAACTAAAGATGTTGCGCTTCTCGCCATATAAAAAAGCCATAAAGTTATGGGAATTATAATTATATAAATAGTGATACCAAGTTTTTGCCCTGAAAACAGATCATTACGGCGACTTAAAAGTAAATTCCAAGCAAAGTATATTCCCGTAATTAAACAAAGTTGTCCTAGCGCATTTTTTTGAAAACCAACGCCGGTGTACATAGGCGCGCCACTATAAGCAAAATCTCTTCCGAGTTCAGGGTAGAATTTTATGAAAAGCACAGATAGAGGCAGCAACAAAAATGCCATTCGTTTCAAGATTACGCCCAGTGCCTCGTGAGGACGCCTCTCACTCAGAATGAGCAGTACCATAACTAGGTTACCCAACGATTTAAACCATCTCTTAAAGGCAACAAAAGAGTAGTCAGCCCATAAACAGCTCAACAACCCGAAAAAAAAGAAAGACAGTATCCAGATATTGTCTTTAAAAATCATGCCCCATTTGGGCGATCTTTTTATAAGTACGAAAATTCCGCTGAGGATAAGAAGTATAAATACATTGCGATCAATTGGGCTACCTTCCAGGTATGCATCAGCGCCTATAGTTTGGGGTGGTCCAAGGTTGAGCCACTGCCCTACATATCTGGATCCGGCGATAGCCATCCAGAAGAAAGGGATCCATACAGCACTGGAAACCTCATCGTTATTTTTTCTATCAGCCCAAAAAAGATATGCGATGATCGTGAAAATTATCAATGTAGCTAAACGTGTTTCCATTAAAAAATATTTAGTTCACCTCTTTGAATTAGAGGGCAAAAAAGGTAAAATTTGTAATTGACTCAACTGACGTGCTGCGGATTCTGAAGCAGTTCGAATACCTTCTGTAACCCAGTGCCCATCATAAATAAAATAGCACGGTTTTTCTTTATGTTTTTTTTGTAACTCATCGCGTGGATCAAGTAGTGAGATAGCATTCATTTCACAAAACTTTTTAATCTGATTGAGTGGTCGTTCTACATCAAATTGGGAATCAGGGATTTTGTTCGAGGCTAGTATTTGCTTTCTGTATTTATCATCGATTTCTAATTTCAGAGGCACAGTCATGATAATTAGCTCAAGACCGTCTTGACGAATATCGTTATCAAGGTATTGCAGGTAAGTAAAGGATTCTCGCCAGGCATTAATGATACCAATAGATTCAGGAAATATGAATGGTTCAAGTTGACTGTTTTGAATTTTACCCCTGCTATCTAGCCATATCATCAAGTTGCCAGCAAAGTCATTATAGTACAGATAGTTACGAAGCAAAATATAAAATTCGCTGTTCCAAGAGAGCCACTTACGTAATTTTTTAATACGACTTACATTATGGGATGAGTGTTTTTGTCCCGGTGCAAAAGCATCGAGTGTCATTCCGTCAACAATGACATATTTCATATAGGCGTTACTGGCGTCGTAATCATCGGGAGAGAAAACGACAAGGACGAGATCGGGGTTAAGCAAAGGTGCCCAACGATGGTATGCTTTCCAATAGTTAAATGTCGAGTATCCACCACAGGCTGCATTGATAACTTGAATTCTTACGCTAATGCTCTCTTTATCAGCAATTTCTTGAATAGCTTTCTCCAACTGCCTTGACAGACTGTCCTCCAGTTCTATGCCATGACTTACCGCAAAAGAATCACCAAGTAGAAGTATACGAAAATCACCATCCTTTTTATGTCCATATTCACGGTCACGAAGGCCGATACTGTTTATTTTATAAAGAGCGTTGTATTCTCGACCTTTTTCATAGGTCATTGCATGCGGCTTGTAGATAAAACCGATAAGTTCATCTGTCTCAAAGATGTTCATCTGTGCATCCACATTTTGCGGAAGAAGGATGCGTGTGAATATCTCGCCCCATGCTACTGCTATAATTAACACAAGAAGGGTTAGAATAGCTGTTTTATGAAGTTTGAAAAAATATTTAGCCATGGGAAAAATCAAAATTGAAAATAAATGAAAGGTGTAACTGTTCCGGAATGAGCCATGGCTGAGGCCACGATACTGATAAAAAGTATAGATATAATAGCAGAGCGTATAAGCACGTGGCTAGACTTGTCTGTAAGCCATGTTTCGCTTTTTAAGTATGCCTGCGAAAGGTCAATAACCAAAACCAGGAGACCAGCAAAAAAAACAGACATAGTGAATTCGTTGAAATGAGGAATTCGAAAAAGCCCTTTATAATATTGGGCTGCAGATGAAAATGTGGATGCTTTAAATAAGACCCAGGTCAGGGCAATGATATGAAAGGTTACAAATATCTTTCCGACCGTAAATAGCTTTCCCCATAACTTTTCGGGCCATGAGAGGTCTATTTTTCCCCCACCGGTTATAATTCTGTGTATGACCAGGTAGATGCCGTGAGCCGCGCCCCACACTACGAATGTCCATGCAGCGCCATGCCAAAGACCGCATAAAAGAAATGTAATCATTAAATTTATGTATGTACGGGTACGGCCACTTCGATTTCCACCTAGCGGTATATATAAATAATCTCTTAACCATGTCGAAAGAGAGATGTGCCATTTTCGCCAGAATTCAGTTGCACTTCTGCTGAGATACGGCGCATTGAAATTATCCATAATATGAAATCCAAGGATCATGGCAACACCGCGCGCAATGTCTGTATAACCGGAAAAATCGCAATAAATTTGAATGGTGAATGCATAGACACCTGTCCATAATTCTCCGCTGGTCATAATATTCGGCGCTTCAAATATTTTATTAGCTACTGGTGCCAGGGTGTCGGCAATGGCTACCTTTTTGAAATAGCCCAAAAGAACTAAATTAGCGCCGCTGATGATTTGCTTCCGTGTAATTAACCGTGGTCTGGCAATCTGCGGGAGCATGTTGGCTGCCCTTTCTATCGGTCCGGCAAGAAGCTGCGGAAAGAAACAAACAAATAAAGCAAAATTTATGAGATCGGGAGACGGTGAAAGCTTGCCTCTGTATATGTCGAAAGAATAAGTCATGACCTGAAAAGTATAGAAGCTTATGCCGATGGGTAGGATGATTTTTAAAAACGGTATATTGGGATAAAGCCCCAGAAGTGACAGAAACAAAGCAGCAGATTCTGTGAAAAAATTGAAATATTTAAAAAAAGAAAGTATTCCCAGATTGATAATGATACCCGATATGAAAATGGTCTTTTTCTTATTCTGATTATTTGATTGGTAGATTTTTAAACCAACAGCAAAGTTGGCGATAGTCAAAAATAAAATCAGAAATACGAAGCGCCAGTCCCAGCATGCATAAAAAATGTAGCTCGCCAGTATTAAAAAAATATTTTGCGCCTTGTGGGGTAGGCGAGGGTAGATCAGGCAAACAATAAATAGAAAGCCTAAAAATATTAATGAATTAAAAAGCATAGTAAGAGTGAAAAATAAACATTATTATAGATTGGTGGTTTGAATTTTCTGTTTGACCCCAATGCTGTTCGTTATAAATTCTTGCTTGTTTTTTGAACAAGAGGATACCGTGGCCCAGGCTTTCCGTTACGGAGGCCTTGGCCTTCATTCCTTCGCATACGCCAGCGGGATACACGTCTGCGACTGATCATCAGCAGCAGGCATGACCGGGATTCTGAAACGCCTTTGCTTTTTGCCCAATCAACCATGGTAAGAATCTCTTCTTTCTGATCGACACTCAACCATGAGCCCCTTATCGTGCCCACGAACCCCCATTCGTTTTTTTTCGCAGGATCGCCAGTTCTACAGCCTGTTCGGCAAGTACTCGCTCCTTTTCCTCAAGGTCACGCTTTAGAGTCTCATAGGCGGATAGTGGAACTGTCTTGCATCGTGCCCCGGGACGATCTGCCAAACGCTCAAGAGCGCCTTCCTTAACCTTCTCCCGGATGCGGACAAGGTCAGTGGAATAAAGCCCCTCGCGACGCAATACTTCCCCGACAGGAGTTTTACCGCCCTGGGTTTCCAAAAATATCTGATACTTCTTCTCAGGAGACAAAAAACGACGCTTCCTGGCCGAAGACGGCACGGGCACGGACTGTTTTTCCTTGCTTTCTATCATGGTACGTTCCTCCTTAAACTCCAGCGCGAGACAACTCCGGACAACTTACGCCTCCTCCGTTGTCTCGCTTTTGTTCACCATACCATGTAGTGTAATGCAATCTACTTTTTGAGACACGAATTCAGAAACAAAGGGATTCACAATGCTTGTTTGTCTCTGGACGCGAGGTGTTTCACGCTGCAGCAAACCACCGATGTGCTCTTTAATCTTTCGGTAAAGGTAAACCCGTTCTTGATGAAACGCGTATTCCGAAAAAAGATTGATTTTCAGTACGTTGAGTTCGGTTGGTACAGGAATTCCCTACCTTTCCATACGGGCGCTGGCGTTTGGGATTTCTTTAAGCTGATCAAAGGAAACCGCTTTCTTTGCATTAGCTATTTCTTTTTGCAAACCTTGGATGATTTCCGACAGTTCGGAAACAAGTTCATTGATGTGCTTTTCAAGTTCATCCAGTTACTCAATGGTACGCTACCCCTATATGCAACATTTAGTAGTTTTTATAAAATGCCTCTGCGGTGAATTTTACGAACTCCTCTGTCGTTTGGGGGCTGCGGGCCACAACCTGCCATGGTTCCAAGCGAGCAATTTCAGTTTGCAGGTCTTTTGCGGTTTTGTTGCTGCAGCCCAGGATGTCTTGAACAGATGCCGCCGAAACCCCTTCGCATTGAAAGATGAATGCAAACTCCAGCAACTCCTGAAAATTGAAAAATCTCTGCTGGTAATCGTTGGGGGATTGGCTGGCAAAAAATACCACGATTCCCTTGGAGCGCCCCTCGCGAATGATGCGCTGGAGAAAGATATTCCGCTGGCTCAGGTAGTTGTGGGCCTCGTCAATGACCAGGATGGATCGAATGGTGCGCCGCCCGTCCCGGACCGGGCTGTCGGGCAACAGCGCCATTTCTTTGTAGAGCCGCTCGATCACCAAGTAGGCCACCAATTCCTTCAACACCGGCATTGCATGCACATCTATCAGCAATGTTCGATTGGAAAGCCGGTCAATGGGGGCCACATCACTTCCATGTTGCCAGAACAGTTCAAAATCGGAGAGATCCCGCAGTACCTCGATAAGGCTGTCGTCTTTTTTGTTATCCTCTTCGTACATGGTCGTCACCATGCTGTACACATCGTGGAAATCCGGATAAGGGGCCGCAGAATCGGCACGTTGCGCATATGCGGCACGTATCGCCTCGGTCAAATTACCCTTTTGCACCACCCCCAGTTTACTGTTGATTGAGGCAAAGCTTTCGGCCTTTTCCCGGGCCGACACATTGATCGTCTGCTCATCATAGGCCGGCAGGACAAAAGGATTGATAGGCAGGCTTTCTCCACCTTGGAGCAGCCTGAAGGGATGGACCTTGGCAGCTTCAAGGAATCGCGCATTGTCTACCACATCGCCCTTGTAATCGAAATAGATAAAATTGGTCTGATAGTTGGACTGCTGGCGGATATCGGTAAGGATTTTCAATACGAATTGGGTTTTTCCCGTACCCGGCTTGCCCATGATGGCAAGGTGCGAATTGGCATGCTTGGCAGTATTGTTAAGCTCCATGATCATTTCATGCTTCTGCAACAGGGTCCGGCCAATGAAAATATCCAGTCCATGCCCGGCGGTTTCCCGACGTCCACTGAACTCCACTTCGTTAACCAGATGTTTCAGCAAAGTGTCGGCATCTCGGCCGCAGTCCTGATACAGACGGCTCAGCATCTCGGCCCCGCTGTCGATATGGTTTTTTATGATAGAGCGGTTGGAAAAGAAGCCGTCTTCATCGATGTCACGTCTGCTGTATACATGGCAGATCAGCGCTCGTATGAAAATTTCATCTTCGCCCACAAATGTAGGGCGCTTCATCTCAGCGCCGGTGAAACTGGTGCTCTGCGCGACATTCGGTCCTTCCTTGACCAGGGACAGGGCAAAAGCCATGCGGGCCAGGGTTGCCTTTTCCAGTTTGGTTTCAAACCTCAAAGCACTGAGCACCTCATCCGCTTCATTGGATGTGTACAGTCGGTCGGCCATAATTTAATTCTCCCAGAAGTATCCTTCCTTAAATGTCGTCAGCTCCCGCTGCTGATCAAACACCAGAAGCCCGGCTCCGCTCAGACGGGTTTTAAGTGTTCGATAGTAGTCCTTGTCGATCTCGGTGTCGGTGGACAATATGATCACCTGCTCCCCGGCATTTGGAAAGTAGTTGTTCACAATATTATCGCGGTGAGTGCTGTCTAGACGGGACAAGGGCGTATCGATGACGATGGGCAGGTTCAATTGACTGGTCTGGGCCAGACCCCACAGCAGGGAGACGGCAAACACTTCTTTTTCGCCGGCGGATAGCCCCGATTTTTTAATGTCATGGCCGTTGCGGTCGGAGATGCGTATCTCGTAGCTCTTGTCGTCGATGATGATATCTTTGATCAAGCCGCTGCGGCTGGAAAGCTGACGATACATTTCAAAGGTCTTTTCCTGCAGGAGATGGATTTTATTTTTGCGCAACCGCACAACGAATTGATTTAGCACCCCGGCAATGGCGTCGCATTCCTGGATAAACTCAACCCTTTCCTTGGAGACGTGGTGTTTTTCGTAGAGTTTTTCAATCTCCATCTCAATGGCTGTGATCCGTTTTTCAAGAGACAGAACTTCTTCCTCCAGAAGGCGCAATTGTTCGGTCTTGCGGCCGATTTGGGTCGAACAGCCCTCCATTTCATTCTGCAGCTGTTCGAAAAGCTCTCTTTCCGATTCAGACTGCAGACCGATCTGACTCAAACCTTCAAGCCTGCGGATCTGAGCGGCCAACTCCCGTTTTTCTTCAAGCAATGGTCTGAGCAGAAACACCTCCCCGCTTTCCAACTCTTCCATCTTGTTGAGCACCCGGGCCGCATCACGGTCGGAAAGATCCAGTATCCGCGCCACCGCTCCTCGAGAATCGCCCTCTCTGAGCAGCCGGAAGATGCGCTGCTCCAACTCTGCCATCTTTTCGGCCGACAGCGTCTCCCGATAAATCGGCTCCGGCTCTTCCACTGCCCGCACAATCCGCTTTGCCAGGGCGGCAGCGTTTTCTCTAATAGCCTCGCTGCCGGCGGATTCCCGTTCGGACTCGATCTGTTGTCGCATGCGCTCGAACAACCTGCCGGTGATGGCAAACGGCAGGGTTTTTTCGCACAACCCTCGAATTTCACTTTCCACCTGGGCCAAGCGATTTGCGGCCTGAATGCGTTTTTTTTCATTGGTGCGTATAGTCTCGCGTGTTTCCGGTTCGGCCTGAAAGGTCGCGGTAAACCTGTTCCGAGCATCTTCGAGCTGCTGCTTGAATTCCGCTAATTCTTGCTGCACTTGCTCCCGCTCTGTTTCACAGCGGGTCAACTTGCTGCGCTCTTTTTTCAACTCGCTTTGCTTGAAATCCAGGTCTTCGTCGGAAATTTCCACAAACCCCTTGCGCTCCTCGTTCTTGATATAGAGGATATCAGCCGCCAGCCGGTTGATGTACTGGATGCCCAGGGCGGCTTCCAGAGAGGATTTCAGCCGCACCTCCGAGTGGTCGTCAGCGGCAATGACCTGTATTTTCTCCCCATCAAAAAAGAAGAACTGGGTGATGCCCGGCGGGATTATGGAGCGGATAAAGTCCTGCCAGATCTCCTGGTTCTGCACCGAGACCCGCTTGCCGTCGCGTGCCACCACCAGCCGTTCTGTCAGATCCTTGGGTCTGGGGTCATCTGCCACGCCAGCACTCCAGGAGCGCTTGACCACTAGCTCCGAAAGGTCGTCCATCTCCATCACAAGCTCAAAAGAAACCGATGCATTGCCCCGGGCCTTTTCCCGGCGATTGATGCTGCGGAAAATTGCGTCTGCCTTGGCTCCGTACAAGCAAAAATTAATCGCCTCCATAATAGAAGTTTTGCCCGCGCCGTTCATGCCGCCGATCAAAAAAATACTCCGGCCGTCTTCGCCCACCTGGAAACGGATTTCCGTGGCGAACTGAAAGGACTTATAGTTTTCGATGGTCAGTTTGCGGAATTTCATTTTTGGCCCTCACCAAGTTCCCAGTAGCCTCGCGGGGAGTCGCTGCGCAGTGTTCCATCCTGAGTCATGGAATAACGCTCCCATTTGGCGTTGTTCTGCCAGGCATATTCGTTGGTGCTCTCGCGCCATTCCAAATCGCCGGGCAGCAATTTATCTTCCAATTGGCGGCCCATTTGCTCGATAACATCCGGGACCTTGGCCCTGCCGCCCAATGTCTGTAAGGCTTTGATAATATGCTTGCGTAGGACATTTTTATCCGTCTTGGGCGTTCGTGAGCGTTTTGCACCAGGTTTCTTGGGTTTGGTCACAGCGTCACCCAGACCGAGCCGCGCGTTCAGGTCTTTGACAATCCCGGTGAATTCGTCTGCGATATCCTGCAAAGTTTGCTCAGACTGAGATTGAATAGCCAAATCAGCCGCCAGCCGGGTCTTTTCAGCCCGAAGGACGTCCGGCACCGGCACTCCCTTTTTTTCCAGGTTCTCAACGGCGTTGGCGATTTCCCGAAGTTGTGTCGCTTTTTCACCACTACCCGCATTATCAGACCCGCAATCGATTCGATCGATGACATTGCGAACCAAATCAATCAGAAGGCTCGGGTCTTTTACGAAGCGGTCGATGTCCTGGCTCATGACAAGTCCCTCCCGTCAGCAACCGAGCGACTTTTCAAAACTTCCCGCAAGGCGTCATAAACGCCCGTACGCCGCTCTTTGAATTCATAATCGTAAACCGTTTCCAGCAGCTTGCGCACCTTGGTCGGAGTCACATTGTTTTGCCGGCACAATTCATCCAGCAATTGCTGGTCTTCTTCGGATAGTTTCATGGTTTTATCTCCCGCTGGCTTGTGACATGTTCAGCCATCCCTCATCTTGAAGCCGCTCCCATGCCAGTTGGATATGCGGCGGCTTGAACAAGCGCCGTTTACGATCACTCCAACGGGCCATGGCAGCGACAACGCTTTCTGCATCCGAAACTGCTCCGTCATGGATAGCCGCAAAATGAACCGAAGATAGCAACTCCATGCCGTAAGGCGTTTCAAATCCATCCACGAGATTCGCCACCCGCTCGAGATGCTCTGCGGCGTTCTGATTAATCTGAAGGAAGTGGTCGGCGGTTTTTTCGGCATCAGGCAGCAGCGTAATTTCCATATCCGGTTTCTGGGTATCTCCATACCCCTGAATATGGTGTCCTTCTAGTATTTCCAGCACCTTGTTAAGGTTATGGGCATAGGGACCATACAGGTGTTTAACATACCGCAACTTCAGGTCCATACCCGATTCCTGCAAAAAATAGGCAAGCTTCTGTATCTCCAGAAGTGTCAACCGGTATGCGAATCGTGTATACTGTTTCATCAACTTGATGAGCAAGGCCCGGGCCACAGTCATCTTCGGTTTGGCGGTACCCACAGGCATATCTTTGGCCGCCGGTGTGCCTTTGGGTTCGTAAAGCCGAACTCGAACTTCTGGTATTTCCGCAAATGCCGATTCAATCATGCTCCTGACTCGGCTCCACTGCAAACCGCCCAAACCGGAACCCAACGGAGGAATGGCGATGGATCGAATCTTTCGCTGCCGCACTTCCTGCACCAGGGCCTTGAGGCCGCTTTCGATATCCTCATAACGGCTTTTGTCACGCCAATGCCGTTTGGTAGGAAAGTTGATGATAAAGCGCGGATTGAACATCTGGCCCGTTTCGAACACGAACATACGCCCGGGGGTAATCTCTTCCCTACGGCAGGCGATTTCGTAGGCTTTAAAATTCTCTGGGAAGGCCTTCTTGAACTGCAAGGCGATACCCTTACCCATTACCCCGACACAGTTCACTGTGTTGACCAGGGCTTCCACACTGTCATCTGTAAGAATATTGCCGCGGGCCGGTTCAATCATTTTTTCTTACCCTCCCGGTTGTTAGTAGTACCATTGCCGGCACACCTCCACCGGCATGGAAATGTTATTTCGGTCCAAAATTCGCTCAACCCTTTGCTTGACGACCTTGTTCAACACGCCGATCTGCTTAATCACTTTCCATGGGCAGAATCGATACACTAGAAATTCGGCCTGTTTGCGCCGTTGGCGATCCATGTCATCCACGGTATCCGCCCAGTAATCGGCAGAAACCATGCCCCAATCAACCTTATCCAGATCATTGAGATCCTCAAACCATTGGGAGAAAGCGGCAATGCCGTGGCCGTCAGAGAATACAAATTCAAGTTGCGCGTCAACGATGGTCTCGACCGTTGACACTGCATAGATTAACGGCTCCTGGCCTTCATCGTAACCGTCCACTCCACCCGTGTGCAATTGAAGGAGCATGGGCGAGCGCGGCCCAAAATAGAAGGCCACATAATCGTGCACTGTGCCACCCGGACCGCAGACGATGGGACGCTGTCGGCGGATATGCTGGATATCCATATTATGAATCGCCCGATAATCGCAAGTGTCTTCAGGGGTGTGATTGGGTGCATACATCCCGCCACAGTCCAGAATCACCGCAAGGTTTTCGATATGCAGAAGGCGATAGATGGGTGTTGGGCGGAGAATCTGCATTATGGTTTTCCCCCTTGTTTTTCAGCTATTTCCTCGATCAACTGCTCCACACGGGATTTGGCTTGCTCGAGAAGTTTTTCTGACTCAAGGCGCTTTCTCAAGGACTCTTCCACAAGTCCTGCAATGCGTGTTTCAATAGAGTTTCTAAGACGAGGTACCAAAACCTTTCCAACATCACGAGGTGCAAGATGGCCGTTTGTCGATCCGGTTATCCAACGATTGAATTGCACTTGTCCTATTGTGTGATCCAAAACAACCAGCAGGTAATGAGGATCAATTTCAGGAGAAATCTTTAAACAAAGAAGATCTCCCGAAAAAGCCAGTTGCTTGTATCGCTTAACAATGCCGATTTTTCCGATCGTTGCGCCGGTAATAGCCAGAAGAAGGTCATTTTGAGTTGCTAACGGGGTATCTGGTGATGGCAGGCACTTGGCCGCGCCTGTCAGTTCATGCCCGGAAATATGCTTAATACTACAATAATCAGTTATTCCTTTTTCTGTCTCTTCCTGTTGTCTCCCCTTGATTTTTGCTTCAAACAGCTTATTCAGAGGGTCGCATTGATTATGCTGGCGTAGCCAGCTTTCATAAAAAACTGCACTGGGAGAAAAGCATTGGGCATCAAACCTCCTTGCATTAAAGGCTTCGCTAAGTCCCACAGTGCTGAACCGTGCCGTGTAGCCTACCGGTTTATTGAACTTAAGCTTGTCCAGGCCAAGTTCGGATTCAAGGAGATTTTGGGCGTCTTTGTAAATTTGCTCACCTTTGCGGGCTGCACTAAAAGCATAATTAAGATCATTCGCAACCTTTTGCTGTTCGGCAACAGCAACAATTGGTATCAGTATCTTTTTGACTTCAGCACCGCTGACATTAGCCTGATTGATAGACCTCATGGCACGCCGCTTGATTTGGCCTATACCAAAAGGTGTGTTCAAATAAACTGTAAGATATTCCGGTAAAACAATATTAGGATCTGGTACAAGCCTGATCAAGTAAGATGCAAAAGTGCAATCAGTTTGGTCTTTGACAATTCCCGTTCTTCCGACAAATTCGAAAGAATTTGTCCTGTTGAAAAGTACATCGTCTTTATTTAATTTATATTGTTGGAAAAGGAATTTAGGGATTGCAGCGAATTTTTCGGGCCTGAGTGCGAAACAATTCTCGAGTTCATTCATACGAAAAATTGGGTAGCCATCACCTTCCATGTTCATTGAAATTGATATTCCATACTCGCATTTTTTTAAAATACGGCCGATGGGAAGCCATGTTGACGTAGCTGAAGGTTTAAAGACATATTGAGGATCGAAAAATTCTGCAGAAAAACGATTATTATGAACTGCTTCGCTTAACATTACCCGGTTGATGGCCGCCATTACCCCACCTCCCAGAAATCAAATCCCTGATCCTGGGCAAAGCGCACAAAAGCCTCAGCCACACAGAGTTTTTCCTCGGGGATTGTGGACGTATCCGCCAAGTCCGCCGCTGTCAGGTCGTAATTGACTAAATCCTGATCCACCACGCGCTGCCCCTCCTGGGGGTGGCCGTCGGGGAATTCCATCAGATGGCCGTCTTCGTCTACCCGGTACACGTAGTCGCCGGAGTTGTTCTTGCCGCCGCGCTCACTCACGGCCATAAAGATCGGGTAGTCCAGGCGCTGGGCCGCTTCGGCCGCAATCCAGCGTTCCTTCAAAGTTCCGATCAGGTCCGGGTCCTCCAAGATCAGTTCCAGCTTGCCCTTGTTGCTGAGTAACTTGACCGCGGTCTCTGCTTCGGGGATGGCCTTTCCCAGAGCTTTGATTTCGGCCTTCCAGGTTCGCTCTTTGATTTTCTGCTTGTCCTTGAGCCTTTTCACGGCCGCCTTGTGCTCCGACTTGATCGGTTTGAGATGAATCTGCAACTCGCGTTTGGTGCCTTCCCACTGTTGGCTGATGGCCTCAATCTCCATCTTGTGTTGCTGCTGGAGGGCCTCGAGATCGCTGGAAAGATCGTCCAGCTTCTGCTTGACCCGGATCAATTCCGCCTTGAGGCTGTCGCGTTTCTCTTCGGCATCGCTGATCCGTTCTTCCAGTGTAGGGTAGCCTTCGGCGGTCATCAACAATTCGGGCTCTTCCAGTTCATAATCCCTCTCGCCCGGCTCGGTGTCAGGTAGTTCCGATTCCGGCTCGGCAAAGTTTTCCGCCATGAGGTCGACGATTTCTTCGGGAATATTTTCATCCGGCACATCAAAATCGTACTGATACCTGGCGATCAGATCCCTGACCTGTTGTTCGTAATCCGGACAGGCCGCGGCCACCTCCTGCTTGACCTGCTCTATTTCCGTCAATTGTTTTTCGGTATATTTTTGAATGAGCAGCACCGAGGTTTTGGTGCCGGTATGGGGCTTGAAAGTGTTAGGGTGCAGTCCCACCACAGCCAGCAGACGCGCTTTTTTCAAAATCCACTCGCGGATGAAGGCCAGGGACGAATTGTTGAACTTGCCCTGGGGCAACACAATGGCGGCCCGCCCCCCGGGTTTGAGCATCTTGAGTACCCTTTCAATGAAGAGTACGTCGCGCTCCTCCTTGGGGGCCTTATCCCTGGCGCGCTTGAGGGCCGGCTTGGCCAGCTCGTAATGGGCCAGCATCTTGCGGTCCTTCATCTCGCCGGCAAAGGGGGGATTGGTGAGGATCACGTCGAACTTCAGGTTCTCAAAGTATGTCCAGGCATGATCATCATCCCGCAAGGTCTCTTGGGCTGGAATCTTTTTGATGGTCAGCTTCTTTTCCCGCAACCCGTGCATCAGGGCCTGTCCCGAGGCGGTTTCGTACCAGGTATTGGGGTCCAGGCTGCTCACATCCGGTCCGAAGATGTTGGTGTGGCCATCGCCGGCGATGAGCATTAAAGCCCGAGCAGTTTTGGCCGCGCGTGTTTCAAAGTCGATGCCCCACAGGTATTTGGAGGCGTACTTGAATTTGCGCAGCTCCCGCTTGTCGTGGCCCTGGGCCGGGTAGCACCACTCCATGGCGTGCAATAAGAATCCGGCCGAGCCACAGGCCGGATCCATGACATATTCGTTTGCTTTGGGGTTGAGTATGCGTACGCACATCTCCACCACATGGCGGGGGGTGAAAAACTGGCCCTTCTTTTTCTTGGCCTCGGTGGGCAGCAAGTATTCGAACGCATCGTCCATGACTCGCAGGTTCGATCCCAGCAGCCGCACGCCCTCAATTGGTCCCACGCAGACCTGCAGGTGGCGCTTGGTAAGCTCGATGTCTTCGCCGTCCCGGAAGATACCGGGCCACTCCTCACAGGCCTTGTGAAATAAGGCATTGATGCGGTCGTAGGTGATATCCGGGTCCAGGGCCTTCCGGAATTCCACTACTTTGTCCTTACGGTTTTCCTGGGCCTCGCGTTCATCCCATATTTTGGCGAAAATGAGTTTGAAGATTTCGTTGAACTCGTCCTTGCCGCTGTCAGCCAGAACCAGCTCTTCCAGATACTGGACGATCTTCTTGAAGTTGAATTCTGTTCTGAGCTGCAGCAGGGTCTTTTTGGCATCCAGCACATCATTGGGTTCCTGGCCGCGCCGGGGAATATCCACCAGGGTGTCATCGAATTCCCTGGGATAGGGACGATAAAGAATCACACTGTCGCTGCCGTTGGACCAGACCGCTACCGGTGCGCCCTCGGCGTTCATGTAGCTTTTAAGCTGCTCGATACCGTCCTTGCGCTTGAGCTTCTTGCATTCGACAATAATTTTGGGAGTTTCTTTGGTGTTATCCGTATACACGATGATGTCGGCCGCTTTGGTACCCACCTCGGTGCCGAACTGAACGCTTTTTTCCAGGTCGATCTCATCCGGCTGGTAACCGTAATGGTGGATCAACTTGTACACCCATAGCTGGCGGATGATCTCCTCGGGCGCGGACTTACCGCCCTCCACATGGACCTGAACTTCCTCCTTGCCTGACGCAAAAGGAACCTGGCTTTTGAGAAAGTACTTGGTTTTACCGGCATCCCGACCGGTATCCGCGGTTTTGGCTTGGATGTCTAGAATTTCACGAATTGGTTTGCCCAGAGCTTCAAACTCGGTGAGTTCGTATTCGATGCCCGGCTCCTTGAATATTCGGTCGATAATTTCACTGGTCATGTTTTTGCTCATACTAGCTGCTCCCAATACCTACATCACACTCCCATAACTTCATTCTTTACAATGCCTCATTCTCAATGAGTTCAGCAAGTAGATTTCTACCCCAATCTCCCATGCTGTGCAGCAACACCTCTGCTCTTTTCCGTTGCCGGCGGTGACGGTCGAGCATGGCCGTTTTTCCAGAGGTTGCAAGCGAAGAGACTCATACCAAGTGTGGTGGGAGTTTTTCCTGAGTCAGTTCCTCCAGATATTTCTCAAACCACTTGCGCATCCCCGTCGGTGGCCAAGGCCGCCAATATGACAAACCGGTGGTACGGTTAGGCGGTTCGTCCCGTTGATTAGGCTCGTTAACGCATAAACTCCGCGCACATATGCGTATGCACACGTGTATGCGTTCAATACAAGCATACATACCCTATGGGTAGGAACATGCCGGCAGATCAACTCTTCACGCCCCATCATCTGGCCGATAACTGTGGGGTTTTCTATCATTTTTGCGGACGCGACAAGACCCATCACGCCGTTCAGTTCGTCATAGACCAGCAGTAGCGTCATGTCGCCGTAACGGCGAATGGACTTCTCCCGGGCCGAGTGCTTCGAAACCACGGCAATGGAGAAAACCATTTCAGCCAGGCGTTTACATTCTTTTGGTATCATTGTTTATTATTGTCCTGTTTGTCCAGTTTATGTCCTGTTTACCATACAAGACATAGCCGGCAGTACGGCCTCAATGCCATGAAGACTGAACCATCCATGTTTGTGACCTGGAGGCGTTTTTTCCGGCCTGTCCGGCGTATGCATTTACACAAATTATGTCAAACAGGGGCTAAAGTATCAAACTGCCAGGCCTTGTCAAGGTGTTTGTCCGGTTATTTTAATGGTTTGCGTTGAATATCAGGATGGAGAAGTTGCCGGCTGAGCTCATGTACGTAGCGAAAGGCTCCTCTGTTTTTGATTTGCTTCTCGAAAAACATCGCTTCGGAACGGCTCGCTGCCAGCGGCATGTTATCACCTGAAAAAAGAGCCCGTTTACAAACGGGCTCTTTCATTTTGGCTCCCCGTGTGCAACCCTCTTCATAACCGTTCTCCACTCGGATGTCAATCCGAAA
>Ga0255342_1002911_pt1 | contig 20183 bp, 18 predicted proteins | sample wastewater_treat_3_FD_192416 | JGI IMG/M metagenome (GOLD analysis project Ga0255342, IMG submission 192416) | Wastewater microbial communities from Lulu Island WWTP, Vancouver, Canada - plant14 | ecosystem: Engineered > WWTP > Wastewater > Unclassified | place: Canada: Vancouver, British...
GGCTGGTTTTGCCTCTGGTTCGGAATCTAAGAACAGCATATCTATCATGAGCAATTGCATCAGGCAGGGTTCATTTTATCTGTCCATGGTTGCAAAATTTTGTCCACGGTTTGGGGTACACTTTAAAAAGACATCAGCTAAAAACAAGATCACAAAAAGCGACCGCCACCCTTGACTGAACCTGAAAGAAATGCTTTGAAGTCGCTGCCGACGGTGACGAACTCAAGAACAGCTTAGATAGTTCACCGTCGGATCAGCCATTGTAGCATTTCTTTCAGAACCCGTCAAGGGCAAGCCGCCTGCGGCGGTGGCTGGTTTTGCCTCTGGTTCGGAATCTAAGAACAGCATATCTATCATGAGCAATTGCATCAGGCAGGGTTCATTTTATCTGTCCATGGTTGCAAAATTTTGTCCACGGTTTGGGGTACACTTTAATTATGAAGAAATAAACACTTTGATCCCACTGGATTCAAAGTAGCGCACAAGGGCTGTTGCTTCGGCAACGGCTCTTTTTCTTTCCTGCCGATTGACCTTTTGACCGCAGTATGGTATAATTATTCTAAGAAATACCGTATCGGGAGTGATGTGAAATGGCTGTCTATATCGTATTTGACGTTGAAACACCTAATCGTGCGAACGACCGTATGAGTGCGATAGGCATAACAGCGATAAAGGATAGCAAGATCGCTGCGAACTACTTTTCGCTCGTTGATCCCGAAACGCATTTCGATTACTTCAACACACAGCTCACGGGTATAGATGCTGATAAGGTCAAAGGCGCTCCGAACTTTGCACAGCTTTGGAAGAAGATAGAGCCTATCATGAGCAAGGGAATCCTTGTTGCCCATAACGCTGTCTTTGATATGAGTGTCCTGCGTTCCTGCCTGCGGAGCTACGGTATCACTTGGAAACCAACTGCGGAATATCTGTGTACGGTACAGATCGGCAGGCGTGTTCTTCCCGATATGAAGCATAACCTCAATGTGATGTGCGATCACTACGGCATCTCCCTCGATCATCACCAGGCGGACAGCGATGCTCACGCCTGTGCGGAGATATTGCTGAGGTACATGGAAAGCGGTGTCGATGTTTCTTCTTACATCAAGAAATACAATCTATGACGGATAACTCGGAGAGCTGTTGCAAAACGGCTCTTTCTTTTTTGCTCGAATAACTCAGAAGCACAAATTTTGTCTATCTGAAATGATATAATAAAGATTTTAAGAATGTTTGCAGTTATGGAAATTCTGTCGAACTGATTTGTTATAATGAAGATAGACAAGCGTACAGCTCGGTTTTTGTACGTTCATTGACAGTTCCATACAGACGAATCGAATGAGATTTTTCTATGGGAGGTGGTAAACGTGTACTGGACAATGACAATAGATCTCGCTCTGCATTGATTGCCTTGCGGATTATCTATGCTGTTACAAAAATTGAGAAGTGGTATGCGGCTTCAACGGCATAAAGGCGGTCTGTGCAGTTACAGGCCGCTTTTTTCTATGTGTGTATTGTGATAGAATGATGAAAGTCTTGTGATGCGTGGAACACCTATATTTTCATTCAGGCACAGGATTTTTGTCGCAAATACGGTGTTTGTATGAGCTTATTCTCATATTCTGACAGAATAAGTGAAAAGCTCAAAACCTACGGTAAAAGGCGGTTTTCAAAAAACAGGGTGTTTCAGTACTGAAACACTTGAAACGACGCTATATCTTGCTTTTTCGGGCGTTATGGTTCATAATGGTAGTATGCACGTTCAAGGGCGTGATGACCGTATAGTGAGCCTATTGCGCAAGGGTTACTCGATCACTGTATGGTAATTGAATATGGTACGATCAAATGAACGAGTAATGTTTGGTTGTCGGACGGTTTTTGCCGAATGACAGTCTTACTGTGTTCATTTGAACATTTCCGTCCGACAGGAAAGGACGGAGATGTTATTTATGGAGTATACATATAAGATTCATCAGGATACGCCTGACCGCCAGAATGAAGAACTGGCAAGATATGAGCATGAAGTATTCGGTACGACGGATTATTCTGAGCAGTATACAGACACTCTTCCAAAGACTATATCCCGATATATGGAAGATGCGAAGATCGGCACTAACAAGCTGTCTCGTCTTACCGGAACCCCCAAAGCCACGATTACCCGTTACTGCAATGGAACCGCACGGTACAAGGAGGACTATCTCTGTGCGATCTGCATTGCTCTTAGGCTAAAACCCGTAAAGCAAAGATATTTGCTCGGAAGACTGCGGCATCATCTGCGTGACGGCATTGTTGAGCATACTGTCAGGAGCTATATCATAAGAGAGTATCTTGATGGCTGTTACTATGACGATAATCTGACCGTGACATCATGTAATGACCGCCTCAGAGCCAATGGAGAACTTCCACTTACAAAGCTCACCTCCGAAAAGGAGGGCGAGCAGTAATGGAAAAATTCTTTTACAAGCACTTTGGCGATGAAGTTCCAACATCTATTGAGCGTGAATACAACCGACTTCTGATACAGGAATACAATCAGGAAGTTAGAGAACAGAAGTACCGTGTGCAGACATTGGAATTCTGTGAAGTAGCCGAGTTCTTTCCTGATCCTGCATCGCTTCCTGTATATGAACTTGAGCTGGAGAAGGAACGCCTTCACCGCAAAAGGCTTGAGTATCTGCCAAAGGCGTTACAGTTTCTCAAGATCGAGCATCCTGATCTATACACGCTTGTTATTGAATACTTCCTTGCCAGCGACAAGGTGACAATGGCTGCTTTGGCTGAGGTTCATTCGATGAGCGTAGATAAGATCAGGTACAGAATAGGTCTTGCGAAATCCAAGCTGAAAGAGTATTACGATTTGCACGAAAAGAGAATGTGAAAATTGTATACAATGACGATTTTTCTTTTTTGGAGCAAAAAAATCGTGAAATTCTTTCCCGAAAGCACAAATTTCTCATTTGGTATATAGAGGGCAGCGGCTACACGAACTTCCTGAAAGGCTGACACCCTCTCGATCCTCCTTTCGGTTTGAAAGGTTATATATAAGGGCTTCGGAACGGTACGGATTCTTTGTCCATTTTCAGTCTGTGCCGTTCCATATAAGCCTAATTTCCAACGAGATAGGTTCCAGACATAATTGACTCCTTTCACTATGACAGCAGAGATGCTGTCGGGAGAACCTAAGCTGACGGCTTGGGTTCTGCCAAAAACATCTCTGAATGCGACAGTTCCATTTCTCCTATTTTCAAATAGACAGCCATACGCTGTCGCTCCTGTGTCGGGGACGGAGTTCCGTTCCCGACAATAGCAGGGGTTCTTTTCAAACACAAAAACACCGACAAGATAGAGAGAGGGTGTTCTATATGAATGAAATTACAATCGCTGTGAAATACGATAATGATAATCCTACCGTCAGCGGACGAGAACTTCACGCTGCACTCATGATTGATACACCGTATCACAAATGGTTTCCGAGAATGTGTGAATACGGCTTTGCCGAGGGCATAGATTTCAACTCGGACAAAAATGTCCGGGTTCAAATTGAGGGAAGCCGTAGCGTTTCAAGAGAAGTAACAGATCATCAGCTCACCATTGATATGGCAAAGGAGCTTTGTATGATACAGCGTACCGAGATTGGCAAGCGCTGCCGTGAATACTTCTTGAACCTTGAAAAGCAATGGAACAGTCCTGATGCAGTCATGGCGAGAGCGTTACAGATCGCAGACCAGAAGCTGGAGCTTGCCAAACAGCAGAACGGCAGTCTTATCGAGACAACCGCTGTTCAGGCAAAGCAGATCGAGGAAATGAAGCCGAAGGCGACATATTGCGATATGGTTCTGCAATCCGCAGGGCTTATGCCCATAACCACTATCGCAAAGGACTACGGAAAGTCCGCTAAGTGGCTTAACAAGTGGCTTCACGAACACGGCATACAGTACAAGCTCGGTAAAGTATGGCTTCTGTATCAGAAGTATGCCGATCGTGGCTATGTTAAGTCAAAGACTTTTACTGTCTTGGACGAAAACGGTGATTCCATTGCCAAGCCGAATACACAGTGGACGCAGCGCGGAAGAATGTTCATTTACGAACAGTTGAAGAAAGAGGGTATCCTGCCCCTCATAGAGCAGGACGATAGCTGAAACGCTGTCGGGAGTATCCGTTCATCGGGTACTGCCTATGGTGCTTCACACACACCTCCTTGTTTTGAACGACGGTCGATGTGCCGTCGGGAGCTTCTACTTCTCTGAGTAGGAGCTGCCAACAGTACATCAATCTTTGGACATAAAAATAACCGACAGACGATGTATTACAGCACCTTGAAAACTGAATATGAAACATCAACGCTATTTGTTTTCTATTTCTTCCTCCCTGAGAGGAGTGTTCATCATGGACGAAACTATAGAAATTCAGGAGCATCAGCAGGCAGAGGATGATATATATCGGACGATGTTTGCTGATTATCCCGATATTGTAGGCGTAGACCAGCTATGTGAAATGCTCGACCTGAAATACAAGACTGTGTGCAAGTTCGTCAGAGAGGGTAAGATACCTCGGATGCCTGATGGCCGCAAGATCAGAGTGGCAAAAATCGAGGTCATAAATTACGTTCTGCAACGCGCACAAAACAAGCAGTGAAAACCAGGTCAATGCGCCGAAAATAGAGAATTGCGGTTGGTAGGTCTTGCATTATATTACGATTCGCGCTATAATTGAGTGGTCAACAGCAGACTTCTACCGCTTTCAACGCAAGGAGGAAATAATAATGAAAGCAAGTCTGCCTTACAAGTACATCACTTCCGTGAAGAACGGAAAACAGTATGTTGTTTTTGATTTCAAGGATAAAGCGGGAAAGCGTAAGCGCAAGCGGGTGTCAACGGGACTGCCTGAGAAATGCACCAAGAAGGCTCTCAACGAAGCTGTCGATAAGATCGTAGCTGAGTTTGCTGAGAAGTGGAACAATAATCAGGTCGTACTCAGTGTCAACCGCAAGAATGATAGTGATACCGAAAGCGATGAAAACATCATTGTCAACAAGGAGCTTAACAGCTTCTTTTCCGATTGGCTCACAGCGATCAAGGCGAATTCTGCCAGAACCACATTCCAGTGTTACAAGAGAAATGCTGTGCGCTTTGTAGAGTATATGGGTATTCACTATCCTAATGTGACACTTGCCGATCTGAACCATACACATATCCAGGCTTATCTCAATCATAAAATGGACGAGGGTGTTAAGGGCAGTACGGTCAAGCAGTATTACCTTGCTTTGCATTCGGCTTTCGCCTATGCAGTAAAAATGGAAATGCTGGCACAGCACCCTATGGACAAGATGGTCGTGCCGAGAGCAGAGAGACATGAAGCTGTCTTTTATAATGTAGACGAGCTGAATGAACTGTTTGAGGTATTCAAAGGGAACAAACTGGAGCTTATCGTACACATCGCAGCATACTACGGTCTGAGAAGATGTGAGATCCTCGGTTTGAAGTGGGATTCTATTGACTTCAAGAAAGGAACTATCACTATCGAACGCAAGGTCGTATGCGATTATGACGAAAACGGACAGTCCAAGCTCTTTGTGGAGACAAGACTGAAAACTCATTCTACAAGAAGAACCCTTCCGCTGATCCCTCATATCAGAGAGATGCTTCTTGAAAAGAAGGATATAGACAAGCGCTATAAGAAACTCTGTGGTAAAGAATACAATACAGAGTTTGAAGGCTTTGTGTGCTGTGATCCCTATGGAAAGCTCATCAGTCCGAACACGGTCACTCACGATTTTCATCAGGTGATCAAGAAGAACGGATTGAAGATGCTTCGCTTTCATGATCTGAGGCATAGCTGTGCGAGTCTATTGCTTGCAAATGATATTCCGATGAAGGCAATTCAGGAATGGCTCGGTCATGCGACATTTAATATCACGGCAAACCTTTATAGCCATTTGGAATATCATGCTAAGGTCACTTCGGCTGAAACCATTGCAAGAGTTCTCAGCGGCAAAAAAGAAGATGCTCCCACCGACACAAAAGAGACTGTGCCGGAAGAAGCACCCAAGAAGTCAAACAGCAGAAAAAAGAAGAAAGATACCTCTGCGGACAAGTCACAGCCCGCAGCCGTGTAATTATATAATATACTGTGACAAAACCGAGGACGAAATAGAAAGAATCAAAAAAGAGCGATTTTGGTAGAAAAATTGGTAGAAATTTCTGGTAGAAGTCAATTATATGATTTCACGGGAGTTTCGCAAAAGCCGTAATACCGAAAGAAAAAGCATATAAAACGAAAAAGTTCATATAATGCGCTGGACTTTGAGCCGATTTTATGCTATAATTATGGGAGTTTCAGAATTAATTTCACGAGGTGCATTATGAGCAAGATATATATAGTAGAGGACGACAGGTCAATAAGAGAGGAGCTTGCGGAGCTACTGCGGAATTCGGGCTATGAGGCGGAGTGCCTTACGGACTTTGCCAACTCCCGTGCAGAGGTGCTGGGTGCAAACGCCGACCTCATCCTTATGGACATAAACATACCAAATCTCAACGGCGAGCAGCTTCTCAAGGAGATACGCAAGGAGACAGATACTCCTGTTATCATGGTCACCAGCAGGACCTCCGAGACCGACGAGGTGCTGTCCATGAGCTACGGCGCCGATGACTACATAACCAAGCCCTACAATCCCACCATACTCCTGCTTAGGATATCCGCAGTGCTGAAGCGCTCCGCCGCCGCAGTCTCGGTGCAGACCTACAACGGCTTGCAGGTAAATGACGCAAAGGGAAGCCTCTCCGACGGCAGCCGCGAGATGACTCTCACCAAGAACGAGATGATAATTTTCCGCTTCATGCTGGACAGGAAAGGCTCTATCGTTACCCGTGACGAGCTTATGACGGCTCTCTGGGACAACGACGAATTCGTGAACGACAACGCTCTCACCGTCAACATAAGCCGACTCCGTTCAAAGCTTGCCGAGCTGGGCTGCGAAGACGCTATTGAGACCAGAAAGAAGCAGGGGTACATACTGAGATGAAGCTTTGGGACTATCTTAAAGACAGGCTGTGGTTCTTCCTTATCGCAGCCATTTCACTGGGACTTATGCTGCTCTTTCTCACTGCCTTCAGGGTCAGCGGTCAGCTTACCGCCACTATCTGCGTCATCTTCGGGCTGTTCCTCATTGCCGAGGAGACAGCAGGCTTTTTCAGGAAAAAGCGCTTTTACGACGATATGCAGGGCAAGCTCGACGGACTTGACAAGAAATACCTTATCCACGAAATGCTGAAACGTCCCGATTTTCTCGACGGACAGATAATGTACGACGGCTTCTGCATCGCAAACAAGTCCATGTGCGAGAACGTATCCGCGTACAAGCGGACCGCCGATGATTTCCGCGAGTTCATAGAGATGTGGGTACACGAGATAAAGCTTCCCGTGGCGAGCCTTCAGCTCATGGCGCACAATCACTGCGATGAGCTGGGAGAGAAGTTTCAGGAGCAGCTCAGCCGCATAGACGGCTATACCGATCAGGTGCTGTACTACGCACGCTCCGAGAACGCGGAAAAGGACTACATTATAAAAGAGACTGCGCTGAAGCGCACCGTGGCGAATGTGGCAATGAAAAACCGCGAGACCGCACAGCTCTGCGGAGCTTCCATAGAGACCGAGGGTCTTGGTCTGTCTGTTATGACCGACGGAAAGTGGCTTGAATTCATACTTGGACAGCTCATGGCAAACAGCCTTAAATACACAGTTGAGGGCAGAGAGCCCGTTATAAGGATATCTGCCGAGGACCTCCCCGACAGAGTGCTCCTGCGTTTCCGCGACAACGGCACAGGCATATGCGAGGCTGACCTGCCGCGAATATTCGACAAGAGCTTCACAGGTGAGAACGGACGCACTTATGCGAAATCTACGGGTATGGGTCTCTACATCGTAAAGAACCTCTGCGACAGGCTGGGACACAGTATAACTGCCGCATCGGAAAAGGACAAGTACACCGAGTTCACCATATCCTTTGCAAAAAATCAGTTCTATAAGATGATATGAGTATACAGCGGACGCCCGATGGGCGTCCCTACTAATTACTGACGCAACCTTACAAAATTGTAATGTTGAGTAATATTGAACGCGCGACCTGAAATGTTTACGGGTGTATAATAAGATCATGGAAAGGGAAACAGAGCTCCCGAAGATAAATACCGAAAGGAAATGATCTTATGAAAAATCTTGCTTCAAAAATCATCAGAGTTCTTTTTATTGTCAGCAGTGTCTGCATAGTGCCCATCAGCGGCGTAGAATTATATGAGATATTCAGACCCAAGACCGCAGGCGACCCCCGCAATAATGTGGTAGACGCCATCTTCTGGAGCACATTGGCAGTTTATTACCTGTGCGCATGGTACATGGGAAGAAAAAAGAAAACAATTAATGCAGAATAAGGAGATACAGAAATGGCATTACTTAAATTACAGAACGTCGAGAAATATTACGGAAACAAGTCCAGCCTCACAAAAGCTGTTGACGATATCTCGTTCACAGTTGACAAGGGAGAGTTCACGGCTATAATGGGTGCTTCGGGAAGCGGCAAGACCACTCTGCTGAACTGCATCTCCACCATCGACCGCGTTACCGCAGGCAATATCTTCCTTGAGGATACCGACATCACAAAGCTCAAAGGCAAGGCACTGAACAGGTTCCGCCGCGAGAAGCTGGGCTTCATCTTTCAGGACTTCAACCTTATGGACACTCTTACCGCTTATGAGAACATTGCACTCGCACTCTCAATACAGAAGCGCTCCGCAAAGGATATCGACAAGCTGGTAAAGAGCGTTGCAGAGCAGCTTGGCATAACAGATGTGCTGAATAAATACCCATACCAGATGTCGGGCGGTCAGAAGCAGAGAGTTGCTTCCGCAAGAGCTATCGTCACAAACCCCAAGCTTGTCCTTGCAGACGAGCCTACGGGAGCTCTTGACTCAAAGTCGGCAAAGATGCTCCTTGAGCGCTTCGGCTATCTCAACCATGAGCATGATGCAACTATCATCATGGTAACACATGACTCCTTCACAGCAAGCTACGCTTCCCGTGTGCTTTTCATCAAGGACGGAAAGGTGTTCAACGAGATAAACCGCGGATGCGACAGCCGCAAGCAGTTCTTTGACAAGATAATCGACGTTGTTACCCTGCTCGGAGGTGACGTAAGCGATGCTCTTTAAGATCTCACTTAGCAATATCCGCAAGAGCCTGAAGGACTACGCCGTGTATTTCTTCACCCTCGTTGTGGGAGTTGCGGTTTTCTATGTATTCAACGCCATCGAGACTCAGACCGCTTTCCTCAGTGTATCCGAGGATCACAGGGAATTCATCAAGTTCCTCGTGCAGGCAATATCCGCAGTAAGCGTCTTTGTAGCCGTAGTGCTGGGACTCCTCATAGTCTACGCCAGCCGCTTCCTGATGAAGCGGAGGAACAAGGAGTTCGCCCTGTATATGATGCTGGGCATGAGCAAATGGAAAATATCCGCACTTCTCCTCTGCGAGACTGTCATGATCGGCATAGGCTCCCTTTTCGTGGGTCTCCTCATCGGCGTGGGACTTTCACAGGTCATGAGTGCAGTAGTCGCAAACCTCTTTGAAGCCGATATGACAGAATTCAGGTTCACTGTTTCCGGCTCATCTATCGCAAAGACTATAATTTACTTCAGCATCATGTATGCAGTAGTGATCATCAGAAGCGGTATCGTCATCGGAAAGTGCAGGCTCATAACTCTTATGCAGTCGGGCAGACGCTCCGAGAAGATAACCATGAAGAACCCGTGGCTCTGCGTAATAGTATTCCTTATCTCAGCCGCGGTTCTGGGTTATGCCTACTACATGGTAGGCTGGAACCAGATGGATCTCGGTCCCAAGAAGATACTTGCAGCCATCATTATGGGCGCAGTCTCCACCTTCTTCATTTTCTGGTCCGTGGCAGGAATGCTCCTGAGAGTCATCATGTCCGTCAAGGGACTGTATCACCGCGGACTCAACAGCTTTACCTTCCGTCAGATAAGCAGCAAGGTCAACACCACAGTTGCTTCCATGACAGTTATCTGTCTCATGCTTTTCGTTACCATCTGCACACTTTCCTCTGCTTTCGTTATCAGAAACAACATGAACAGGCAGGTGGAGGAGAACTTCCCCGTGGACTTCTATGGTGAAATGACACATTATGATGCAGACGATAAGGAATGGAATAATCCTCAGTTTGCCGATCTTGAAAAGTACTACGAGATAAAAGGCGTAAATATCGCAGATGATTTCAAGGAGCATTATATGTTCCACTCCTACTGCGACCCCGATTTCACTATGTTTAGCTTCATCGGTGACAAAATGGACGAGTTTACTTCAGAAAATCAGTCCATAGGCGTAATGTCGGACTACCCGATTGAGATAGTAAAGCTCAGCGATTACAATGAGCTGGCGAAGTTCTACGGCAGAAAGCCTATGGAGCTGGGTGAGGACGAGTATGTTATAACCGCCACATTCAGCGGAATGGTATCGGTATATGACTGGCTCCTTGCCGACAAACCCGAGATAACAGTAATCGGCAATACGCTGAAGCCTCGCTGCGACAAGAGCTGTTACGAGATCATACGTCCCTCGATGCAGCCCCTGAATGCCGGTGTATTCATAGTTCCCGACAGCGTTGTTGACGAGAGCGGAGCAGCTACGGCTATGGTCATAGGAAATTATGACGCAAGCGATAAAGAAGCTATGGCAGAAGCAGAAAAGACAGCCCGCGAGCATTTTGAAGCTGCAAGAGATGAATTTTACAGCGACGGCGACGGCGGTCATTCACAGTATTATACAAGGATAGAGGCTGCCAACGATGCCATAGACCTCGGCGCACTTGTTACATTCCTCGGACTCTACATCGGCTTTATATTCCTTGTTTCCTGCGGAGCTATCCTCGCACTGAAGGAGCTCTCGGAAAGCTCGGACAGCGCTTCCAGATACACAATGCTGAGAAAGCTGGGTGTAGAGGAAAAGGAAATAACGGGGTCCGTATTCACACAGTCGGCATTATTCTTCGCGCTGCCCCTGCTGCTTGCCTGCCTCCACTCCTACTTCGGTATGAGACTGGCGAAGTTCATGCTTTCAATGCTGGTAAGCGGCGGAATATTCAAGTCCATGCTCTTTACCGCAGGAGTTGTGGTACTCATTTACGGCGGATACTTCCTGCTCACCTTCATCGGAAGCAGGGCAATTGTAAGAGAACAGAAGTAAGATAAGATATATAGTCCTTTGTAAAGCAAGTATGCCCCCGAGCACATAAAAACGCTCGGGGGCATTTTGTTTATGCTGCTCAGCTAAATCGGAATTTAGCTTTGCTAAATTCCAATTTGAGCCGTTGGCATAATGTAGGGGACGCCGCCCTCGGCGTCCCGTTGGGCGTGTAATAAATTTCGCGGGACGCCGAGGGCGGCGTCCCCTACACATATAAATTCTGATTTAAGTGAATAGCTGTGGCGTTGCCCTCAGCTGTTTTGTATTGAAAAGGCGCCAAATTACGCCGACTTAACTCAGATTATTTAGATGAAGTTCCGAAATCTGCCGCCGCAGGCTTTACACAGCCGCATAAATGTGCTATGATATAGTCAGCATCTATGTAACACTACGAAAGTGAGGAACACACCAATGAAAAAGAATATTTTCACAAGCATTCTGGCAGGTATTGCTGCCGTATCAATGATGGGCGCATTCGCAGGCTGCTCTGACCCTAACAAGGACGCTGAGTCTAAGAAGTCCGAAGCTGAGACCACCACAGCTGCACAGGAGGCTGACACAACTGCTGCTGATACTGAAAGCGGCGATGCTGCTGCCGAGGATCAGTCACTCCAGAAGGTACTGGACGACAAGAAGCTGGTACTGGGTCTGGACGCAAGCTTCCCTCCCATGGGCTTCGCAGACGAGAGCAACGAGATAGTCGGCTTTGATATCGACGTTGCACAGGAGGTCTGTGACAGAATGGGCATTGAGCTGGTAAAGACTCCCATCAACTGGGATACCAAGGAAGAGGACCTGAACGTGGGCAAGATCGACTGTATCTGGAACGGTATGTCCATCAATCCTGCAAGAGCAGAGGCTATGAACCTCTCAGAACCCTACATGAAGAACGAGATGATCTTCGTTGTTCCCGCTGACAGCGATATCAAGTCTATGGACGACCTTGCAGGCAAGACCATCGGCGTTCAGACAGGCTCTACCGCACAGGAGATACTTGAGGCTGCCGATCTCTATGCCGATATCACAGAGTCACCTCTCGAGGACAACGTCACAGCTCTCAACCAGATGGAGCTCGGCTTCTCCGACGCAGTATTCCTTGATTCGGTAGTTGCAAACTACCTTATCACTTCCCACAACAAGGACTACGTTATCCTTGACGGAAACCTTGAAGCTGAGGAGTACGCTATCGGCTTCAGAAAGAACGATCAGGCGCTCCGCGATGAGGTGCAGAAGCAGCTCAGCGAGATGAAGGCTGACGGCAAGCTCGGAGAGATCTCCGAGAAGTGGTTCGGAAGCGACATCACAACAGTAAAGTAAAAAGCGATACGCCCCGCAGCTGCGGGGCGTTTTTCTGTATGGCACTTGCCTTTTTCAATATTCTGTGCTATAATAATAGTTGACCCTTTTCTTTCATTCGGAAACGGGAATTCTTACACTCAGATTGGAGCGATTTTTATGTCAAAAAGACCCTTTTACATCACTACGCCTATCTATTACCCATCGGGCAATCCCCACATAGGTCACTGCTATACAACAGTTGCCTGCGATTCTATCGCCCGTTATAAGCGAATGCAGGGCTATGACGTAATGTTCCTCACAGGCACAGACGAGCACGGTCTGAAAATAGAGCAGAAGGCTGCCGAGCAGGGTGTGACTCCCAAGGAGTACGTTGACGTTATCGTTGACAGGTTCAAGAGCCTGTGGAAATATATGAACATCTCCTACGACAGATATATCAGAACTACCGACGACTACCATGTGGAAGCCGTTCAGAAGATATTCAAGGCTCTCTACGACAAGGGCTATATCTACAAGGGCGAATACTCCGGCAAGTACTGTACTCCCTGCGAGAGCTTCTGGACTGATTCTCAGCTGGACGAGAACGGCTGCTGTCCCGAATGTCACAGACCCGTAAAGTACGCCAAGGAGGAGGCTTACTTCTTCAAGATGTCTCCCTTTGCAGAGCGCATTGAGAAGCTTCTCCTTGAGACAGATTATCTCCGTCCCAAGACAAGAGCTGTTGAGCTTGTAAACAACTTCATCAAGCCGGGTCTGGAGGACCTCTGCGTTTCAAGAACTACTTTCAAGTGGGGCGTACCCGTGTCATTTGACGACAAGCACGTTGTATATGTATGGATAGACGCTCTTTCAAACTATATCACAGCTCTCGGCTATGAGAACTCCGCATACAATGACTTTGAGAAGTACTGGCCTGCAGATGTTCATATGGTTGCAAAGGACATCATGCGTTTCCACGCTATTATATGGCCTGCAATGCTCATGGCACTTGACCTGCCCCTTCCCAAGCACCTTGCTGTTCACGGTTGGATAACTATGGCAGGCAAGAACGGTGAGAGCGAGAAGATGTCCAAATCACTGGGAAATGTTGTAGACCCCTTCGTTCTCGGTGAGAGATACGGTCAGGACTCCATAAGATACCATATCCTCCGTGAGATGGCTCTGGGAGCAGACAGCCTTTTCTCCAACGAGATAATGATAAACCGCATAAACTCCGACCTTGCAAACGGCTTCGGCAACCTTGTTTCCCGTACAGTTGCAATGGTGGACAAGTACTTCGGCGGCACTATCCCCTCAGAGCGTGAGGGCGATGCCCTTGACGAGGAGTTCAGGGCTGTTGTCACAGGTCTCCTCCCCGAGGTGGACAAGTACATCGACGAGACAAAGCTGAAGCAGGCTCTCGAGGAGATATTCAAGGTCGTTGACCGCGCTAACAAGTACATCGACGAGACCGAGCCGTGGAAGCTTGGCAAGGACGAGACAAAGAAGGCTCGTCTGGCATCGGTGCTCTATAACCTCCTTGAAGCTATCCGCGTAACATCTGCACTCCTTGCACCCTTCATGCCCACTGTTATGCCTAAGGTATGGGAGCAGATAGGCGCTTCCGCAGCTGATGTGGAGTACGAAAAGCTGGGTGTATTCGGTGTTCTTCCCGAGAACGTAACTGTTCACAAGGGCGAGATACTCTTCCCCAGAATAGATGTTGACAAGGAGATAGAGGAGCTCAACGCCATTCTTGCCAAGAACATGGCTGAGGCTCAGGCAAAGCTCTCCTCAGAGGAAAAGGGCGAGGCTGCTGCCGAGCCTGAGAAGATAGAGCTGAAGCCCGAGATAACCATTGACGACTTCGCCAAGGTAGAGATAAGAGTTGCCAAGGTAACTGCCTGCGAAAAGGTAAAGAAGTCCGACAAGCTCCTGTGCTTACAGCTTGACGACGGCATGGGCGGACGTCAGGTGGTATCGGGAATCGCGCAGTATTACGCTCCCGAGGACCTCATCGGAAAGAAGCTCCAGCTCATCGCTAACCTCAAGCCCGTAAAGCTCAGAGGTGTTGACAGCAACGGAATGATCTGCGCCGCAGATACTCCCGACGGAGTAAAGGTCATATTCGTTGACGACAGCATTCCCGTAGGCTCAAAGATCAGATAAATCAGAAAACGCCTCCGCAGGACCGACCGTAGTCCTGCGAAGGCGTTTTATTATGTCAGGCCGCCGACGTCAGACGGCATGACTGCGGTAAAAGAGCTGCTGCGCGAAGATATTACTCCTCGCTGTTTTCTGTGTTATCTGTTTTTTCTTCCTTTTCTGTGTTTTCTGTTTCAGCTGCGTTTTTTCTCATTTCCTTCAGGTACGCGCTCAGCTTTTCACTGTCACTGCACCTGTATTTCAGCCCATAATCGGGAATTATCATCATTCCGTCAGTGGTAAGATACAGTATCCCCCTTCTGAGGTCCTTGAAAACGGGATACATGGTATTTGCACTACTGATGCCGGAAATATCCTTTTTCCACTCAGCATCCAACAGTATCTTTTTCAGTTCCTTTTCTCCCGTATCGAATGTATAATTTGCAAGTCCCGTGGTAACGCTGTTATCCCTGAGCATGAAGAACTGATCGCTGTCATCTTCATAGAGTATATGATCAATACAGTAGTCTGCGACCTTATCATCATCTTCATAATTTGAAGCAGCTTCCGAAATAAGGTTCCTGATATGCTGATAGTCTTCCTTTTTCAAGAGATACATGAATGTTCTTTCTGCGGTATAGTCGCTTACCATGCACTTGCCGTCAGACCAGAATCCGATGCTGCAGCTGTCGAAATTTAAAGACGTATCATATATATCAAAGCCGCCGACAGCTGAATTGAGCAGTTCTCTCCATTCAAAGCCTGCCAAAGCATCATATATTTCCTTTTTCTCGTCTTCGTCCAGCAATACTGCCTTTTCCTGCTCAATATAAACAGCACCGCCCCTGCGTTCCATGACAGAGGTGACAGCCAGCCATGTATCGTTCTCATCGTATTTTATGGGACAGTCAGCGTCAACACCCTTGTCCACCGTTCTCCTCATGTAGGGATATTCTTCTGCTGCATAGCTGTAATATGACATCTTTCCATCAGCATTGACGGAAGCCATGCCGTTGTTGCCAAGTATGATCCCGTATTTTTTGCCCTCTGACTCAAAGTCAAGGGTTATGGTGTCACTGCTGTCCTTTACGCCGTCGGTATCGCGCTCGTTCCACTGGATATTATTTATATTGCTTGCAAGAGCGATAGCTTCTGTATTGCTGAGACCGCCGTCGTAGTCATCCACACGGAGCTGTGCGCTGAAAAGCTCAGCTTTTATGCCGAACTGATCGAGGGATCCCAGATCATAATCTTTGAAGATGATATTTCTCATCTTTTCAAATGTGTCCTCGGGGATCTTGTAGTATTCCCTGTAAACATCATCCTGTATATATATGATCTCGATTATGCCATTATCATAGAAATCCGCAAAAAAATAATCTGTGTGGAAATCCATTACCTCTCCCGAGCCTTTGACTATGGGTTCCAGTGTATCCAGCTTTTCAAAGTCGGTTATGGAAAACAGCGAGATGAGCTGCTCGCCCATTTCCTCGGTGGCAACTGTTACAGGAGCTGAACCCATATAGTTATCGCACTGATAATTGACCACCAGACCGTGAAGGTCTACCGTACCGAAAGGAAAGGCAAAGGACTTTTCATCGTAATAGGAGCTGTCCTCGTTGGTGGTGGTGCTGAGGAAGGTATCCTTATTGCGGTAAAGTACAGTTCCGCCTGCTCCGCCTATGAGCAGTACAGCTGCCGCAGCTATTGCAAGTCCCTTATGGCTCCTTCGCGGTGAAATAACATCGACGTGGGTGACCTCGTCTGTATATTCATCTGCCTCAGCTCTCTCTGCCGACAGCTTTTTCTCCATCTCCTCGCAGAATGAACTGCCGAGCCGAAGCTCATTCAGAGCGTCTTGATAATCTTTTCTCTGCATATCTCATCCTCCCTTTCAAGCTCCGTCCTGAGCCTGTCACGTCCGCGCCTCAGCAGCGAGCCCACCGTGTTCTCGTTCTTCCCCAGTATCTCGGCTATCTCCTTTATGCTGTACCCCTCGTAATAGTGCAGGAATATGACCTCGGCGTATTTCTTGGGCAGAGCCGATATCTCCTCGCGGAGCTCCCTGCCCTCGGTGCTTATCTCGCATATAGCCTCTGAGTACTCCAGCTCGTCCAGTGAGCAGGTGCGGCTGAAACGGAAGCTCCTTCGAAGGTTCTTGCACTTGTTGATGGTCACTCTGAGAAGCCATGCTTTGAGGTGTTCGTCGTCGTTGAATGAACGCGGTTTTGTATGTAATGAAAGGAATACGTCCTGAACTATGTCCTCAGCCTCGGCATAGCTGCCGCTTATGGCAAAGGCTGCGCGCAGGACAGTGTTTCCGTATTTTCTGAAAGCGTATAATGCAGTACTGTCATTATTCATTGAGGTGACCCCCTTTCATTAATAACACACCTGTCACACGGAAAAATGTGCAGCGAAAAAAATGTTTTTTTGAAATAGTCAGAGCCGCCGACAATACTGCCGCCGACGGCTCATTTTTTATATAAGTTTTTCGGCAAGCTTTGCGGCACAGCGGACACAGTCGTCACAGCTGCACAGCATCTTCCCTGTCTTTATGCCCTTTAGCTCGCCGCAGTCCGTGCTGCCGCAGGCTGCTTTGAAGCTGCCGTGGAGTGCTTTTGCGTCGGCAAGAACGGGGCTGCCGCCGAATTTTTTCAGTCCCAGTATCAGCTGTGCGGCACAGAGGGCTCCGCAGGTGGCATCAAAGGCACCCATGCCGCAGCCGAATGCCGCTCCCATAGCTCTCAGTGTATCCTCGTCCCTGCCAAGCTCGTCCGCAAAGGCAAGGAGCACCGCCTGACAGCAGTTGCTGCCGCTGTGTTTTATCTCTACTGCTCTCTCAGCTCTGTCCATGGTCCACCTCAGTGCTCTCCGCAGCTGTGGCTGCCGCAGGAATGCCCGCTGCCGTGACCGTGGTGGTCGCAGGTGGCATTGGTTATCTGTAAAAGGCTTCCGCTGATGAGCATTTTCACCGCAGCATCAGCGCTGCCGCTATTGCCTGCATAGAGCTTTATGCCTGCCTCCGCCATAGCCATCTGTGCGCCGCCTCCTATGCCGCCGCAGATGAGTACATCCGCTCCTGCATTTTTCAGGAAGCCTGCAAGGGCACCGTGACCTGCGCCATTGGTGTCGACCACCTGACGGGAGACTATCTCTCCGTTTTCGATATCATACAGTGCGAACTGTGCACAGTGTCCGAAATGCTGGAAAATCTGTCCGTTTTCATATGTAACTGCTACTCTCATGGTATTACGTCCTTTCTTTTTTCGTCCGCCGATATTATCGGCATATTTGCATAAAGTATACCACTGTTTACGGTATATGTCAAGTCCGCGGAGTATGTACTGCGGCTAACCGTGTTTGACTTCACCGCAGCCCTGTGCTATACTTATTTTAAAGGAGGCGAAAGCCATGACAAAAATTGACCTTATAACAGGCATTCTGGGCTCGGGAAAGACCACTTTCCTGCTGAAATATGCCCGTCACCTCATTGACAGCGGTCAGAGGATAGCCATTCTCGAAAACGACTTCGGTGCTGTCAACATAGATATGATGATATTGCAGGAGCTGAAATGTGACAGCTGTCAGCTGGAAATGATAGCAGGCGGCTGCGATGCGGACTGCCACAGGCGCAGATTCAAAACTCAGCTCATATCCCTCGGTATGCAGCACGTTGACCGCGTTATCGTTGAGCCCTCGGGTATTTTCGATATGGACGAGTTTTTCGATATCCTCCACGACTCTCCTCTGGACAGGTGGTTCGAGATAGGCAGCGTCCTCACGGTGGTTGACGCTGAGATGGAGGAGCAGCTCTCTCCACAGATGGAGTACCTGCTGGGCTCCGAGGCTGCCTGCTGCGGTAAGCTGGTGCTGAGCAAGCTGAACCGCATAAAAAACGAGACCGTGCAGCAGGTCTCGCAGAGGATACTCGCCCACATAAACCGCTCCCTTGAGGACATACGCTGCGACCGCAGATTTACTGAGCGTGACCTTATCGCAAAGGACTGGGACAGCTTCACCGATGAGGACTATCGGCTGTTCAGCTGTGCAGGTTACCGCGGCTCCAGCTATGTGAAGAAATTCAGTCCCGAGGATATAGAGAGCTCTGTTCACTACTTCATGCACATTGCCATACCGCAGGACAGTATAGAAGGGCTTATCGTCAATATCTTCGGCGACGAGAGCTGCGGAAGGATATTCCGCATAAAAGGCTCACTGCCCATAGAGGGTGGCTGGCTGAAGATAAACGCCACAAGGGAAAAGACCGAGACCGCTCCCGTGGCGGAGGGGCAGCCCGTGCTCATAGTCATCGGAGACAATGTGTCCCGTCAGAGGATAGACGAGTACCTGACCGCGCTGAATACAGACCCCGAGTATGTTTCAATATAAAAAAAAGAGCCACAACAGTTCCCTTCCCCATGATGGGAGCTGCTGCGGCTCATATTATTATGTATCAGCTCCCTTTAACGGGGCTTTTTTATCTTAGTCCTCTTTTCTGGAACGTCTTGCAAGAACTGCGCCGATACCGAATGCAAATGCTGTGATAACGTATGCTGTGATAGGTGTTGTGTCGCCTGTCTTGGGTGAGTTGGAGGAGTTTGCTGTGGTCTTTGCTGCGGTAGTTGTTGATGTAACTGTTGAAGTAGTTGTTGTAGTTGTTGATGTGGTGGAAGCAGCCTTTACGCTTACGCTTATCTCCTTTGTGAAGCCGTTGGAGCTTGTAACAGTGATAGTTGCATTGCCTGCTCCTACTGCCTTTACAGCGCCGTTTGCATCAACTGTTGCCACGTTCTCGTTGCTGCTGGAGAATGTTACTGTCATATTGTCGGTAGTATTCTCGGGGTCCTTTGTAACAGTGATCTTTGCTGTATCGTCTACTGAAAGCTCTGCTGCATCGATGGAAGCGTTGATGCCTGTCATGGCAACTCTCTCGGAATCGGGAACTGTAACGTCCTCGTTCTTCTTTGCTGTCCATGTAGCGTCTTCATTTCCGTCGCCGTCGTTGTCTACGCTGAGTACTGTTGTGTCTTCGTTGTTTGCCTTTGTCTTGATGACCGTCTTGTCTGTGATGGGTACATTCTCGAATGTACGCTCGTCAATGAGTTCGTCGTTTGCTGTGTAGTGACGGATAGTGTAGTTCATTGTGCCTGTGCCTGTACCTGTAAGGTTAACGTCGAGGTTTGTATCCTCGTCCATGCAGATCATCTTGATATCGTTGTCCACGCCGATGAGGTCAAGACGTCCGAATGAAGCGCTGAATGACTCTGAGCCCTTTACGGAGCTGAGTGAGCCGTTTCCGTCAGATATCTCTACATCAACGGGGCAGGCGATCCTGATGACCATATAGGGTGAGTATGTAGGAGGAGCTGCCTGAACATTAGTCGAATTATCGAGCTTGTCCTCGATCCAGTCAAATACATCCTGATGCTTGATAAGGGGAAGGTGACTGTATTCAAATGTATCCCATCTGCTTCTGTCAAGGTTCTCTATCTGCTTCATCATAG
>Ga0255342_1002914_pt1 | contig 20173 bp, 19 predicted proteins | sample wastewater_treat_3_FD_192416 | JGI IMG/M metagenome (GOLD analysis project Ga0255342, IMG submission 192416) | Wastewater microbial communities from Lulu Island WWTP, Vancouver, Canada - plant14 | ecosystem: Engineered > WWTP > Wastewater > Unclassified | place: Canada: Vancouver, British...
AAAGAGCTTTCACCTTTTCCAACGCCAAGACAGAGTTTCAAAATTTTTCTTTCCCCAACCTTAAAAACAAAAAATAAAAAGGTTTGCAAGACGAACGAAAATTCCGCCAGCTGGTAACATCGGTTTGGCAAAAGTGGCGGTTTAGTGCTTCGTATCAAACTTTTTCGTAAATTTGAACATTCGTGCTTCGATTGAAGTGTAGTGCTAAAAGTCGCCACCTTCGCCAAGCTGAAAAACGTTAGCAGCAATGCAAAGATGACAGACAAAACAGTTAGATAATGAACTTTGAAAAACAATACAAATGTGCTTTTTATACTCTAATTATTTTTTGTTTTTTCTTCTTCACAAGTACAGCTCAAACAACAAGTACCTGCAAGAAAGAAACGAAGGACTTATGGAGAGAACTTGCAGATAGTGGAAAGTATCAAGATGCTATCGATGTTTTGTTGGACAGTTTACAAACGAGCAAACAAAAAAATAAACACGAAATATATTGGCACGTTGGACAACTATACGCATTTAACAACGAATATGATTCTGCTATTGAAAATATGAAAAAATCAACAAATTTTTTCAACAAAATTTTTGACAGAGAATGGCGATTATACTTTAATGGGACAATTGCATTTCTAAAAAAAGACAAGAAGAAATTAAAGAGTTATAGTGAAAAGTTGTGGAAAAAGCATTCAGGATATTATTATTTCAACGCTTTTAAATTAAAAGCATTATACGAAAATTTTAATATGCCTTACAAATTAGCCTATGATGAAGCTTGTAAATAAAACTATTGTGTATAAACAAACGATGAGTGCAAACAGATGAATGCACTTGCTGGTAACAGCTCGTTTGGCAAAAACGGCAGGGAACGTCTTCAATAGAAAGTTTTTCGTAAATTTAAAGTTTCGTCTTCGGTTAAAGTTCCGTGCTAAAAATGCCGTCTTCGCCAAGCGAGTCAACCGTTGTGGGCAATTTTAAAAAGACAGCGTTCCAAATAAAGTGAAACCAGACAGAAAAATTTTGAAATAAAAAATTGGATTATTTAAAAAGATAGATTATATTTGTTCTTACAAAAGAATAATTATCATTAAGGAAAGATTCAATGAAGGTTTTGATAGAAGATATAAGAAATAAATTTGCTGAAAAGGGATTAAAAACAACCCCTCAGCGAGTTGTGATACTTGAAGCAATTTATAAATTAAACAATCATCCAACCGCCGATAATATTATTGAATATATCAGAGAAGCACACCCAAATATTGCCACGGGTACTGTATATAAGGTGCTTGAAACATTGGTTGAAAACGGACTAATAAAAAAGGTAACAACAGATAGAGATGTGATGAGATACGATGGTATAATTGAAAATCACCATCATTTGTATTGCTCTGAATGCGATTTAATAGAGGATTATAAGGATGAGGAATTAGATATATTATTACAAAATCATTTTAAAAACAAGAATATCAAAGGATTTAAGATTGAAGATATAGTTCTTCAAATTAGAGGTACTTTTAATAAATGCTAATTATTCACTTTAAAATTTTAAAATATATGGGAAAACAAGGTATAAAAATCTCATCAGTTGATGTAGAAGAACTTTTAAAAATGCTTAATGCAGCACTTTCTGAAGAGTGGCTTGCATATTATCAGTATTGGATTGGTGCAAGATTAATGGAAGGTCCAATGAGAAGCGAAGTTGAGCCTGAATTGTTATTGCACGCAGACCAAGAATTGGGACACGCTTTATTGGTAGTTAATCGAATTATTCAATTAGGTGGAACGCCTGTAATAAATCCGACAGAATGGACAAAACTTGCAAGATGTCCTTATGACGAGCCTTCTGACCCATATATTGAGGTGATTTTAGAGCAAAATCTAAAAGGTGAAAGATGTGCAATTCAGAGGTATCAAGAAATTGCAGATTTTACAGCAGGCAAAGACCATTCAACGCATCAAATGGCAGTTCAGATTCTAAATGAAGAACTCGAACACGAAAACGACATCGAAGATTGGATAAATGACATTACCCGCATGAAAGAGGAATGGAAAAAAATAAGAATATAAAACTTTAATAAAAACAAATTGTATTTAAATATTAATCATTAATTCAAGGAGGATTAAATTATGTCAAACAACAAGTACAGGTCTATTGTGAAATTAGATTTCCAGTATGCACACAGATTTATGAATTATTCGGGAGAAGCAAGCTATCTTCATGGACATTCGGGATTGCTAACGATTGAAATCGAAGGGGAGTTAGATAAAAACAATTACGCTTACCCAGTAAAAGAGGCACAAAAATTAGCTTGGGCAGTAGCCGACAACTTCATGCACGCAACGATTTTTCAAGAAGGCGACCCATTACTTGATTTAGTGTTGCAAGGTTATGAGCAAACAGGAATGAAAGGTACAACTAATAGATTTGGAACACCAGCAAAAGCTCTAAACCACGAATTAGTTAAGTCATATCCTGAAAGCAGGGTAGCTGTTAGTAAAGGCCCATCTACATGTGAATGGTTCTGCACAGTATTCTATGAATTGTTGAAAGACAAATTGAATATTAAAAAAATTGAGTTCCGTTCATCTTCATTGAATTGTGCTTCAAGAGAATTTTAGTGAAAAAAAATGACAAATTGGAATTTGAAATCTACTAGCTAATCCAGTTAGTAGATTTCTTTTTGTTGACAGGATTATTTAAAGAACTTTGACGATTGAATGAAAGAAAAACGGAGCACAACATCGTGTATAAAACATTTGGCAGTCAGTGGTTTATCAAGCGTTTCAGCTCGTTTCAAAAGTAGTTGTAACTTGACAGGAAATCGCTTCGAAATGCCAAACGTTTCATACACGCAACCGTTGTGGGCAATTAACTCACGACAACTCTTTGAACTAACAAAATAAAATTTAAAGAAGAACAAAATTTAAAACTGATTTTTATGAGAAAGTATCTATTACTTGTGGCTGTATCAATAGCTACATTATCCTGCAATAAGGAACGAATTTCCGGACACGGACCTGTTAAAACAGAAAACAGGCAAGTGTCAGGATTCAATCAAATTGTAGTCAATGCTTCAACCAATGTTTTCATTAACTATGACAGTCTATATTCAGTGAAAGTAAAAGCATATTCAAATTTAATTCCCTACCTTGAAACAATAGTTAATAATAATGTATTGACTATTGGATATAAAGACAAGACAACCATAAAACACGATAATTCAGAAGCGTTTATCAGTTTGCCTCAATTGACATCTGTAAGAACAAATGGTAGTGGTGAAATAAATGCGAATGGAATATTTGCAAACCAAAAATTTGAAGCACAAACTCATGGCTCAGGGGATATTACATTACCCGAAGGTACGACTAATGAACTTTCAATTGTTTCAATGGGAAGCGGAAATGTCAATGGATTTAGTTTTGAAGCGAAATCTGTAGAAGTTACTATTATGGGAAGTGCAAATGTAAAGGTTTATTGTACAGAATCCTTAAAAGTTACTATCAATGGGAGCGGCAATGTATATTACATAGGAAATCCTACAAACATTACGACAGATATTACAGGTAGTGGTCATTTAATTAAGCAATAGTTTTATTTAATGATTAACAGCCCACAACAAACAAATTGGCAAGAGAGCGGGTGAACGGCTCAGATTGAACGATAGTGCAAAGTTGAACAGTAGTAATTCTATTCAGTATTTGTGCTAAAAGTCCGCTCCCTCGCAAAGCTGCCGGACGTTGGCTGCAATGGCGGGACAGCGTTTTGCGAAAAAAGTATGATTGAACCTAAAAATTGTATTTAATTTAGAATTTAAGACTGAGGAGAATGACGAAAAAATACGAAGATTATACTCGTGAGCAATTGCTCGAAGAAATAAAGAAACTCAAAAAACAGAAAAAATTTGGTTGAGTATTATTGTGAAGATTTAATGAATGAAAAATCATATATTTTAGTTGTTGATACTGAAAATGTTGAAATTGAAATGAAGAAATAACCAAAATCAATATCGGTTCAATAAAAAACAAGGTGAATGAATACTCAAGTTTTTTTGTTAATTTTAGATATTATTAATGGCAGATTTTTAAATATGGCAAATTTCTTACTTTATTTAGCTGCGCCCGTTATTGGATAGAAGAGAAGACAACTCATTAAATATTAATATTACAAAAAAGGCAAATTCCTCTAAATACAAAGAAAAAATTAATAACTTTATTGTCATTGAAGCTATTGATGAAAGGAAGGATTATAGATACGGCTATACAATTTATAATTAAACAATAATAAAGGAATTTCAATTTATAAAATATTTTGCATGCACCTTTGGATTAACTTATTGGAAATATTGAATCTTATGTATATTGAAACAATTGGTATAATTGTCTTAATATTATTAGGTCTTTTTTTATTTTCCATAATAATAGATAGGGTGGAAAAATGGGAACTTAAAAAAGGCGGATATTATAAATATCCTAATTTTATGTTATCAACATATCTTTGGGGTTCTCCTAATATTTCGAAAAAAACGGATGATTTACACGGTGTAATAACGGATGACTATTTGATAATTCTAAAACCCGAAGCTTTTGAGGGTGTTAAGGAATTGGATAAAATTGACCTGCAAACAATAAAAGAAGTAAAAATTGAGGAAGTTAACAGCAGATTAAGGCTAATTATTGTTTGTAGTGAAGTTGGTGTTGAAAATTCTGTAGTTTTTGAGTTTCCTTATTATAACAAGGAAAAAGCTATAATAGCGCAAAGTCAAATTCTTTATCATATAAAAAATACTTTTTAGAAATATTATTGTAAAGTGAATGATGAATGCCAAATAAACAATAACACGCCAAACAAATGAAAATAGATATAACCTTTAATGTTTATTCAGATGCAAATGGCGGCGACCCGGACAGCACTAGCCAAACACTTCGCTTATATCATAAAATATTATGGAGTAAGCGATTGCCCAACGGTCAACTTTTTGAATTGGATAGCAAAAAAAGCGGGACGTATTTATATCATAAATCTGAACTGGGAGAATTTAATTTAGGAAGTGATGCCATAACTCATTCATATAGAAACCAGAAAAAAAGCAATGGCTAATAAAGCAAATTCCAAACGAAGTAAACGAACTGTTTGACATTGGTTCAACAATTGGTGCTTACACACTATTCCCTAAGAATAAAATAGACAACAAATTCACAATCAATCAGGCTCGTGGAGTAAACGGCTTAATTGACGACAGATTTGATTTAACATTAGAATGTATTCGGCTTTTTTACTCAGGACAACATAGTCCTCTTTACGAAACTTTTAAACGTTATAATGATTTTTTTGCATTGTTTGATAGCTTTAAAGGTTATATTGACTTTTTTCTACTCAACGACCTTATTGACGAGAATGAAAATATTAAGTTTTATTTACCGTTTGACAATTTTAAAACGAAGCCAACATTTGCGGATATTGAAGAATATCTGATTTACAAAAAAGGAGTTACTTGTTTTATAAACGCAAGAAATAAACGTATTGACAAATATGTCAATCAAGAGATGGCAGAATAAAATGTAAGCTACAAACATATAGTTTGTCACAAGGCGAGGTTTTATGCTTTGCATAAAGGTTTTATCAATTTTGAATTATTGGCTTTGTATTATTGTTTGTGATAAAATTTAATCTGAAATCTAAGTTGTCAAATCGTTAGCCTTAAGCGTAATTTACTGAATATTACTATTTTTGTCTCATGAACGAAGAACTGAATTTAACCGGCTTTGGTGATTGGTTAATTGACATAAAATCCAAAATACACGAAGCGCAAAGGAAAGTTGCATTTTCGATTAACTCTCAATTGATTGAATTGTATTGGGATATTGGGAAATCGATTGCAGAGAAACAAGAAAAAGCAAATTGGGGAAGTAGTTTCATAGAAAAAGTTGCGACTGAACTTAAACACGAATTTCCACGAATAAAAGGTTTTTCTCGAAGAAATTTATATACTATGAGCCAATGGTATAAGTTCTATTCGCAGAAATATCAATTTGTGCCACAGCTTGTGGCACAAATTCCATGGAGTCATAATAGATTGATAATAACCAAAGTAAAGAATGTTGAGGAGGCTGAGTTTTACTGTTTGAAAACAATAGAAAATGGCTGGGACAGATATACTTTAGAAATACAGATAACAAAGAATCTTTTCGAAAAGTCTGCTAAGGTAATGCGTAATTTTGAAAATACATTATCAGTATCTCAATCGAAACTTGCTGAGCAAACTTTGAAAGATCCTTATAATTTTGACTTCTTAGGGTTAGAGGATGATGCTATAGAAAGAGCAATAGAGGACGAATTAACAAAGCATATAACATAATTTTTACTAGAGCTAGGAAAAGGATTTGCATTTTTAGGAAGGCAATTTAAAATTGAAATAAGCGAAAATGACTATTTTATTGACATGCTTTTTTATCATGTCGATTTACGTTGTTTTATTGTAATTGAACTGAAGTCGGGGAAATTCAAACCAGAATATGCAGGCAAACTGAATTTCTATTTATCTGCTGTAGACAGTCAATTAAGGAAGTCTGATGACAATCCATCGATTGGAATCCTATTGTGTAAAAGTAAAGACAGAATAGAAGTTGAATATGCATTACGGGATATAAATAAACCAATGGGAATCAGTGAGTATTGTCTTACGGATGCTATTCCAGAGAATCTGAGAACAAAACTACCTTCGATTGAAGAGATGGAAAGTGAATTAGAAAATAAAATAGATAAAAACAGGCGCTAACACATTGCCTGTCTTTATCCATAACAATTTGCTCATTTGACAGAATTACGTATATTTTATAAGTCGTTAGTTCGCAGGGTGTGTGACAGGTACTCCACCGCCCGAATGTAAAGCCCAAAAACGTTAGCCAATATTTGTTTACTTATAACTTAAAAAATTATATATTTGAGAAAAATAATAAATCTAAAAATGCTTTTTGGAAATGTTATTGAAAAGCAAATGACAAATGCCAAAAAAATAAAGTAAAACTTAAATTGACATTATATAAAAAAATTGCTTACTCTTTTTTTCATTCTTATTCTTGCAGAAGTAAACGCGCAAAATGTTTTTTGGGCAAAGAATGCAAATGGTGCCAAACTGGATGAAGGTAATGGAATAGCGGTAGATGAAAATGGAAATACATATATTACCGGTCATTTTGAAAGTACAACATTGAACTTTGGCGCAGTAACCTGTACAAATTCCACATCGTCAAACTACACAGATGTTTTTATATCTAAGTTTGATATTAACGGAAACTGTATTTGGGCAAAAAGTGCCGGAGGCAGTTCTTATGAATATGGAAATGCTATTGCTGTTGATAATAACGGAAATGTATTTGTTACCGGTAGATTTGAAAGTACAACAATTAATTTTGACGGGACAATAATTACCAATTCAGGAAGTCGTGATATATTTATTGCTAAATATGACAGCAATGGTGTTATTAAATGGGCAAAGGCAATTGGTGGATATTATGACGAAGAAGGGCTTGGCATTTCTTGTGATGATAGTGGAAATGTTTATATTGCCGGTTACTTTGACAGCAATTCGCTTGATTTTGGCTCACAAACTTTAACTAATAATGGCGGCACCGATATTTTCGTAGCTAAATTTAATGCTTCAGGAATTAACCAATGGGCTATTGCAATAGGAGGCAACGACGATGAAAAAGCTAAAGCAATTAAAACAGATAATGCCGGTAATACATTTATAACAGGTTTTTATAAGAGTCCCTCCATCGTTTTTGGTATTACTACACTTACTAATAGTGGCTCTGACGCTTGTCTTTTTGTTGCAAAAATACACAGCAATGGCAATTTAATGTGGGCAACTTCGGCAAGCAGCATTAATGGCGGCATCATGGCAAACGGCATTTCTATTGGCAATAGCGGAAATAGCTATGTAGCAGGAACTTTTGAAGGTACTGCCACAACAATTGGCACAACAACATTGACAAATATCAATTCACCAAACGATAACACCTTTATTGCAAAATTTGACGATAACGGAAATCCACAATGGGCTAAATGTGCGATCCCCGGCCCGGAAGGAAATGAGGCATATTGTATAGCAACTGACATTTCAGGTAATTCATATATCTCAGGATGGTTCACTCCTCCAAGTGTAACTTTTGGCAGTAATATACTTAATGGAGTAGGTTTTGGGGACAACATTTTTCTGGTTAAATATAATAATGCAGGTCAGGTTCAGTATGCTTATCGTTTTGCAGGCTCTGGCGCTTCAGGTGGTTATGGTAATGGTATTGCTTGCGATAATTATGGCAATGCTTTCCTTACAGGATATTTTGAAGGCTCCAATATGATTTTTGGGAACATTACACTCACTAATACAAATTATAATACATACGATGTGTATTGGACAAAAATTGCTCCTGGAGCATCAGGCATTGAGAATTTAGCGCAAAAAGACAGTACAATGCTATACCCTAATCCTTGTTTTGGCGAAGTGATACTTCAAACACATTTTACTGAATGTGACCGAATTACAGTTACAATATACACAATGCAGTCAGTGATTATTAAAACTATTGATTACAAATGCGAACCTATTGGCCAACAACAAATATTGATTGATTTAGGTAGTCTTGCATCTGGTCTTTATTATTTAAAAATTGAAACGGGAAAAGAAACGATAATAAAAACGCTGGTGTTAGAAAAGTAATTATTGGGCTTGAAATTCATAATTAATTTCAGGTAATTTGAATTAACGTAAAAACAATTAATGGCCAATGCAGTGTTTGTAATTTTGTGTTGCTTGCAGCGGCAGGAGTGGGTTTGCAGACAGTGCCTTGCGTATATTTAGTGTGCAGCTTGGTGGACAGGAAAGTACTTCTTTCACAGTGGCATTAAAGCCAAATTGCATAACTTTCATCACATAATAAAATCATTCCAACAAATCCGGTCGCCGTTTTTTTGTTCGTTCCAGCGATTGTTGCTGGCGCCATTCGTTTATGTTTTTTTCGTGTCCCGACAATAAAACATCCGGTACTTTCCATCCCCGAAAGTCGGCAGGGCGGGTATATACAGGTGCCGATAACAGACCATCCTGAAACGAATCGCTAAGGGCAGATGTTTCGTCGTTAAGTGCGCCCGGAATAAGACGTATGATAGCATCGCTTACTACACATGCAGCCAGTTCGCCACCGCTAAGCACATAATCGCCGATGGATATTTCGCGCGTGATGAAATGCTCGCGAACTCGCTCGTCAAGCCCTTTGTAGTGTCCGCATAAAAGGATTATGTTTTTATGCATACTAAGTCTGTTGGCAACAGATTGAGTGAATTTTTCTCCGTCGGGAGTTAAAAAAACAATGTCATCGTATTTACGTACGGAAGTTAGAGATTCAATTGTGTCAACAACCGGTTCTGCCATCATTACCATACCTGCGCCACCTCCAAACTGATAATCATCTACCCGTTTATGTTTGTCTTTTGAAAAGTCTCTGATATTATGAATATGTATTTCTGCTATGCCTTTAGCAATAGCTCGTTTAATAATTGATTCCGAAAACGGTCCCGAAAACATTTCGGGAAATAAAGTAAGTATGTCTATTCGCATGATGTTTTATTGTAAACAAAAATATAAAATAAATATTATTGCTTCAATTATACCGGTCATTAAAGTTTGCATATTTCAACTTAAAATCTTTTATGGTAAAAAAAGTTAAATTAGCATTAACTAACAAAACAAAACATCATTGAAAAAAATATATTGACTAATTTTGATATTAATATGAAGTTATATACATTTTTATTTTTTCTATTTATAATTTGTTTTTGTTCAGCACAGCAATACAGCTATAAGCGTTATACGATTTTTGACGGTTTGCCGCAGAATCAAATTGTTAGAGTATTTCACCGAAGTGATGATAAATTTTATTTGTCTACCAAGGGGGAAATGTGCAAATTTGATGGTGCGCGAATTGAGCATTTGGTATATCAGCATTTAACAAGGTCTGTTGTTCATGGATTCTTCGAATTTAACAATCAATTATTTTTTCACAACCAAAGTTCTTTATTTTTTTGCAGTAATAACAAGGTTTATTTATTTAAAGAATTTAAAGATTTTATTGTAAGTAAAATAAAGATTAATACAGAGCGCAAAGAGGCGTATATATTATCGGATTCATGTTTTCAGATACACAGAATCGGCAAAAAAAACATTTCGTTCAGTAGTAATGAATTGCTATATTTTTATGATATAAATCCAATTCCAAACAGCAATGATTATTTGGTGTCTTCAAGGACAGGAGTTTATAGATATAGCAATAAAGGTGGTTTAACAAAGCTTTTTTCGGGATTGGGCAGCTGGCAGGTAGTAATAGGCAATAAGATTTTTGTACTAAATATTATAAACAACGGGCAAAACACAACTTTGGGTTACAATATTTATGCGTTTGACGGAGTTAATTTTAAGCTTATTTACAATAGCAAAAACAATACTGCAAAAAACATATTTATTAAAACCAAAAACAATAATATAATATTTGTACAAAACGAATCTATCTGGATACGAATTGATACGTCGGGTAATGTTGTCGATAAGGATTCGCTTATGGATGTAATGATTTGTGACATTACCGAGGACGATAACGGCAATTTGTTTATTGGAACCGAAAACGGAGTTTTTCATCAGCAGTCTAAGGCTTTCAGAAATTTTGATTGGAAGTCGTCTATGCCCCGATACGTATGGAGTATTTTTGAGGATAAAGATTCTGTAATAGTGTTTGCTTCTTTTATGGGGCAATTGTTTTGGATGAAAAACAATGTTTTATCCGAAGTTCCGAACTATCGTCAATATATGTTGCCCAATGAGTTGTTTTACATGAATGGCTTTTGTAATTCGCTCGGACAATGGATGATTCCGACATGCTTCAGGATATTAATTTATGACCATGGGAATTTTTCTTTTTTGCCTTTAACTTATAATAATCAAAACAAGACTTGCTTATCAGCACACGAAGATACTCTAAGTAAAAATGTTTATTTTGGGACCAATGGCGATTTATTTATATATAACTTATTATCAAAAGACATTAAGCATTTAAATATAGAAAATTGCAATGTATTGAATATAGAAAAGGATATTAAAGGCAATTTGTGGATATGCACAAACAAAGCTGTTTTTCTACTTGAAAATGACTCGATACTTATAAAGCACTATGATCCCAAACTGGCAAATGATGGCGTGGTATCAGCTAAATCCACGGGTGATGGCAATATGTGGTATGCAAACAAAGACGGACTTTATTGTTATGACGGCTTATCGCATATAAGGATTTCCGAAGGGCATTATTATTTTATTTCACTGTGGGATAATAAAAAAATTGTAGCCGGAGGTACCGAGGGTTTAATTACTGTTGATTTAGAGAAGTTTAAGAAACACAATCTTCAGGCGATACAAAAATTTGACAGATATAATGGGTTTTTGGGGATTGAATGTGGTCAAAATGGCTCATGCATTGATTCAAAAGGAAAAATCTGGATACCCACTTCTGAAAGTGTAATATGTTTTGATCCGTCAAAAACTTATTACGATACGGTACCGCCAAGACCTTTTTTGGTATCTTTTGAGATAAGCACAAAAGATTTATTATGGAAAAAAATTAATAATTCTCAAATTTATTCTGATACACTTATTAAACTGGAGCCGAAACAAAACAATATCCGCATTATATGTGATGGGCTGGAATATATAAATAGAGAACAAATAAAATACAGATACAGATTGACCGGCTATAGCGATATCTGGACTGAAACCAACAATCCCGAAGCAATTTTCACTAATCTGAGTCCGGGCTCATACTGCTTTGAATTGATTGCCATAAATGAAAATGGCTATTCAAGCGAACCGGTTCAGATAATTAAATTTAAGATAAAGCATGCTTTTTACCAGACATGGGAATTTAAAACTATAGTTATTTTATTTAGTTTGATAATAGTAGCGGGTGTTATTTATTTATTGATGAGAAGAAAACAAATTCTTAAAAACAAGGAACTTGAAGTTCAAAAAGAATTGGTCGAAATGCAGGTTAAAACTATAAATGCCCAGCTCGATCCGCATTTTGTATTTAATACCATTGCTGCCATTGGCAGCGAAGTGCAGGAAAAAAACAATGATAAAGCTTATGATTATTTTGTAAAAATTTCGCAGCTACTTCGCAATTCAATCGAAAACACATCGAAAATTACACGTACTATTGAAGATGAAATTCAGTTTGTAACAAATTACTTGAAATTACAAAAGTTCAGATTCGAAGATCGTTTCGATTATAATATTTACGTTGACCCCGATTTGGACCTTAAAATCCACGTCCCAAAAATGAGTATTCAAATATTTGTTGAAAATGCCATGAAGCATGGTATTGAACATTTGTCGAGTGGAGGTTTACTGCAAGTTTCTGCAATTAATAAAAGTAATGGAATTTTGTTTCTTGTTGAAGATAACGGAATCGGACGCGCAGCCTCAGCAAAAAACGGTTCATTATCAAATGGGGTTGGGCTAAAGGTATTTAATAAATTCTTTGAAATAATGAATAGATACAATGACAAACCAGCAGGTTTTGTCATCCATGATTTATACAATGAAAAGGGTGAAGCTGCGGGAACAAGAGTTGAGCTTTTTATCCCTGATGGCTATAAGTACGAAATTTAATAGTTAAAATAATACGTATAACTCCTGTGATAAGTAGCCTCGCTGAAAATTCACAATTTATAAATTATCACATCGTCATTAACTGCCGATAAGTTTCGAAAGTTTGCGCAAGTATTCCACGCACGGCTTTATTAGTTGTAAAATAGCCGGTGGTGCGTGTTGTAACCTGTCTGAGTACCAGTACCTGAACATCCTTTTCTACGGTATATTCTTTCAGCATTCCCTTGTTTTGTAGTGTGATGTTATTGAATTTTTGATTTAGTTTGAATTCGGGTTTAAAAACTATTACGGTATAAAAGTACGGATAATCAGTGCCTTTAACCGAATTGATTGATATTTGACCGTAGCAGCCAAGAAAAGACTCGGGTGAGCCATCAACAGTCATTTTTAGTTTTACTTCTTTTGGATAAAGAGCTTTTGTTTTGTTGTTTTCAATCAGCAAAGTCAAAAATTCAATTTTTATGTCTTTATTAATTTCCGTTGCAATATCGGCGGCTTTTAAACAATGTTTTGTATAAAACAAAGTCCGTGAGATTTTGTCGAATTTTTTGAAACCGGTTAAAAAATGAGGTATAAAAAGAATCAAAAAGTCACCACCAAAAAATGACATATTATCATCGTTTACATTGCCGATAAAACAAAATCCAACAATAATTACAACTATGAATAATATTACACCCCAGGTTGAACTTACTTCGTAACCACTTCTGTCCCATCGCCTGAGTTTTTTATCCATTTTGATAATATCTTCAATTTGCTGTCTGTTAGTAGGTTTCCATTCGGCATTGTGTCTATAGCGCTCCACATGTAGTCGTGAATCTACGCCCTTGTTAATCATTAAAAGCGACGAACAAAAAATAAGTATTGCTCCGCTCCAAAACTCTCTCGTTTCTAATTGAAGACTGATTCCGCAAATAAACAGAAAAATGAATATTGCCACCCGAAGAGTGTTTGACATACGAGGAAAAATACGAAAGAATAATTTTTTCATAATACGGTTTGTGTTATGTTTGATTTTCTGGCTTTGAGCAAACTGCAGTCATTATTGTTTTCGGCTTGATAAAACAATGGACAGGCACCCTGACAAATGGCTAAACTGTCACAACCTTTACATACTTCGGGTGCCGAATTTTTATTTCTGATTTCGGTTGCACGTGCCGAAAACCAGATAGAATCAAAATCATTATTAATAAGATTTCCTAATGGTTCGTTCCATGAAGAACAGGGAAGAATATTACCCTCGGGATCAACTGAAAGCAATCCATCGCATGCAGCGCAGCCTTTGTTTCCAAGCCCTTCGGTTATTGTATTGAAAATACATAGCGGTGTAGGGGAGTACCACATGAATTCAATTTCATTAAGTAATGCCGCTTCATTAATTTTCTTAATTGTTTCACCTGCTTCGGAGTATTGCAGCAAATGGATTTCATTCGCCAGAGCACTTCCTGTCGGGATAATCAGATTCATGCTGAATCGTTCGGCATTTAGTTGTTCTTTCAGAAATTGTGGTAAGCTTGCCGCTTCGTGCATATTTTGTTTTGAAAGTGTAGTATTTGTGTGCGTACGGATATTGCAAGCATTCAGAATTTTAACGGCGTTAAGTGCATTTTCGAAGCTACCCGGTACTCCTGTTATTTTTTCATGCGTGATTTTGGTAGATCCTTCCAGACTGATTTGTGCAGAGCTAAGACCGGCTTTTTTAAAATCATTTGCCAGAGACTTATCAATCAGGAATCCGTTGCTGATAAGATTTACCCGCATATCAAGGCTTTTTGCATATTTTATAAGCTCCGGCAAATCATAGCGCAAAGTTGGCTCTCCTCCGGTAAAGCTAATAGATGGTACTTTTGCCTGCAATCTGATTTTTTTGATAATTAGCTTTAAATCTTTGGTGCTTAAATCTTGTGTATGAGTTGAGCAACCATTATTGATGCCTGCATAGCAAAACGAACAACGAAGATTGCATTTGCCGGTAACGGCAAGTTCACTTAATACAGGTAATTTAGTAAAGGGCGCTTCGAATGTCGATTTTATAACAGCAGTATTTTGAGTCCATATGTCCAGAGTGCCTTCAAGCGATGATTTTACGGCTAACAGAAAAGAAAGTAAATCATTTGTTTGCTCTTTATTTTTGCCAATATGATTAAGCAAACTTTCAATACTGCTTCCATTTAGCAGTCGGTGCAGGATTAGGGCTCCGGAAGGATTTAGTTTTTGAACATAATTGGGTTTTTTTATCAGCATATTATCTTCCAGCCGAACCTCAATATAAGGTCTCACGTTGGCGATGAATTCTTTAACCCAGTTAAAACGCTGATCCATATTCAAAATTATTAATGAGAACCGCCGCTTACGCAGGCGCTATGACAGGCTGAGTGGCAGGCACTGTGGCAGGCTGAATGACAAGCGCTGTGGCAGGCACTGTGACATGCATCATGACATGCTGCATGGCATACATTAATGTCGGGGATTATATCAGAATGTATATTGCTATATACCACATGGTCGGTATTTACCGGAATATATTGCTCATATATTGGCGGATTAATCACGCCGTGGTAAGTAAAATACGGGTGGTAGTATCTGTAAAACCTTGCCCAATAGCTATAGTCTTGATTTGCATCATCCATTATGCTTATGCGCTGAGATGGGTTGTCCATTTCGTATTCATCTGTTTTGGCTTTCAGCAACTCACGATAGTGTTTTTTTGTTGCTTCAACATCAGCATCCCAGGCTTTTTCACGAATATTTGCTATCGCTTTATTCATAATGGCATTCAGTTCGTCCTGAGAAAACATGCCGTCGTCGTTCAACGCATTGAAAAACATTTCTTCATAATCATTGTAAAAAGAAACTGGTGTATCAATAACTTTTACGGTAAGCGGATCTTTTTTCAATATTTTAATATATTGCTGGGCTTCGAAGGAGGCAAGCATGAAGCTAAATATTTTTTTAATCGGAAATTCCAGATAAAAGGCTGCTTCGAAATAATCGAGATTTTCACAAATTTTACCCGAAATGCTGAATGTGGCCATTTCAAGTTTAGGCGGAATCCAGTTGAGTTTATCCCAACCAATATTTTCGGCCTGAATACGTGCTTTTGCAAGATTTTTATTTTTGAAAACAAAATATAATATAAATACGGCAAGCAGAATAGAAGCAAGGGTCCAAAAGCCCTTGGAATCAAGATTGTTTTTATTCTTGTATTCGCTTTCCTTTACCGTATCAACAGTTTCCTTATAAGTGCCGATATCGGTGGTGTCAAACCAAGCGGCAGGCATGTAAATTTGCACTCTGGGCGAAAAATTATAATCGGGCGACCTTTTATTCACCAGCATCATCAGTCGGCCCGCTTCTTTTATTTGAAAATCGATTTCGTATTTTTCGTTCATCCATTTCTCAGTCATTATAAGGCTATCGGCATAAACGCGTTCCCTTACGTTCACGTTAAAGTCCGGCTTGAAAGGCGTCAGAATTTTCAATGTATAATGGTCCATGCCTTTGGCATCAGCATCCCATTCGCTTGGTGCCCAGTTGAAGTAAACAAGGTCTTTCCCATCTTCGCCGGTGGTTGTTCCAAGATATCCGGCGGTGGCAAAATTTGTTTCAAACCAGAAAAAATACGTAACATAACCACTACCAACACCTTTCCCATTAGCAAGTACGATGTCATATTTTCCGCCACCAACATTGGTGATTGACAAATCATATTTGTTGTTGTATTTGTCAATTGCGTAACTTTTATCGGAAAAAGAGCCGACTTTAAGACGGTCCAGCCCGCTAAAATAAAAACCATGCAATTCACCTGACAGAACGGTGTACCGTACGCAATATCCAATAACAGCTTCACCCGTTGGTTGTAAATCTACTGTGCATTCAATGAAATCTACTTTGCCCGAACCGGCAAAAAGCTGCGAGATCATTAGCAGCATCAGTAATGAAAAAGCAATTTTTTTCAAAGTCATTGATTTTTTCTTTGTAACAAAAATATGATTTTTATTGAAATAGAAAGTAATTCTCATACTGGGTAGGTTCAACATGAATATTTTATATGTTAATTATTTTCAAAATTTACTTATTATATTTGCTGTTTACGAAAAATTAAGAATCGCTCATGTTGAAAGTAATTATAGTTGATGACGAGGCCAAAGCCAGAAGAAGCATTGCAAGACTTATTGAAAAAATTGGCAATATTCAGATAGTCGCTAATGTCGAAAATGCTTCAGAAGGAATTCATGCCATAGCCACATATCAGCCTGACATTGTGTTTTTGGACGTTAAAATGCCGGGGATGAACGGTTTTGAAATGCTTGATGCAATTGACCGTATAGTTTTGCGGGAATTTGATGTGATTTTTATGACAGCTTTTGATGAGTTTGCTATAAGAGCCTTTAAATATGCCGCTTTTGATTATTTGTTAAAACCTGTTGATGAAGCTGAGCTTAGAGAGACAATAGACAGATATATTGCAAATATTCATCCGATGCAAAACTACGACATGCTTAAGGAGGTAATTAATAATGATATTAAGTTAAAAATTCGCACGACACAAGGTTTTGAATTTATAAATACTAAAGATATAATGTATATAGAAGGGGATGGCAGCTATTCCATTATTGTATTAACGCCTGATGATAAGCGTGTTGTGAGCCGTACTCTTAAAGATATTAGTACCGATTTACCTGAGGAATTTCAACGCGTGCACAAAAAGTACATAATAAATAGAAACTATTTAACTTCTTTAAACAGAGTGGGGCATGAATGTTTATTAACAAAAGAAGAAATAAAATACATTATCCCTGTTTCAGTTAGAATGATGAAAAATTTCAGATAAAATTAATATTAAGTAAATCAGCATATATTAAATAAATGTTAAATTTTAACGTTTATTTATATTAGTGCTACGAATACAAAAAATATTCATATCGCTACTTGACTTTTGCAAATTTCAAATTATCTTTACACAAATTATTATTGAAAAAGGGGCTTTAATTGTTATGTTTGGAATAGGGGAAAGAGATTATCTTATATCCTGATTCTGATAGTTTATAAAGTTTGACCTCCGATGTTAAGTGTCGGGGGTTTTTTATTTTGTATTGATTATAAATTATGTATTTTTGTTAAAAATTCATTAAAATGATAAAGTGGTATGATGAGTTGCCTTTTGCCATAACAGTTTCGGACAAAGAAGGCAAGATAATATACATGAATAATAAATCGGCTGATACATTTTCGAAATTTGGAGGATTTCAGTTGCTTGGCAAGTCGATCTTTTCTTGTCATAGTGAAATTTCCATTGATAAAATCAAAGAAATGCTTCAGGGGCATAACACTAATGTATATACCATTGAAAAAAACGGACTAAAAAAAATGATATATCAAAGTCCGTGGTACGAAAATGGTGAATTTGCCGGGTTAATTGAGCTTTCTCTAGTTTTGCCGGACAATATTCCGCATTATGTAAGAAAATAGTGTTGTTTTTTACTTATTGAAAGATTTTATGCACGATACAAAAAAGAGGTGAATATATTCTCACCTCTCTTTATGTCATATGGGATATTTAAATCTTAATATAAAGTTCTGTTTGTAACAGAGTTTTGTACAATATATCTCAACATTACTTCAAATCCTCCCTTGCCATTTGTTGCATTGGTTAGTTTCGAAACGTTAATGTCATAGCTTAAACCTATTGAAAAGTCATTTAATTCAATTAATGCATGAGCAATAACAGCATCTCCTGTTCTGAAATAACCACCAAAAGAAAGATATGCATCATTTATAAATCCGGTATATTTAGATTGCTCTCTCAAAGTATAGCGCGCCATCATTCCCGGTACAATTTCTTTTTGTGAACCTTGAAACTGTGTTAATATTGTTGGCATAATGGCTGTATTGGTTCCGGATATTTCTATAAGAGCTTTGGCATGAGCTGTAATACGCATGTCCAAACTTTCTTTTGAACTACTGAAAAATTCAAAAGAAGGTTTATTAACGTGGCTTACAGAAAAACCCGCATTGACTTTTAAACCATTATTGGATGTCATGTTTGTGGAGTTGTGTACCAAAGACCAATTCATTCCAAAGCCAAAATCGGCATATCCAAAGGATTGGAAATTAAAAGTTTCGTTACTCGGCAAAGTGCCGTCGAATCCTGATGTTCCATCATATTGACTATCCCATTGCATACTGTTTTGGTTTATGGAACGCTGTCCAAAACCACCATAAAGGCCTGCCGAAAGCATTTGTTCATCACTTAGCCGCAAGTGGTATGCAATATTTAAATTGCCAATCAAATTACTTAATTTAACATCACCGGCAATGTCATTGAAAACATTTACTCCAAGTGCCAAGAAGCCTGTTTTGCCTTTGGATGTTGATGTAACAGGAGCGTCGTAAGAAATAGCATAAGTATTGAATGCATTGCCTATTGATCGCCACTGATTTTTATAATTTAATGATACACGGTGCGAACCATCGAAAAACCCTGCCAGGGATGGGTTTGTCATTAACGGAGCATCATTATATTGGCTAAAATGAATATCCTGAGCCACAATAGAAGAGGCAAACAATATTATAAAAATCAAACAAAATAAGTTTTTCATAACATTAAATTTATTCAAAATTAATAATTATCTGACAAGAGTTATATTTCCGTTAATTATAGACTTAGAACCGTCAACAAAAGTTGCTTCAACGTAGTAAACAAAAACAGCAGGATCTAAATCTTTGCCTTTATAAGTTCCGTCCCAGCCAACAGCCATTGAATTACTTTCGAAAATCTTTTCTCCCCATCTGTCGTATATGGTAAAGGTTAAATACGACACTCCTTCGCCACGAACATAAGCAACATCATTGTTACCATCTCCATTTGGAGAGAATATATTAGGCACCCAAACATGTGGCGTATAGCATAAGTCGTTGGATTGTTCAATGTCAAACTGACGAGTCCAGCCGCAACCATTAGCATCACTTACAATAACATTGTATGATCCCGGTGACAACAAGAATATGGAATCGGTAGTTTCAGCATTGCTCCATAAAATTGAATAGGGAGGCACCCCACCACTAATTTCAGTCCAGGCCATACCATCATTCATGTCAATACATGTTTCGTTTGCTGAAAATACCAAAACGGTAGGGCTTTCGTATATTGTTATAAGTGTTGTATCTGAATCACCACAAACTCCTGAAATTGTATAAACAATATTGTGAGTGCCATTTCCAGCAACAGCGGGATTAAAACTTCCTAACGATGTATTTGTTATGCCATTGCCACTCCATACGCCGCCCGGATCGACAGCAGATAAATTTAATTGAGATTCATTATCGCAGAAAGGACCTGCCGGCGTTATGGTTGCATTTGCTTTTTCAATTACCGTAATCGAAATTGTGGCAGTATCCCCGCATGTGCCAGAAATGCCATAGGTAATAATATGGTTTCCGGCTCCGGCATCAGAAGGATT
>Ga0255342_1002922_pt1 | contig 20146 bp, 15 predicted proteins | sample wastewater_treat_3_FD_192416 | JGI IMG/M metagenome (GOLD analysis project Ga0255342, IMG submission 192416) | Wastewater microbial communities from Lulu Island WWTP, Vancouver, Canada - plant14 | ecosystem: Engineered > WWTP > Wastewater > Unclassified | place: Canada: Vancouver, British...
GAGAAAAATACCTTACTAATTCTCTAAATTTGGCCTCAGAAATTCTTGAACGTTTTATGTACCTGTTACTTATTGACATGACTAGCTTTTTAGCACTTTTTGTGCTCCTTAACTAGTCTAGACCCTATTTTTTTATCAATTCCAGCCCACAGATTGCCATTAGCAAAAGGTTCGTCCCTTTCCAATAATTTCAAGACTTTCCAGCACCTTTGAAATTTTTCCCGGAATATTTTTTCCTCTTTTGTTTGTTGAAAAAACGCTATAATTTAAATTAATCAAATAATTGTTGAGCTTGAATTTAACGTATAGTATCTACACCATGTTTCGTGAACACTACAGATTGCCCCAAAACAGGCCTTTTTAAAAAAAGAAGGAGAAAATTGGAAATTTAATGCCATGATTTTGTCCGTAAAATCTCACCTGATAAACTTAACAAAAGCCATTCGGTATTTCCGGTATTTAACCGGAACACATTATAATAAACGGTTTAAAGTTATGCGTTCCAGTTATCTGAATCCCCCCGTAATTTACGATGGAATTAAATTGCCCGGATTTCCTCCGGAACAAATGCAAAGAGACACTACAGGCCACGCCGGTATTTACGCATTAAGAGAAGCATTTATTTTTTATAAGGATTGTACCGATACTTTCTGCGAGCTGGGCTCACCCCTGCAAGCTAAACATCGTTTGCTTGATTTTGGAGCGGGATGGGGAAGAATAACCAGATTTTTCTTGTATGAACTGCCGCCGGAAAACATTTACGGCATAGACGTTATGGAAGATTACGTTGAAATTTGCAGAAAAACTTTTCGCAGTGAAAATTTTCAAGTGACGGCGCCATTTCCACCGACTAATTTTCCCAATGAAAAATTTGATTATATTATAGGCTGTTCGGTCTTCTCACACCTGTCCGAAGAGGCATGCAAGCGCTGGATGCACGAATTTCACAGATTACTCGCTCCGGCAGGAATTGTTGCCCTGACAACGCGAGGAAGGTGGTTTTTCGATTATTGCGAATCGTTAAAAAGAAGAAACGTATCCGGTTATTTAGACGCCCTATCCAAAATGTTTGATGACTTTTCTGATGCCCGTGCACGGTACGATCGGGGAGAATTCGTGCACTCAAACAGAGAAGGCGTTTGCGGCGGCGGGGCAATGCAGCCCGACTTTTATGGCGAGAGTTTTATACCAAAGAAATATGCTGAATCAGCTTATGAGAATTTATTCTATTTTAGAAAGTTTCTTTCTGATTCCACAAGGCAGGCGCAGCCCATCATGTTTTTCCAGAAAAAATAGCCCGCTCGCGGCCAGCCTAAAATGATTCATAAAGAATCAAATAAATACAAAACATTCACCCTTGACAAACGAATTTTTGAATTTTCCTGTCGAAAAAAAACAAACAATGATATTATCTTACTCAACTTACTTTAAAGGGATAAACTGTGAATTGGAAGTTGAAAAGCATCCTGCAGAATTCAATCGCGCTTGTCCCTTCTCCCCTATCCTATTCTTTATACTACTGGACGCAAAAAAAATTCGGCGGGCTTAAAGCGCCTGATCCTTTGCCGCGGATTTTACTTGCCTGTGACGCATGGAAAAAAATCATTTCTTTGGGTTTCGAACCAAAAGGCAAAACATTCTTTGAAGTGGGAACGGGCAGAGCCCCGCTTGTTCCTATCGCCTACTTTTTGATGGGGGCAGAAAACATAATAACCGTTGATATTAATCCGTACTTAAAAGAAGAACTATTGAGAAGAGATCTCGCCGTTATTTTTCAAAAAGAAGAAGAAATTAAAAGGATTTTTGGCGCTTTTTTGGTAAAAAGCAGATGGAGTAAAATCAAATCTTACTTCCAGTCGCAACAATTTAATTTGGACAAATTTCTTAAAATTTCAAATATTCAGTATTTTGCTCCCGCCGACGCATCAAAAACAACAATAAACCATGAATCCATTGATTATCACACTTCATGCGCCGTTTTCGAGCACATCCCGAGAAAAAAGATAATCGATATCCTGATAGAAGGAAATCGAATAACAAAGAATGACGGTTTATTTCTTCACGTTATTGACTACACAGACCACTTTTCTCATACCGATAAATCAATTTCTCCAATCAATTTTCTTTCCTTCAGCGATAAAAAATGGAATTTAATTGCCGGAAATAAATATATGTATGCTAATCGCATGAGACATGACGATTTTATCATGCTTTTTGAAGAAGTTGGCCATAAAATTCTCTTAAATGAGCCTTTGATTGACCAAAACATTCAAAAACTGCTTAATTCGGATACAATTTTATTAAATGAAAAATTTTCTCAAAAATCCATCGAAATACTTTCAACAACCGGCGCCTGGATTGGCACAAGAAAAATTAACCGGCACAAACCCTGAACGGGTAACAAAAAGCCGCCAAAGACCGCCGCTTTTACTTACGCCTTGCTTTTTGTCAAAATAATGCAAACCCTCAGAAATTATGAAAAATGTGGCCAAAATCCCCTTGACACGTAAAGCTATTTTTATTATGTATTTTACAAAATTTTCTCATGGATGCGGCGAAAGCAGTTACCTTTAAAGATTTCTTTCTCCGCAGAGTTTATGTTAGCCTTGGTTCAGGATAAAGAACCGGGCTTTTTTATTGTGACTTGCGCATGTGTGGTGACGCCATACATGCGTTGCTTGATGTAATCCAGACGGCGGAGCTGTATAAAAACCTTTTTAAAGAAATACTTTTTTCATAAATATTGGAAAAAATTTTCCACGTTAAATCCACGTAATTACAATAAGTTATAGGTCATTACTTGAAATTAATTGAACCAGTCTCAGGACACACACACTCGCCTAAATTGATTGCGTTTTACCTGACGCAGTTTTACCCTACGCCGGAAAATGACCAATGGTGGGGAAAAGGTTTTACAGAATGGACAAACGTTACAAAAGCTAAACCCCTTTTTGCGGGCCATTATCAGCCGCATTTGCCTGGTGATTTTGGATTCTATGACTTACGCGTGCGCCAGACCCGCAGAGAACAAATTGAAACAGCTAAAAAATACGGCATTGATGGCTTTTGTTATCACTATTACTGGTTTTCCGGCAGGCGCGTATTAAATCTGCCGCTCGATGACATGCTTGCTGATGAGCAAAGTGACATGCCCTTTTGCCTGTGCTGGGCTAACGAGGATTGGACACGCCGCTGGGACGCCTCAGACCACGAAGTGCTCATCGAACAAAAATACTTGCCGGAAGATAATCTTAATTTCATTAAATCGCTGGTCCCGTTTTTCCGTGATAAGCGCTACATACGAGTGGATGGCAAACTATTCCTGATTGTTTACAGGCCACAGCACCTGCCCGACGTAAACAAAACACTGCAAACATGGCGTGATTACTGCCGCTCTGCCGGATTAGGCGAGATTCATGTATGCGCCGCGCTCACCTACGGCAACGAAAACTACTCCGATTTCGGATTTGACAGCGGCGTGGAATTCCCTCCGCATAATTTACAAAAGCCGGAAAACATCAATGCCGCGATTGAATTTTTTGAACCATTTCAAGGCAATGTAATACAGTATGCCCCAATCGCTCAATCTTATCTCAACCGCACCTACAGCGGTTCACGGATTTTTAAAACAGTTTTCCCATCATGGGATAACACGGCAAGAACCGGAAACCGCGCGCTTGTGGTGCAAAACGCCACCCCGGAAAACTATGAGTACTGGCTTGCCTCCACCATAGACAAAATTCAGCAAGGTAATGACAGCGATAAAATCATATTTATCAATGCCTGGAACGAATGGGCGGAAGGCTGTCACCTCGAACCGGATCGCTGGTTCGGCCATGGTTTTCTTCAAGCCACCATAAACGCCAAAAACGGCTTGCGCAGATTCAAATCATTTCCCAAAACAGATTTACCCCTGGCGGATTACGGCCACCATCGAACCTTCTGGAGGGACATATCAGATGTAATTCACTATCATCTGTCCCTTAAAATAGGAAGCTTAAAGCTTTTAATAAATCAACGTCCTTGGCTGCGCCTTACACTTTTGCCTTTACTGAGAGCAACAAAAAACCTCTGGTTTAAATTTACCGCGAAATCAACCAGAAATAGCAACCAATAACTTTTTTAAAAATTTTAAAATAAAAACATGACAATTAATCCGTAATTTAAAAAAATTACATTTTTAAAATGCCAAAAAATATTTTATCTTACAAAAAAATTACAAATATTATCCCGGAGAAAATAAAATCATATTTTTCATTTTTGGGCTGGTTTATTTCCGACTCAATCTGGCGTTATAAAAGCTCCTCATTATTCATTCTGGTTGTCGGCTTTCTGGGTATTATATTTCAGGTCCAGGCTTTTTTCATAATCATCTATTACGCGAGACATTTCTCTTCCGGAGAAATTATCACTATGGCGGGTTATTCTTTTGACCCGCGGACTTCGTTGAGCCTATTGACAATCGGAAGTCTATTCGTGGCTGTATCTCTCAGTTTGTCAGCGCTATGCACTTACTTCTACAAAAAACATGGCTTGAAAATCGCAAGACTGTACGAGGAATTCTGCTCTCAACGTGTTTTTTGCCTGCTGGGGGAAAAGGAAAATATTTTTTCCATTGAAGGAAACGCCCCGGAAATCAACACATACCTCGCCCGGCTGGCCAGAATTGACGCGAGGTTTTGCGGCCGCTTCTTGCGCACGCTTTTTATGCTGGTCATACCAGGGCTTACTTTCATTCTCGCGGTCATTGTCCTTTTTTATCTGGAACATTTACTGACTACAAGCATCGCGGTCATCCTGATTTTTTACAGTTATTTTCAATATAAAACAAGCAAAGCGGGCGCCTTCCATTCCGCCAAATATGATAAAGTATTGCCGGTATCGGGAGACGAGTACAGAAAACTGCTAAAGCACTTCAAACATCAGTTCCCCGGCGTTTCAGACACTAAATTTGTCAATAAAGCTCTTTCTTCCGGACCGATAAAACGGGAGCTCGATGCTTATGAAAGCCGCTTGCGCATACCCTTTGACAGCGAACTGGTCAGCGGGATTTTTATGGCCATTATCATCGGTTTAATCATTATCGCCATGGGCGCAAACATCATGCAGGATAAATCCGGATGGGGAAAACTGCTTGTGTATCTGCTTGCCCTGCAATACGCCATGATAAATTTGCGCGCCAGTTTTGCTTTTATAACATCCGCCAATCGATTTTACCCTCAGGCGCGGCGGCATTTCCAGTTTGTCAATCCTCCTAAAGATAATGATTTTCGAGAATGCCCTCCTCAAGAAGCCTATGAAGTAACAATCACTTCCGGCAATTCAGAAAACTTGTTAAAAAGCGGCACGAATAGCGTCTCGCTTGCCAGAGGAAACCGCCTGGCATTGGTTTTAAAAACGAAACTGAATTATTACACTCTGCCGGAAATAATAAATTTGCTCATGGGAAGTTCAAAACAGACGGTGAAAAGCGCGCTTAATTCATCGCAAATCGTCATTAGCGACCATAGTTGCCCTTACCGGTCTTTGCGTCAGTTGCTGAATTTAGAGCCAAACGCAAAGTGGACGGATCTTAAAAATTATTTTCCCGATGAGCAGACATGGCGCAATTTCACGGAACAATTTCCTCCGGAACTGAATAAGCAAATCAACCAAAAATTATGGGAAAACATAGACGCCGGAAACAAATTCCTGCTTAGCCTTATCGCCGCCGCAAATTCAAACTCGCAATGGGTCATGATAGACGCCGCAGGGCTTATACCGCTTGATTTAAAAACCGCCGCCCGTTTTCTTGATTTGCTTCAAAACAAGATATTAGTATTAGTCTTCAGCAAAAACCTTGGCAAGGTGGGTTGCTACGGCGAATCTTCGGTAATCGTGGCTGATGGAAAAAAGCTTTTGGGCATAGGCACGCCGGAATGGTTTTCGTCAACACGAAAGCAAATCAAAGAAATATGGAGCAGTCTTTCCGAGAAAGAGGATGCCGTCAAAAGTCAAGAAGAAGACGATATGGAAGTAGATTAAATTTTTGAATAAAAAGCCGTCGTTTTTGAAAATATTTTTTCATGCGTAAATAATCATGTTGATATCTCCATCCCAAAAAATAGCATTTATCCATATTCAAAAAACCGCGGGCTCGACAATAGAAAACATATTGCGCGCGCAATTCGATGACATGAAAACAGTCGGGACGCGGCATAGTTCGGTCAAGGTTGGGATAGAAACTTTGGACGACTGGAATAATACTTCAGCTTTGCTTTTGTTCGTAATCCCTGGGACCGGCTGGTTTCCTGGTACAATATGATTGAAGAGGCGGGAAGGATTAAATGGAGGGAAAGAAATAAAAGTGAACGCAACCGCAATAGATATGAAAAAGCCCGTACTTTGGGAATCTGGAAATATGTTCTACATAACACCAGTTCATTTGACGATTTTATCCATCTTCTCGCCAGACTTAAAAGATACGAAAAAACCCACTCAAAACGGGAATTTTTTATAAAAAATTCCCGTTCTTTTGATGATTTTGTCCATATCCTTTATAATATCAATAATATTAATAACCCCCGTCTAATCCCATTAGAATGGGATCAATTATATTATCTTACAGATAAAAACGAAAAAATTGCCGTTGATTTTGTCGGCCGTTTTGAAAGCTTTCAAACTGATTTTGGGATAATATGCGACAGAATTGGAATTGACCAGCAAAAAATTAAGCCACTAAACCGTATAACGAATAGGTCAAATCACAGACACTACAGCGAGTATTACACACAGGAAACCCGTGCCATTGTTCAAAATTTATACCAGAGGGACATTGATTGTTTTAACTATAAATTTGAGCGCACGTCCTAGGCATATTTTAAAATTAAACAGGGAACAAAACTCTGGCTTAATAAGAGCCTTATTAAATACCCTTTTTTTGCTTGAAAATTTGAATTCTTCATGTAAAAAAACATGTTTAATGATTTTATTGAATAACTGATTCAACTTTGGAGATTAATATGGTTATTTGTATTGCAGGAATGCATCGATCGGGCACATCGATGATTGCAAGAATGCTCAATATATGCGGCGTGCATCTTGGTGAAGAAAAAGATTTGATTCCACCAGCCGGAGATAATCCTGAGGGGTTTTGGGAAAACGACAAGTTCAGAATAATCAACGAAGAAATTCTGGCATGTTTTAACGGAAGCTGGGATTTACCACCCCTATTTGGTGACGGCTGGACAAAAGACCCCCGGCTCCTGCATATTCACTCTCGTGCCAGTAAACTTATTAAAGAATTCTCCGCTTATCATCTCTGGGGCTGGAAAGACCCAAGAAATTCCTTAACCCTGCCCTTCTGGCAGGCGCACATTTCTGGCCTGAAAATTATTGTCTGTTTACGCAATCCCTATGATGTTTATCTTTCTCTCAGTCGGCGCGGCTACGCTTCGAATACTTTTTCTTACGCGCTTTGGTTAACATATTCCCAGCAATTACTTGCCGCCGCTGAGGATGAAAATAGAATCATTACTCATTTTGATTCATATTTTCATAACCCCCAATCCGAGCTGCGGCGACTGCTCAATTTTCTGCAAATTGAAGCTGACGATGAAACTTTGGCCAAGGCATGTAAAACAATCTCCGTTGATTTACGGCACAGTTCCGGAAAAATTAATGACCTTCTCGCCTCAAATGCGCCGCAGAATTTAATTCAAATTTATAAGGAACTATGCCTGCAGGCAGGTCCTGTCTATTTGTCATCCCTTGATAAGCAAGAGCGCTCATCACTCGATAAGTTCGAACCGAATTTTGAAACAGATGTTGAAAGATACAAAAAATTACTGGCATCAACGACGCTGGAAACCGAAAGATTATTGAATCAGGTTTTTGAACCGAACGATATAATAAAACAAAAAACAAATACTATTCAGACAATCGAGGATGACCTTAAAAAATTACGGGAATCTTACGCTAAACTCCAAGATGAACTGAAAATGTCACAGGAGTCTTTTGCCCAACTGCAAGAGCGGCTTAATAATCTTTTAAAAAAACGCTTAAGTTATATTTTACGGAAAATATTTACGCTTTTTACGCATCCACTGCGGATATTCAAAAAAATTTTATCCGGCTTATTCTACGGATTAACTAATATCCACAAAGTTCCCTCCGTTTTGCGCAGAGAAGGCATGCAGGGTTTGTTGTTACGCTTGCATAATCGCATCAATGTTAATGCAGTGCTCCAAACAAATAACGCAGCACTTCAAACAACCGACATAGCGCATAAAAAAATATACGAGCAACTGGTATCAATGGCCTGCAAAAAAATAAAAGATGATTATGTGCCGCTTTCGGACGAAAATGTTTCTTCAGAAGAATCAACAATCAAGCTAATCGCTTTTTATCTCCCGCAATTTCACCCCATTCCTCTTAATGACGAGTTCTGGGGTAAAGGTTTTACCGAATGGATGAATGTCTCTAAAGCAACGCCACAATTTGTGGGACATTATCAGCCGCGGCTTCCTGGTGAGCTGGGATTCTACGACCTGCGCGTTCCGGAAATTCAGAAGCGTCAAATTGAACTGGCGAAAAAGTATGGTATTTATGGATTTTGTTTTCACTACTACTGGTTTAACGGGCAATGCCTCCTGAAAAAACCGTTAGATTTATTCCTGGAAAGCAAGGAAGATTTCCCCTTCTGCGTTTGCTGGGCTAATGAGAACTGGACACGTCGCTGGGATGGCCAGGAAAATGATATCCTGATTGCCCAAGAACATTCACCGGAAAGTGACCTTCGGTTTATAAAGGATATTCTTCCCCTTTTCCAAGATAAACGCTACATTCGAATTAACGGCCGTCCGGTCCTGATAATATATAGGCCAAATATCCTTTCCAATGTTTCAGAAACAGTTAAGCGCTGGCGCGAATATTGCCAGGCCAACGGCATAGCCACCCCCTATTTAATTGCCGCGCAAACATTTTGGTTGACAGACCCCCGTGAAGTGAATTTTGATGCGGCTGTTGAGTTTCCTCCACATAATATCGCTTTGCCTGACATCAGTCATTTATTAAAAATTGCCAACCCCAATTACAGCGGCAATATTTTTGATTACAAAGACATTGTTAAAAAATGTTCTTCAGCTTCAGCAGCCGAATACAAGTTATTCAAAACGGTTTTTCCAGGTTGGGATAATGAAGCACGCAAACCCGGATGCGGCTATACCTTCGCTTTCTCCAGCCCGGAATTATATAAAAACTGGCTGCTGAATGCCGCAAAGGTTACGCTGCAGGAAAAATGTCCGGAAAAGCGCTTACTATTCATCAACGCCTGGAACGAATGGGCGGAAGGAGCTTATCTGGAGCCGGATCAAAGATATGGTTACGCCTACCTGCAGGCTACGGCAGACGCGGTAAAAGAAATCTCTCTCCTGGAAAGAAATCTATCAACCTATGAAATGAAAACATTTGATACGCGAAATGAATTTGATTCACGCATGAATCGGCCGGTAATCGTTTTCCAGTCGGGAAAAGTCGGTTCAACAAGCCTTCATCTGTCTTTGGAGAAAAAATTCAAGGAACTGGAAATCTCAACTCCGGTTTATCACGCTCATATATTAGAGAAAATAGACCAGCGGATAGAGCGTATCAAACAAATAAGAACAGACCCCTCCGCATCCATCCAAAAATTGCTGGAAAGCAAAAAAATAAGACAGCAAATAGACAATAATCACGAACAATGCTGGAACGTAATCAGCCTGGTCCGTGACCCGGTGGCAAAAAAAATCAGCACCTTTTTCCAGCTTATTAACGAATATATTCCGGACTGGAAAAAACAATGGAAATCCGGCGAACTCAAACTGGAAGACCTGCAAAAAATGTTTTTTAAAAAATCCGGAGATAACGATCCCGGGCAGTGGTTTGATAACCAGATTAAACCAATCTGGGGCATAGATATATTTAAAACGCCGTTCGACAAAACCAACGGGTATCACATATACACATTCACCCCCCGGGTCAACCTGATGATTATTCGCATGGAAGACCTCAACCGGGTAGCAGAAAATGCTTTCCGTGAATTTATGGGCCTGGAAAGTTTTTCCATTATCAGCACAAACGTCGGAGAAGAAAAGCCCTACCGCAAACTTTACGAGCAGTTTAAAAAGCTACCACTCCCTGCTTCATACTTGGATAAAGAATACAGTTCACGTTATGCGCGTTACTTTTACACGGAAAATGAAATCGCGGCATTCCGTAAACACTGGCTTGAAAATTAGTATTTTGTTGCAACAATTGACAAACAATAACGTTTTTTAGGCAATTGTCATGAAATATAGTGTTGTGATACCTGTTTTCAACAGCGAGATGATTTGTTCACAATTTCTTAAAATTGCGGATGTGTATAAATTTCGTTTAGTCTGTCTAAACAGGCTAAATATTGATGCAAAAGTTGCAATTTTTCCGTACAGGTAGCGAGAAAAACTGGCAGTCAGCGTCCGAGATCAGAGGTTATGCGAGGGATCGTTCTCTTTTGTGCTCCGACAGTCTGATCTGTCTTTGGAACTAGCAATTACAATTGCTATATAGAGAAACTGTCGGTGCTGTGGGCAAAATCATTGATAGGTTTGATATTTTTTTGAGTAATAGAAATTTCCGTTCTCCTTCAGAGGAATAGTATGAAACAACAAGTTAACGTAACCAAAGGGGAAATGCAAAAGAGTTCATCGTGGTGGTTATATTTATTTGCCTTCATCATTGCAGCTCTTATATTGAATTCTATCTTCTACATTCAAGAAGCTGGAGGTTCGCACCTACGTGCTGATACATGGCGGCATATAAAGTATATAATTTCTTTGCTTGAACATGGTGCTCCAATATCAACGCTCTGGGAAAATCACCATTCCCGGCCACTTTATCATGTGCTGCAAATACTTAACTTGAAATTTTTTAATTTTAACATGCTTTTTGATGCTTATTTAGGCCTAATAGCCCGCATTGGAATTTTTTTAATTTTCGTTCGAATTTTCTACTCACATTCTCGAAGATTTGGATTATTTGAACTGCTCTTTTTATTGATAATTGCCTTCCTGTTGCTTGGCTTTAATAAAGCAACACCATATACATTCCCGGCGGTGAGCGTTTTAAGTTTCGATCTCCTAATTGTTCTTGTTCTTTTTCTGCAACTTGATCAAATTGTCAGTCATAAGGCAACATCATCTCAATACTTCTTAATATTACTCACTACAATGATATTAATCCTCGCAAATGCTGATCTTGGATTCTTGTTTATAATCCCCTCTATTTTTGTTACCTTGGCAATTGGTTTATATAAGCAGAAATACAACATATTGATTTTTAGTATATTTCTATTCATTTTTGTCGGCACGTACAGGTTTGTAATAAGCATTTTTACTCCACAAAGTTATAGTACAGCAAAATTATTATCGTTAGTTAAAAACAATATAAGTACTGATTATTTAATTGATATTATTAGGGGTTACGGGATTGGAGTCCTTAGCGGTGTCGTAGATGCTACTGGTTTTTATAACATGGGAGGAACAATATCCTTAGTTATCAAATTGCTATCATTTGTGTCAGTAGTAGCACTGTTAATTGTTGTTGTGTTGTACTTTTATATGGGTCTGTGGAACAAGACAGTTATTCCTCTATACATTATTGCTGGTTGGGGGTTATTCATCCTGGGCGCTTTTGTTTTTAGATATGATAGAGGTGGATTCTGGATTGTTGCTGCTGCCCGTTATTCCGTAGTTCATGCATTTGGAGCACTTGGTCTTCTTTGGGCTGCATGGCTTATTGCCGGCAGTATGCCAAAAGATGGCTATAGAATTATTTCCAAAGTAGGTTTAGTTGCTGGAATTCTTGTTCTATTAGTACATGCGTATCAAATTTACGCTGCATGGGATAGAGTACCTTTTTATAATTTTTGGCACCATAAATCTGAAGTTGGAATATTCCTGCAGGCTCACGATGAAGAAAATAACATTATATTACCCTCTTACATTGTTGGTGCAAACAGAAATTCTCTTGAAATAGCAAAATATTTAAAACATAATCAGCTTAATATATTTTCAAAAAAACATGGATCATCGCAGAAATTGATTTTTTTGATCTCTTCAATGGAAAAATATAATATAGGGAAAGACATCGGATGTAATAATATTATTATTGAGAAATCTATAAAAAATATTTGTCCATTCTCGAAGTTGAGTATTGATGCAGATATTAATAAGTGTGTGGTTAATAATTATGATAATAGAACCTTCTATGTAAAAGCGGAAATTCAAAGTAGAGGCTATGTTAACAACTGTATACATATTGAGCAACAATCCGAGAGATTAAGATATGATGTATATGAGGGTAAGCAAATTTACTACATGAAACTTGAACCGGGCTCAATGCTTACTTTCTATCGGCGGGAAAAAATAGATGCTATTTCACTCAGTTTAAGAGTATTAAATTGATAAACATGAAAAACAACCAAGAGATAATTAATAGTGCTTGTAAAGAACTCAACAGCTTTGAATAACCTGTTTTTGCAAACGCAATTGTGTCTATTCAGGAAATAGTAAATGAGGACGTTATGCAAGTTTTCTTCTTCTAAATACTCGTACTGAGAGATATTAACCTTTCCAACGCACCGTTAAACTAAAAAATATTAGACGTAGAATTTATGAATTATACTGTTAGCCTCGTTGAAATCCTCTATCTGGCTCCACGAGAGGTGTTGATTTGAATGAACTCCAAAAAATAGCTCGTCAGAGATTATTACTTATGCACTATCAAAGTCAAGTGGGCCATATTGGCAGTTGCCTGTCTTGTATTGATGCAATTCTTTTTCTCTTCAATAACTGGATGAATCGCAATCAAGATGTATTTATTCTCTCAAAAGGACATGCTGCAGGAGCTTTGTATACTGCTCTTTGGTCAATAGATGAAGCAATTGAAGAAGATTTGATGTCTTTCTGTAAAGATGGAACAAAATTAGCTGCCCATCCAGAGAGTCAATCTTTTCCTTCTATTGAATTTTCCACAGGTAGTTTAGGGCATGGCCTTTCCCTCTCGGCCGGGGTAGCTTTAGGGAAAAAGTTGGCAGGGGAATCCGGACACGTCTATTGTCTTACTTCTGACGGAGAATGGCAAGAGGGGGCAACATGGGAAGCCTTGATTTTTCTCACACACCATAAACTGTTCAATCTGACAGTGCTGGTTGATTCTAATGAACTTCAGGCATTTGGTACTGTTAAAGAAGTTGCCTCTATGAACGACTTAAAGAACAAAATTGCATCTTTCGGTGCCACTGTATTGGAATGCGACGGCCACAATTTTGCTGCGATCAATTCGGCGTTAGATACTCCATCGCTCTCACCTAGAGTTATTATTCTCCACACTGTAAAGGGCAAAGGTGTTTCTTTTATGGAAAACAAGATAGAATGGCATTACCTGACGCTTAACGAAGATTTACTGAAACGAGCGCAAAAAGATATTGCAGCCTTATGAGAAAAGAATTTACAATTCAAATGTGTGCTCTTTTTGAAAAATCCCCGTTTATTTTTCTTACCGGAGATCTGGGTTTCAATGCTTTTGAAACTCTAAGGGACGTAATGAAAAATAAATTTATTAACACGGGTATCGCCGAACAAAACATGATATCGGTTGGAGCAGGTCTCTGTAGTAGGGGTTTTCGAGTTTTTGTTTACAGTATTGCGCCATTCTGCTATGCACGTCCTTTTGAACAGATTCGCAATGATGTCTGCCATCATGCCCTACCATTGACCTTGGTGGGAAATGGCGGAGGGTATGGATATGGAGTGCAAGGACCAAGCCATCATGCCCTTGAAGATTATGGCGTTCTCACAACACTCCAGAACATGAAGGCCTATATACCTGCATTTGCAAAAGATTTGAACGTGATCGTTCAACATATTATCGACAGACCTCTGCCTAGTTATCTACGTCTTGGTCGTTGCGAAATTCCTGCGAATTTTCAACCTCCAGAATACGCGCCTTGGCGCCAGCTCTTAAAAGGTGATGCGGGTATTGTTATTTGCGTGGGACCATTGGCCGGTTCTTTGCTCGGTGATTTCATAAAAATGAAGCCTTTAGAAAGACCTGACTTGTGGGCTCTCTGTGAGTTACCCATTCCTGACATCCCCAAGCAAATCATAGAAGATATTGCAATTGGTAAAAGGCTTCTAGTTGCTGAGGAACATGTCTCCCGCGGCAGTGCCGGAGAAATGCTTGCATATATGTGCATGAAAATAGGTTTAACACCTGCCGCTTTTTTTCACCACCATGCCCAAGGGTACCCTTCGGGACTATATGGCTCACAAAATTTTCACAGAGCTGAATCAAGACTTGATGCTGTGGACATAATGAAAACTTTATCGCAGGGACAAACAAAAAAATGAAACACAGATTTCTGGTAACTGGCGCTGGAGGTTTTGTTGGCGCGAACCTTGTGCATCATCTAGTAGCGGCAGGGGAAGAAGTCCATGTTTTACTGAGACCTGAAACAAATCGCTGGCGTCTCAAAAATATTGAAAGCTTAATCCGCATTCATGTAGCTGACCTGCGGAACAAAATTCAAGTCTCCAATATCGTGCAGAAAGTGCAACCTACAGTAATTTACCATCTGGCGACACATGGGGCATATCATCATCAAACAGATGTGCAGCAAATTTTGGATGTAAATATGCTTGGTCTATGGAACCTCCTGGAAGCCTGCAATAAAGTAGGATATTCGCTGTTTGTAAATACTGGCAGCTCTTCAGAATATGGCAAAAAGCTTTACGCCATGCGTGAATCCGATATATTGAAGCCAGATAGTTTTTATGCTGTGGCAAAATCAGCTCAGAGCCTTTTGTGCCAATATTGTTCAACTTTTGTGGATAAACCTATAGTCACGTTTCGTCTTTTTAGTGTTTATGGACCCTATGAGGAACCCGGCCGTTTATTCCCCAACATCATGCAAGCAGTTATCAATGGTCGTGATTTAAATATGGTCGCGTCGGACACTGCACGTGATTTCATTCATGTTGACGACGTAATCCACGCCTACTTGATGATTGACAAATTAAAAGATTTGCGTGGAGAGATCCTTAACGTGGGTACCGGCATTCAAACCAGCTTGTATCAGTTTGTGGCCGCTGCTGAGAAACTGAGGCTTAAACCATTCAAGACCTTTTGGTGTTCAATGAAGCCACGCACATGGGACACCAACGTATGGGTCGGCGATATTAGTAAAATCAGGCGGCTAATCGGTTTCGAGGCACAAATAAATGTGGAGGAAGGAATAAAACGAAGCATGAAATGGTATAAGCATAATCTAAATATTTATTCATAGAGATGAGGTATTTTAACGTATGAATGACAATATCAGCATGTTGGAAGAATCTTCAGCGGCACCCGTTTCTCTTACAAATAAATCACTATCTGTGGTTATTGCCTGTTACCGTGACGGTGGAAGCATTCTTGAAATGTATCGTTTATTAAAAGAGTATTTACCTGTTATTACTCCAAATTATGAAATTATATTCGTCAACGATGCTTCACCTGATGACGCCGAAGAAAAATTAGAAAAAATTGCGTTGGAGGACAACAAAGTGGTTGTTGTTAACCACACAAGAAATTTCGGAAGTCAAAATGCTTTTATTTCGGGCATGTCTGTTGCTAAAGGTGATGCCGTCGTGCTCATGGATGGGGATTTGCAGGACCCCCCCCCGCTTGATTCCAGAGCTCGCAAAAAAATGGCTGGAAGGCTACGAAATTATATACGGACAGCGGGTTAAACGCATTGAATCGTTATCCCGCCAATTAGCATATAAAACTTTCTACCGGCTGTTTCGACGTATGGCTCCGTTCAGCATTCCTCTAGATGCAGGAGATTTTTCTCTTATGGATCGAAAAGTTTATAGTGCCTTGCTTACAAATTTCAAAGAACGGCTTCCGTTCTTAAGGGGTTTACGGGCATATACGGGCTACAAAAGCATTGGCGTTCCATATATACGCGACATGCGTTACGATGGAACCACTACCAATTCCTTGCGCAACAACATAAATTGGGCAAAGCTTGCTATTTTTTCTTTCAGCAAAAAACCTCTGGAATATATATCATTCATTGCTCTCTTGTGCATTATCGCCAGTTTTCTCATAGGAGTATATTTTTTTATATCTTATATTTTGCATGGAGGAAAAACTCCTTCAGGCTTTATGACAATCCTTCTTATTTTATTATCGCTGGGAGGAATAAACCTGCTTTGCTTATCCATCATTGCAGAGTATATTGGTCATATATACGATGAAGTAAAATATAGGCCACGATACATTATCAGAAAAATAATTGATAATAGAGGTAATTTACATGACTAAAAATGTTTTTGAACCTTTTGACAAAGATGTCATTGAACGTGGTGGTTATGTTTATTCCACCACAAATAAACTAAGCGCGATTTATTCCGCCGGCAAAACATCACAAATCATTTTAAAAACAAGCAATTTATCTGGGAAAACGGTGCTAGATGTCGGCTGTGGTGACGGAACTTATACAAATCATTTGTGGGAAAATGCCGGCGCAAAATCAATTCTCGGAATAGATCCAGCACCAAATTCTATTGAAGTTGCAAAAAAAAAGTACGCTTCCCATAATAAGGGGCTTTCTTTCCAAAATTGTTATGCTAAGGATATTCTTGAACAAGGATGGCACTTTGACGTTGCCATTTGTAGAGGGGTCTTGCATCATGTAGGAAACCCCAAGGACGAAATTAAATGTGTTCTTAATTTGGCAGATGTGGTTTACATTATCGAACCCAATGGGCTTAACATCATCCTTAAGATTTTGGAACGATTGTCAAAATACCACCGTGAGCACAAAGAGCAATCCTACACAATGGCCACCTTAAAGAAATGGATTAAAGACAGCGGCGGCATAGTGGAAAAATCTTTTTACCATGGACTTGTTCCTTATTTCAGTCCGAACATTGTGGTGCACATAGGGAAACTACTCGAACCCGTTATTGAGCCGATACCATTTATAAACGCCTTGGTTTGCGGTCGAATGTTTATTAAAGTAAGAAAAAGCTAAATTTAAGAAACTACTCTTAATATATTTTTGTTTAAATATTTTTTCTTTTTTCCTGCGTTACAACAAATTACATGTACTTTTTTCTTCCTAACAATAATAAAAATTGCCGTCTGTTTCAGAACTAATATGAGAGGAATCTTGATGAGGATAAACCATATATGAAAGACACTAAACCCGGCATCTTCGTAATTGGCTGCCCTAGATCAGGAACTTACTTGATGTCAATGCTATTGAATCATCATTTTTCTACAGCCATACCTTTGGAAACCCATTTTATCCCTCTTTTTAAACGTCAAATTGCCCTATGGGGAGATTTAAGCCAAACAAAAAATCGACTATCATTAATGGAATCTATTTTTGATTTTCTTGAAATTTGGACTCATTACGAATCCACTGATCGAAACTACAAGAAAGAGAAGCTCTTCAGCCTTTTGGAAGTTCGTGAACAAGCTCTTCGTATTGCTGAAAATTCTAGCGGATATCCGCAAATGGTTGAAGGATTGTTCAAAGCTTACGCCTATAAAAAAGGACTTCGCTTTTGGGGTGATAAAAGCGCTTTCCATCGTCATCAGCCACTTGAGCTTTTAGTTGACAGTACCGAGAATATCAAGTTTATCCACATGATTCGAGACCCTAGGGACGTAAGCCTTTCGTGGAAAAAAATATGGGTTGGACCAAGATTTACCGCGGAAACTGGTTTTGCCTGGCGTGAACATATTAAGGAAAAACGCCATTGGGGAAAGCGCCATCCCCAGCAATATATAGAAATAAAATATGAAGACTTAATCTCTAATACACAACAGGTATTGGAAATCATCGGGGAATATCTAGGGACAAATATCGAAAATGCAGATATCCCATTCTGGGAGTCTTCATTCGCCAAAACACTTGCTGAAGGCAAAACGCATGCCTTGCTGAACCAGACCATGAAAACCGATAACATCTTTAAGTGGAAAAACCAAATGCGCTCGCGTGACATAGATATTCTTGAACGAATTTGCTGGAATGAGCTAAAAGAGCTAGGATATCCCACTATTAATGCTCAAAAACCTGGTTCTTGTACAATAAGAGGATATATCGTTTTACAGGTTTTTCTTGAATACCTAACAATCCGTCGTGTAAAACTTATCGTTAAACAAATTTTGCCTTTTATAATTTTTGCATCAAGAAAAATTCGCATTTCACTGCCACGAATATTTTTGATAAATGAAAAGTAAGATTTTAGTTGCCCTGTTGTTGTTTTTAACTGCCTTCTTGGTCACCATATTTTTTATGTGGCAGGGGCACCTGGGTTTCAGTTTGTGGGATGAAGGCTATCTATGGTATGGCGCACAACGTGTGTTACAAGGAGAGATACCTATCCGTGACTTCCAGTCTTATGAACCAGGCCGCTACTATTGGGCGGCGACTTTTATGTATCTCTTTGGCGATAACGGGATTATGGCTTTACGTGTTTCCGTGGCAATATTCCAGGCAATAGGAGTCTTTGTCGGCCTTTTTTTAATTTGCTCCAGCGCCAAACGACAAAATATTTTTTATATATTTCTGTCAGCCATAATACTGATGCTGTGGATGTATCCGCGCCACAAGTTTTACGATATTTCCATATCCATACTTTTGATTGGCTCATTGTATTTCCTGATACACAATCCTACAGCTAGACGTTATTTTTTTTCTGGCCTAGTTGTAGGGCTTGCGGCTGTGTTTGGACGGAATCATGGCCTCTACGGCATTATCGGCAGCCTCACCACTATGGTCTGGCTGTCCATAAAACGTGAGCCATCACACACCCTTGGTTCTGCCAGAGGGTTCTTTTTATGGTCAGCCGGCGTCATTACGGGCTTTATGCCCGTAATTATTATGACGCTGGTTATTCCTGGATTTGGCACAGCATTTTTGGAGAGCATATTCTCAAATTTATCCACCATTCCACGCCCAATTCCCTGGCCATGGTTAGTAAATTTTTCATCTTTTACCGTTGGTGAAGCGATTCGTGGTGTTTTGGTTGGATTATTTTTTATCAGTATTATCGCTTTCGGTGTATTTTCTGCTATATGGGTTTTTTACAAAAAGTTACGAGGAAAACATGTGCCACCACAATTGGCAGCAGCCGCCTTTATGGTGCTTCCATACGCGCATCATGCATGTTGGCGTGCTGATGTCTCACATCTTGCCCAAGGTATTTTCCCGTTATTAATCGGCTGCCTTATTATATTCTCAGCTCAGCCTTCGGCGCGAAAGTGGATATTTTTAATCGTTTTGTGTATGTCCAGTATTTGGACAATACTCCCCCACCATCCTGGTTGGCAATGCTGCAAAAGTAGCAAATGCGTTACAGTCAAAATTTCTCAGAGTAATCTTTTAGTTTCGCCGGAAACAGCACGGGATATAAAACTTCTTCGAAGGCTGGTAAACCAGTACGCGCCGGACGGTCAAAGCTTTATAGCTGCGCCGTTCTGGCCGGGCGCCTATGCACTTTTGCAACGGAAATCACCATTATGGGAGATATATTCCACACATCCACGTCCTCAAGCTTTTGAGAAAGCCGAAATAGAGCGAATTAAACGGAATAAACCTACATTTGCCATTATTCTTGCCCACCCGCTTAGTGGCCGCGATGAATTACGCTACAAAAATACGCATCCCCTGACAAACAAGTTCATTCAGGATAATTTTGAGCGAATCCCTTATGCACGAAAGCCGGAATATCAAATCTACAAAGCCAAATGGATATCCGGTTAAGAAATTAGCCGCAGGCGACGATTTTCAAAAAACTCTTTATTTTAAAGGGTTTTTTGCATTTTATATCGGCTTGGAAGACAGCCGGGATCACTGCGCCGCCATCTGCCTGAATATTTCATCGTTTTCAATCAAGGCTTTCCCGAACAGCCTCGCGCCTGTTACGCTCAAATGCGTGTCCTCGACAAACAAGAGAGTGCCGATAACGTATAATATTTTTCGCACATTTTGAAGCGTAGTGAAGTAGCCCTCAATCCGGTAAAAGTTTGGTTGTTCAAAGACACAAACAAAATACCGTCAAGGAGGGCTACACATGAAGAATAGCAA
>Ga0255342_1002930_pt1 | contig 20119 bp, 21 predicted proteins | sample wastewater_treat_3_FD_192416 | JGI IMG/M metagenome (GOLD analysis project Ga0255342, IMG submission 192416) | Wastewater microbial communities from Lulu Island WWTP, Vancouver, Canada - plant14 | ecosystem: Engineered > WWTP > Wastewater > Unclassified | place: Canada: Vancouver, British...
TTCCTCTGTTTTTTTAATAAGGTCATACATATCCTGTGAAGATGGAGTAGTAGTATGTAAACCTGTGTCTATCTGTTCATCTGCTATATATGCTGCTACTGTTGTAATTAATGCTGGTTTAAACCCAGCTTCTTTTAACAAATGATAAATCATAGTACAAGTAGTCGTTTTCCCATCTGTTCCTGTCACAGCTATATATCTCATCTTGTTTTGGTCTACATCAAACAGAGGGCCAATATTTGATTTACGAAAAGCCTCTATCTCTTCTTTACTCATATCTCCATTCTTAAAAGATTCTATTATTTCTCTGTAAAAAGCTCCTATCTCAACAGCCTTGATATCTCTATTGTCATCCTTAACCTGTTTCTGTAATGCCTGAGGCAGATCATTAGAGTAAAGAAACATATCACTATCAAAAGATTCTCCTTTTTTAGGATTTCGATAATTAATCTTTACACCTAATTTTTCTAAATCTTCTGTCCTTTCGCTTTTTTGTAAATCATATCCAACAAGCTCTATTCCTGCTAAATTTAGAAATCTTGCAACATAAAATGAGGCCTTTCCTCCTATCCCTAAAATTACTACTTTTTTAAGATTATCTGTAAATTCCATAAGGGTTACTTCTTTAAATTTAGATTTGGCAATACTTTATACAAATCTCCCGCACTAGCTAGAATAGCTATATAGCTACTATTATAATTTTCCTTTAATAACAGGGATGATGTTTTCTCAAAACTGTCAGAATCATCAAGATACTGTATCTCTTTTTCAGGGTTTTTCTTTTTTAAAGTTTCAACAAATTCCTCTTCTGAAATCAATTCTCTGTACTCCTCTCTCTCTCTCCTAGGGGCAAATATATTAGGAATATATACTGTGTCTGCATCTAAAATACTGTCTGCAAAATCTTCTTTAAATGTATAAGTACGTTCAAAACTATGTGGTTGCCAAACAAAAAGAATCTTCTTGTCAGGAAAATTCTCTCTTGTAGATCTAAGACATGCACTTACCTTTCTAGGATTATGTGCATAGTCTAAATAGACAGGCATTCCATTAGGTGTAATACCTTTATATTCAAACCTAGAAGCTATTCCTGGAAAATCTTCTATATTAACCTCCATTTTCAAAACCTCTGCTACTGCACATGCCCTAAGTATATTCTGCTTATTATACTCTCCCTTTAATCCTGCCGTTACATTCTCATACTTCTCCTTAATACTGTTCACATCAAATATCTCAAAGTTTTTACTCTTTGTCTCCTCTAGTATCTCTATCATATTCGTTCCTTTTGTATCAACAATTACTTTATCTCTAGTATTGGATATGAATTTTACAAAAGCCTGATTATACTGTTTTTGAGATTTGAAATAGTCAGTATGATCTAACTCCACATTTGTAATGACAGTTATGTAAGGAGTAGGGGCTCTTTTAAGAAACTGCTCTTTGTATTCACATGCTTCTATTACTAAATATTCATTATCTTGATTAAAGTTCCAAGATTTATCTATCCCTAAAACCTTGTCCCCTATTATGAAGTTAGGTAAAGTACCAAACTCCTTAAAAAGTATCCATACTATTAGAGCACTTGTAGTTGTTTTTCCATGTGTCCCTGCAACTGCTATTACCTTAAAATTCTTACTTATTAAACCTGTTAACTCTGCAATAGGGATAGTAGGTATTCTTTTTTTTTCAGTGGCCTCACACTCAGGATTTCCAGGAATTGGACCAGTAGGATAAACTACCAAATCAATATCATCAGTTATATATTTCTCATCATGTCCTCCTTCATACAAAACACCTTCTCTGATCCATCTTTTTGCATCTTCTGAATCTTGAGAAATTTCAGAAGCAGTAACCTCTATACCTTGCTGTATTAAATAGTTAGCACAAAAACTACTAAAAGAAGAGGTAATACCAATAAAGTGGACTTTTTTAAGATTAGTTAAATCCTTCATCTATCTTTTTTCTAAAGAATTTACATAATTTACAAACTGCTTACCTCTATCAAACTCATTAGCAAACATGTTAAAACTAGTTGCCCCTGGACAAAGTATTACTATGTCTCCTTTTTCACCTAAGTGATAGGCTTGCATTATTGCTTCTTTAAAATCACCATACAACCCATGTACACTCTCAAAACCCTCCATCTGTTCTTCTATTTTTTCAGATGCAGTACCTTCCAAAAGAACAAGAGCTTTAAGAGATTCCCTCATCTTTTTTTCTAATAATGAGTAATCTAATCCTTTATCCATACCTCCTGCTATCATAATAATTTTTTTCTTGTATTCAGGTGTAAAACTTTCAAGCATAGCAAGGACTGCTTCAACAGAGGTAGCCGTTGTATCATTGTAAAATTTAATTCCATTTAACTCTCTAACAAATTCCTGTCTTCCTGGTACACCTTTAAATTTCTCTAATGTTTTTAAAATACTGACATCTTTTACTCCGTATGCTCTAGTAGCAGCTATAGCGGCAAGTATATTATATTTATTGTGCTCTCCTTTAAGTTGAATCTTATCAAGTTTAAATATTTTCTTTCCATTATGAAAGACTTCAAGATCACTATTAAGAAAGTATGTTGCTTTAGAATCTTTTAAAGAAAAAGTAATTACATTAGAAGGACAATCATCTTTGAACTTCTTAGTAACACGGTTATCAATATTAACTACTAGATAATCATTTGATGTTTGGTATCTAAAGATATTTTTCTTCGCTTCAATATACTCATCTGTAGTAGAGTGCCAATCTATATGATCTTGGTAAATATTTGTAACGACAGCAATATGTGGAGACAGTTGATTTTTTCCCATTGTATCTAACTGAAAACTAGATAGTTCTAAAACTGCAAGATGATTTTTATCTAGTTTATCAAGTACCCTAACAGCACTTTTACCTATGTTTCCTCCAAGAATAATTTTGTTCCCATACTCCTCTTTTAATATTTCAAATATTAATGTAGTTGTAGTTGATTTACCTTTTGTTCCAGTAATACCAATAGTAGGGCAGGGTGTTAATTTATGGAAAAGACTCATTTCCATCTCTATCTCTTTTCCCGCTTTTTCTGCAATTTGAAGATACTCATTTTGAGGTTTTATAGCTGGATTACGGATAATAATGTCATTTTCTAGAAAATCTTCCTCTTTATGTCCTCCCAGATGAAATATTATCCTATCTCTATATTTTTCTAACTGTTTTAATGTTGATTTTAACTCTTCTTCACTTTTTCCATCTGTTACAGTTACCTTTGCACCTTTTTTAACTAGGTACTCTGTCATACCTAAACCACCATCATTTAATCCTAATCCAAATATTAATACCTTTTTATTCTTAAAAGAGTACATAGGATAATATACTAAAAAATAGCATTGAATAACAGGTTGTCTACATTATATATCTATACTCATCTCCTATATCTTTTAATTCTGCTATATTCTTGATTATATAAAGGTGGACATCTTCTTCTAAAAGAAAATCTTTAGGAATTTCTCCTCCTCTCTTATTTATCCATACAAGGGTTCTACATCCTGCTTTCATTGCGGATAGTATATCAGAATTAAAATTATCACCTACAGTTAGTACATTCTCTGCTTTTGTTCCTGTCATCTCATACAGAGTTGCCCAACTTTCAGGATCTTTCTGATTTTCAATAGGGACCGCTATGAATGGTAACTCAGGAAAATCATCCAATAATTTAGAAATATAGGATATCTTCATCTCTGTCCAATCTTGCTGTGCATGTGAATTAAACCCAATTTTAAAACCGGAATCGAGTATTAGTTGCAATATATCTTTTGTACTCCTGTATGCTTCAGGAGAGGTGCTGTAGTGTCTCTGTTGATACCATAAGATAGTGTCTTCCATATCAGGAGTTACTTCCCCAAAGTTTTGTTCTGTTAAATAGAGTAGTAATGCTTCTCTGTATTGCTCTGCTATTAATCTAGGAGATCTTTTATTTTTGTAATATATTCTATATGTTTCATTCTCCAGTACTCTAGAGAGTTCTTCGTAGCATGGTAGGGGTACTTCAAAAGGGAAATATGCTGGTATATCCAAACCTAAGGAGTAAAGAGTTTTGTGAAAGAGGAGATCTGTATCTAAAACAGTATTATCTATATCAAACGCTACAGTTTCGATTCCTCTCTGTTCTAAGAGCTCAATTAATGGTGGGGCAGAGTCTTTTTCTAACTCTGTGCTATCCATATCTCAATGATTATATATCTTCTCTTACTATATTCCAACCACTAACAAATCTTAAAAGAAAACAAATGGTTTAAAGAATTAACAATATCCGATTACTTTGCAGAGGTAATCTACAGGATTAACAGGAGAAAATCCATAGGAGAATTACTTGGATAGATGATATATACAAAAGATCTAACATATCTGCTAAGATATTAATATCAAAACAAACTACTCTCTTAAAAAATACAATACTTTTGAAACAGATGTAAAAGCAAAATACTTTGCAAGTGTAAAAAGTATTACTCAATTAAAAGAAATCTTACAGACATATCCTGATGAAAAACTTCTACTTCTAGGAGAGGGGAGTAATACGCTCTTAGTAGATGATTGGGATGGACTAGCATTAAAGATAGATATCAAAGGAAAAGAAATTATAAAAGAAAACAATCAAAATGTAGAAATTAAGGTATATAGTGGGGAAATTTGGGATAAGTTTGTTAGATATACCGTAAAAAACAACTGGTCTGGAATAGAGAATCTAGTAATGATTCCAGGAACAGTAGGAGCAGGAGTCGCCCAAAATATCGGGGCATACGGACAAGAGGTAGTAAATACACTAGTATCAATAGAAGCTTTAAACAGGAATACTCTTAAAAACCAAGTGTTTTCTCCTAAAGAGTGTGGCTTTAGATATAGAAATACATTCTTTAAAAACGAGTGGAGAGAAGAGTATGTAATAGTAGCAGCTACATTTAGATTGAAAAGATATGAGAAGGGAGAAGAAAGTGACAGGAAATATCACAAGTATATAGAAGGAATGAAAACATATGAGGGATTAAAGGAAGAGTTAAAAACATTCGCTAAAGAACCATACAGTATTAAAAATATTATGGATGCTGTCATTAAACAGAGAGAGAAAAAACTACCCTCTCTAAAAGAGTACGGTACTTGTGGATGTATTTTTGAGAACCCCATTATTACAAAAGAGAAATATGATGAGCTTGAGAAAAAGATCCCAGGTCTCCCTAGCTACCCATTTGAAGAGAATATGGTTAAAATACCAGCTGGAAAACTTTTAGATGAGTTAGGATGGAAAGGGAAATGGGAAGGGAATGTAGGAGTATTTGAAAGACACGCTCTTTGTATTGTTACAAACAGAGAAGCTACAGGAGAAGAAATACTCAATTTTATTAAAGAGATGCAAGAAGATGTACTACAAAAATACGATGTTCAGTTAGGACTAGAAATTAATATCATTAAGAAATAATTAGTGCTCTGGATACTCCCTTTCCTGCTTAAGTAATAATTTCCTAATATCCCTTACTTTAGACACACTTAATTCTATAATGGAAATAGCATCTACAAATGAACCTCCATTGTATCTATCATCTTTTTGCAACTTATTTACATGAATATCAAACTCTTCTCTAATTAGAGTGTATATTTCCTCTTCTTTAAGCTTTATATCCATTAACTCCTGTTCAGTAGCTCCTAGGATAGCTTTCTCTATTATTCTAAATAATTCCATTAACCTATTATGAATATCTACAAGCTTTTCAATATTAACATCCTTCCCCTCTATTCCAAGATCATGAACTCTTTCAAATACCTGAGAGAAATCCTTACCTAAATCACCTAATTGCTCTATAGTATTTGAGATCTTAACCAAAGTAACTGTTCTTTGTGCATCCTTTTCTGACAACTTAAACTTTGAGAGAGATATAATGGCTTTAGTTATCTCATCATCCAAAAAATCATTCAGCGTTTCAAGCTTATGAATCTCCATTAACGTAAGCTTATTTGTATTGTAGAAAGCTGACACAGCCTTCTGATAAATTTTTATAGTACTTTCTATAGAGTATGCTAACTCCTTTTTAATATCTTTTATCCTACTTTGAAGATTTTTACTCTGATCTCCATCAATATATTTTGTTTCAAACAAAATTTCCTCTTCCTGACCCTTTACTATTTTCACAATTAATTTTTCAAATGGTTTTAGTAGTAGTAAAAAGATAACAGCAGAAAAAAGATTAAAAAGTAAGTGTGCGAGAGCAACCTGCTGTCCAACTCCAGTAGCAATAGATGTCATCAAGGATGTAAAAGGATTTAGAAATATCATAAAGAGTAGGGTACCCAAGAAATTGACTAGGAAGTTTGCAATACCAGCTCTTCTTGCATACAGGTTTAATTTAAGTGAAAGTATTAATGCTGTAAAACTAGTTCCCATATTAGCACCTAGTATCATTGGAATTGCTACCTCTATTGGAACCATTCCTCCAGAAGCTAATATCACAATCATCCCAGTAGAAACAGAACTAGATTGAACAATAATAGTAAATATAGCACTTGCAAAATAGGCAAGGATTGGATTTGAAAGATGAGAAAACAGTTGCATAATTTCTGGATTTTCTCTTAAAGGCTCTATACTAAGAGAAACAAGATGAAGAGAGAAAAGAATTAAACCTAGAAAAAAGATTGGTTTACTTACGTAACGAAATTTCTTACCTAATAGTTCCAAAACAAACCCAATTATTATCAATATCGATGCTATTGCTGCAGAATTTACTAATGCTAGTTGTGCAGTAAGAGTTGTTCCAATATGACTCCCCAACATTACTCCTAAACTATTTGTAAATGATATTACTCCCGTATTTACTAATGTCATAACAGTAACAATCACTACTGTTGATGATTGCGTAATAGCAGTTGCTACAATACCCACAAGAGCTCCTGCATATTTGTTTTTAACAACTTTAGAAAGAACTGTTCTAAATTTCTCAGAGGCTAAACTTTGAAGCTCGTTACTAAGATTATCAATAGCATAAAGGAAAAGAACTAAGGCTGAAATAACTCCTAAAAATATCTGAAAATATGTGAAATCTAGTATCTTCATCTTCATTTAATCTACCATATTGAAATATATATTCCAACAATGTACGATTATGTTTATGTTAAAAAACTTTAATAGAGTAATTCTTTACTTAACCCTATCAGATACATTTACATGGGGCCCTTTATAATAATTGCAAATCTAGCAGGCCTCTACCTAGCAGGAAGATTAGGACAAGACACAGTTAGTTTTGTGGGTATAGGGACAGGAATATACTTCTTTACAAGAGCCGCCTTCCAAATGCCAATAGGACTTTTAACAGATAAATTAGAAGATGATAAGGATGAGATTCTTCTACTTGCCTTAGGAGTAGTATTAATGGGTCTTCCCTTCCTTTTCTATCCTTCTATTACACACCCTTATCACTATTTTGTACTTCAATTTATTTTCGGTATAGGTGTGTCTTTAAATTTACCAACCTGGAGAAAGCTCTTTGCTCTAAATCTAGAACAAGGCAATGAGGGCTTTCAATACGGCTTCTATGAAACCATTATTAGTATATCTACAGCTGCATTTAGTGCTTTAATTGGATATGTTGCTAATTTAGGAGATTTTTACTTTGATTTAAGTATGAGAGCTGCAGGAGGTATAATGATGTTATCGGCTGTTTTGGTTTTACTTCTTTTCACTGTAAAAAACAGAAGAAGTAATGGGGGGAAAAGTAAATCTATGGTTGTAAGTCAGGTGGCAAAATAATTAATATTTAATAATCTAAAAATGGAAAAGAAAAACATACTGCCTTTATCAATCTTTTTACTGATTATTGTAGTAGGTAGTGGACTAGCTTACAGTATATACAAAGGAATGAATAGTAATACTCAAGAGGATAAAGATGAAGAACAGCCCTCCGTAGTAATAGATGAAGATTGGTTAAGTTTGGAATATGAGTACGTAGGAGACAACCTTTGGAGATATGCGGTAGTAGGAGCTCTTCCTAACCCCTGCTATTCCATTAGCACCTCTGCTGTAGTAAGAGAGAGTTATCCTGAACAAGTCACCGTAACTTCTTTCATTGAAGAGCCAAAAAAAGAACAAGTTTGTTCTCAAGTACTCCTAGAAGTTTTGGAAGAAGGAGAATTTGAAGCTAGTGGAGAAGCAGACATATCATTTAGAATAGAGTAGATTTGTTTTTCTAAGTTAACTCCTGTTTCCACCATATGATATACTTTCTGTCATGGATATATATTTTGATAATTCTGCTACAACCCAAATCAACAAAGAGGTTCTAGAGGAAATGATGCCATATTTGACAGATATATATGGAAACCCTTCTAGTATATACTCTTTAGGTAGGAGAGCTAAAAAAGGCATTGACCTAGCAAGGAAAAGGATAGCTTCTTCTCTCAATTGTAATATTAATGAAATCTTTTTTACTAATTCAGGAACTGAATCTGATAACTGGGCTATAAAAGGAGTGGCTCTTGCAAACAAAAAAAGAGGGAGACACATTATTACAACAAGTATAGAACATCATGCAGTATTAAATACATGCAAATATTTAGAAACAGAAGGATTTGAAGTAACATATTTACCTGTGAAGAAAAACGGAGTCGTTGATATAGATTCTCTCAAGAAAGAGATTAGAGAAGATACTATACTCATCTCTGTAATGTATGCTAACAATGAGATAGGAACTATACAACCGATCAAAGAGATAGCAAAAATCACACAAGAAAAAGGTATATATTTCCATACTGATGCTGTACAGGCTGTTGGAAATATTGAAATAGATCTAAAAGATTTAGATGTAGATCTTTTAACTTACTCTGGACATAAAATAAATGGACCCAAAGGGATAGGGGTTCTTTACATTAAGCAAGGAACAAAGATTACCAATCTTTTACATGGGGGAGAACAGGAGAAAGGGAAAAGAGCAGGAACTGAGAATGTTCCTGGAATAATTGGGATTGGAAAAGCTACAGAGCTTGCAACAGAAGGTATCAAACAGAAAGCTATCTACTTGGAGAATTTGAGAGATAAATGTATTAATGGAATAATGGAGAACATACCTGACACTATACTTAATGGAGACCCTGTAAACAGATTACCTGGGAACATTAATGTATGCTTTAAATACATAGAGGGAGAATCTATTCTTCTCATGCTAGATCAATTAGGTATAGCAGCATCAAGTGGTTCGGCATGTACTTCTGCTAGTTTAGAACCATCTCATGTCCTTCTAGCAATCGGTTTGCCTCATGAAATAGCACACGGTTCATTAAGGCTATCCTTTTCGAAAGAAAACAATGAAAAAGAAATAGAGTATCTCCTAACAGTATTACCTAATATTGTAGAAAATCTAAGGAGGATGTCTCCATTAAAATAATAACTCATAAATATTATGGAAGAATACAGTAAAAAACTTATGGATCATTTCATGAATCCCAGAAATGTAGGAGAAATAAAGGATGCTGATGGAATAGGGGAAGTAGGCAATCCTAGATGTGGGGATATTATGAGAATATATATTAAAGTCAAAGAGAACAGAATAACAAATATCAAATTTCTTACATTTGGTTGTGGAGCTGCAGTTGCTACTAGTAGTATGGTCACAGAGTTAGTAAAAGGAAAAACTTTAGAAGAAGCATTAAAGGTAACAAACCAAGAGGTTGCAGATTCTTTAGATGGACTTCCACCCATTAAGATGCACTGTTCTAATCTAGCTGAACAAGCTCTTAAAGCTGCTATAGAAGATTATAGAAAGAAACATACTAAACAGTAATCACAATATTTTGTTAAAATATCCCTATGAAAAAGAAAGAGGTTTTAGTCGCAATGAGTGGAGGAGTAGATAGCTCTGTTGCTGCTGCACTATTACTAAAGAAAGGTTATAAGGTCACAGGAGCAACTATGCAAATATGGTCATGCACATTTCAATCATCTGTTAATGATGCTAGAGAAGTAGCGACTAAACTAAAGATACCATTCCATATCTTCAATTTTGAAGAGGAATTTAAAAAGGATGTTATAGAGTACTTTATACAAGAGTACGAAAAAGGTAGAACCCCAAACCCATGCATAGCATGTAATAAGCATATTAAATTTGAGCACTTCTTAGAAAAAGCTCTTTCTATGAATATTCATTACATTGCAACAGGTCACTACGCAAGAGTAATTCAAAAAAAAGGTAGATACTTACTTAAAAAATCAAAGAACAGAAAAAAAGATCAGTCATATTTTCTTTACAACTTAACTCAACAACAGCTCTCTCACACTCTCTTTCCTCTAGGTATGTACGACAAGAGAGAAATAAGAAATATTGCAAAAAGCTTAGAGCTTCCGACAGCCTTAAAACCAGATAGTCAGGATGTCTGCTTTATAGAAAACAATGATTATACTGAATTCATATCTTCAAATAGTAATATTACTCCCCAAAAAGGAAATATTATTAACAAACAGGGAAAGATACTAGGAGAACATAATGGACTAACACACTATACAATTGGACAACGAAAGGGGATAAGAGTTCCTTCAAAAGAGGCTTTGTATGTTGTAGATATAGATTTTGAAAAAAATAATTTGATTGTAGGTGGCGAAGAAGAAATATATGCAAAAGAATTAGTAGCAACCGATATTAATTTAATTACATTTGATAAGCTCACCAAACCTATGAAAGTGACTGCTAAGATAAGGTATGGAGGAAAAGAAGCAAGAGCTACTCTTACCCCTCTTAGTAATGGAGATATTTCCGTTCTCTTTAAGAAAAAACAAAGAGCTATTACTCCTGGCCAATCGGTAGTTTTCTACAAAGGAGACACTGTTATAGGAGGAGGAAAGATAGTATAAATTCATCCATTACAAAATCATTTGTTTATGTTAGAATCTGAAATTCAAGGTTCTTTTACTCAAAATGAAAGGAGGTGCTCCTATAATGGGACTCACCCAGAAACAAAAGAAACAAGAAGAAAAAAGGCGGGCAAGAAACCAAACTTCGAAAGGGAAGTTGGAAGTTTACAAAAAGAATAGCGACGCTAAGAAAATAAAGATTAAAAAGTAGTAAACAAACCTCTCCCTCTTGGTGTGGGTAATCAGACTCATGTCATACGATTAGCCCACACCATTTTTTCTCAAATTATCATATAATATACTATCTACTAATTTAAATACTTCTCTTTTACTTTGAAGAAGAAAAAAAGAAACCAAAAATATATTTTTTTTCTTATTCCAATACTTCTATTCCTTTCTTTTTTACTTCCTTCTCTTTTCTTTTCTAATCTTCTAACAAAAAGACAAATAGCTAGAACTCAAAAAGATATTACTAATGTAAAACTTCTTGAAACTAAAAGTAAGAAAATTGAAAAGGATGTGTTAAATATATTACCTCCTAATTTTGAAGAGGTACTTGTTAAGAATGATTTGACTTTAAATTATGAAGATATTGTATATTTCTTAAACAATGGGTATATCTTTCTTGAACAAGAAGAAAAACAAAGAGAGGAGAATGAGGGGAAGAAAACCGATGTATATGTAGACATCTCATCTATATACAAGAATTTAAGTTATGACAATGATCAGATATATGTGACTTCACAAAATCTTTCCTTCTACTTTACTGAAAAATTCAAAGATATTAGAAACTCTTCAATAGAGTATGATGGTTTAAGAAAAACATTAAAGAGGAAACTTTCCTCTTTTCAAACAATGATGGCCTTTAAAGGAGGTCAATCATTGATTGAAGGGAAGGGGATATATTCATTACCTCTTTTTCAGAAAGAGAGGTTAGAAAACATTGCAAGATATGGAGGAATAGAGTTGATAGTAGAGGATGATATAGAAAATTATGAGAGTATTCAGAAATATGTAAAAGAAACAGCTTCTTCTTTTCCACAATTTGAAACTCTTTCAAAAGAGATTGATGCTGTAATAGGGTACTTAAAAGAAGAAAACCCTGTAAAGGAAAAATTAACAGTTATAGAAATAGTAGAGAAAACTCCCCCCGTATTATTAAAGAAAGAACAGAAGATGGGATATTTATTAAAAAATGTTAACAACTCCTTGCTAGTATTTCCATATATTACAGATGATTCAAATATTCTTTCAAAGGATATTAATAACGAAAATTTCAGTATAGAGTATGACATAACCCCCTCAAGCCAACCATCTTCTACTGTAAGAATTCCTGTCCTTATGTATCATCATATTAACTATGCACCAGAGAACAGTTCCGATTTTAAAAAGGGACTGTACGTTACTCCTGAGATCTTTGAGGAACAGATAGCATATTTAACAAGGAAAAATTACAGGAGTATTTCTACTGGAGAGTTCTTTTCTATCCTAAACTCAGGAAACAATCCCACTCAAAAAACTATCGTACTCTCTTTTGATGATTCTCTTCCTACCCATTATTCAAAAGCTTTTCCCATTCTAAAAAAATATGGTCATATAGGAGTTTTCTTTGTCCCTTCTATTGTTGGATTACTATCCCAAGAGCAATTAATTGAGATGAGTAAAATGGGTATGGATATTCAATCACATAGTGCTACACATCCTATCTTAGCAAAGGTCTCTAACAAGATGATATTAGAAAAAGAAATTGTTAATAGTAAAAACACCTTAGAGCAATTAACAGGAAAACCTGTCAATGCTTTTGCATATCCTGGATGTGTTGGAAATAGTATTGTCTTTCACACAGTTTTAAATAGTGGTTACGATGTAGGATTTTCATGTGGTAGATCCATAGATCACACATTGGAGGAGAGAGCAATCCTATCTAGACCTCAGGTATACAATGAGATGGAACAGTTTAAAAGGATACTATCAGGAACCTACTAATTACATTTTTAATTCCCATAACCCATGTATATTACAGTATGCTCTTACTGTATATTTCCTATCTTCCTTTAAAACAAATGATGCTATTGGCTTCTCTTGAGGAGTTAAATACACTCTCTGTACCTCATCATCAACTATGTATTCTATCCACTCTATGTAATGCTCCTCTGTCATAGGATGCTCTGTCTCTCCAATAGTAACGATTAATTTGTCTCCTTCAAAGGATAGGGCAGGAAGATGCTTTTCAAATCCTTCATCTTCTTTATGCTCTTCAACTAATTTCATCGGTTGATTACAACAAACCAAAGTACCACCTCCTGTGTGTACAACTTCAACTATATTCCCACATACCTCACATTTATATATTTGATTTAATTCTGTCATTATATTTCCTTTAAACTTATTCCTTCTAATATACCACATCTAACAAAAAAGAAGGGAGTACAAGATACTCCCTTCTTACAAACCATAAAAGGTTATTATTATCGATCAAAGTTTCTAGATCCTCCATCAAAAGAATCTCTCTTCTCTTCTCGAGCCTCTGAGACATTGATAGGTCTTCCATCAACTTCTTTTCCGTTGATTTCTTCTATTGCTCTTTGAGCTTCTTCTTCTGTAGACATTGTAACAAATCCAAATCCTTTAGATCTGTTTTTCATCCTGTCAATGATAACTACTGCTTCTACAACAGTACCTACCGCAGAAAAAACCTCTTTTAACTGTTCGTCTCTAACATCCCAGCTAAGGTTTCCTACAAATAATTTTTTACCCATTATTTATAAATAAAATAAATTAAATTTGCTACACCATTAATTGGGAGATTACACTCTAAGCAGTCTCTAAAAGAAGAAAGCTTCCATAGCTATTAATATTATACCATAAAATAAAATATAAAGTCATTTTTACTGTTTTTTTCTTCCCTTTAGAAAGAGTCTTACTATAACCTTTATGATAGAATTAACTATGAGAAGATTACTAATTCACACATGCTGTGCTGACTGCCTTCTTAACGCTATAGCCAATTTAGAAGAAAAGAGGCATATATCTCAAGAGTGTGAAATAACCTTACTTTTTTACAATCCAAATATTCATCCCAGATCTGAATATATTGAAAGACTAAAAGCAGTACAAAAAATTATTCCTAAAATAGCAGAAGATTGGAATGTTAAACTTGTTGTTCCAGAGTATTCTCCCAAGCAATACATGGGTTGTATTAAGGAAGGTAGTGAAAAATACGGAGAGCGATGTTTGAAATGTTGGGAAATTAGACTTGAGTATTCTCTAAGGTATGCAAAAGATAATGAGATAGAAAACATAACCACAACCCTTTTAACAAGTCATTATCAATCAAGAGATATCATATTAAAGATACTTAAAAAATTAAACAAAAAGTATAATATTAATACTATTGAAATAGATGAGTGTTCTAATAAGAATCATAGTGGTTTTTACAAACAAAATTACTGTGGATGCTGTTTCTCTTTAGTAGAAAAAATGACAAATGAAAGAATTTAATGCAATAATATAGATATGGTAGGGATATTAACAATAATAGCGATAGTGATAGTTCTCTTTGTAATATTTTTCCTTCTAGAATTGTTCTTTCCAGAGAGAGAAAGTACAGAGACAAAAGATGAAGAGAGGAAAGAGGAATAGTATTATCTACATATTCTCTTAATCTAGGTTGTAATACTTTAGTAACATCTTTAATATATACTCACAATATGTGTAGTAAAAGGCCATGTGTCTTAATAATAGAAGATGATGCTAACCTAGTACTAATTATTTCTAACTTTCTGAAAAGCTTACATTTCGATGTACTCTACGCATACAATGGGAAAGATGCTATAGAGGAAGTATTAAAGAATAAGTATCAACTCGCTATTATTGATTTAGGATTACCTGATATGAGCGGATTTCAAGTAGTAGAGAAGATACGAGAAATAAATAATAAGCCCATTATAATAATAACTGGATCAAAAGAGGAAAATGATGAAATCAAAGCATTTAAATCTCATGTGAATTTGTATCATTACAAACCATTAAATTACGAAATCCTAGAAGCTCAGATTAAGTCTTTAATTAATCCAAACTTAAAAGGAAATATTATTAAAACTCTAGATATATACATTGATACAAGTAGAAGAATTATTAAAAACAAGAACAAGGTATTAGATTTAACTAAAACAGAAACTGACTTTTTAATTATGTTAGCTGAATCAAAGGGGGAAATTTTTACTAGAGAACAAATAATATCAAATGTTTTAAATAATTTTAATGATCCTTCAATATACTGTGTTGATACTATGGTTAGTAGAATCAGAAAGAAGTTTAAAAGTCCTTTAGAGAAATCCCTTATTAAAACAGTAAATGGAATAGGTTATACAATAAATCCAATTTATTTTGAAAATATACGTAGAGAGTATTCATAAAGGAATAATTACTTTAACCTCTGAATATTTCCATTTAGTACTATTAATAACAACTTTTCCTTTAAAATTTTCTTTTACTGCTGTCAACACAAAAAAAAGACCTAGTCCTAAGTTCTCTTCCTCCATAATTAAATCATTGTTGGATATTCTCTCAAGAATATCTTTTTTAAATCCTCTTCCATTATCCCTAATACTTAACACATAGGTATTATCCTGTATATACGTTTCTATTTTAATCTTCTTCTCCGATTTTCTTGAAATCTCTAATTCTTCTACAGCATTTATAAAAAGATTAAGAAAAATTCTGTTAAAAGTATAACAATCACCTTTTAATTTTTTATTCTCTAGCAAATCTATTTCTAAATCTATCTCACTTCTGTTTAGTCTTGTTTTTAAAATCTTTATCATTTTAGAAATACAATCAGCAGAATCAAATTCTTTTTCAATAGATTTAGTTTTAAGAATATCTAAGGAACGAGTTAGAATATTTTCGATATAGATGAGAGATCCAATAACTGTCTCTTTACATATATGCTCTTTCCCTTTCTTCTCCGACGAATTTTCATTAAAATATCCAGATAATACAGTTACTGGAGTACAAATGTCGTGTAGTATACATTTAGATATTCTACCTAACAGTCTATTTCGATACTCCATATTTGCCAAATATTTATATTTCTTGGAATTATTTAATACTTCCTCTTGGCAAATTTTCATAAAGATACAACCTTTAAACAGAACATACAAGAAAAGTAAAATAATCCAGTAAAGTAAGAGTTTTATAAAAAGATCGTCCTTGCAATACTCTGTATTCCCAATCCCTTCATGAGAGAAGAAATTGCAAAACAGCATGATAATAATAAGGAGAAGAAAAGCAAAAAAATGAAAATCTAATTTGTTAAAGAGTATTAAATAAAGAAAAAAAGACATTAATATTAGTAGTAATCCATGAAAGAAAAGTCCTCGGACAAAAGAAAGATAGATAGAGAAGGAAAGGAAAAGAAAAATTAAGAAGAAAGATGCAATTGCTGTATTCTTTTTAATACATAACCTTCTTACAAAAAATAGTACTAAGGAGAAACAGAATATTACTAAACCTATTACAACACTATTCTTAAAGAAGAAGTATAACGACAGTAGGAAAAAAGAAATAGAGAGAAGAAAATAAAGATTTTTTAGAAAATCATATATACACTCTCTCAAAGTTCTGTCCAGATTTTCTTCTAGATTCATGACCTCTATTATTAGATCTCTTTTATCAGAATAGCATAAAAGAAAAATGTTACAAAATCTTTACAAATACAAATATGATATACTTTTTATTATCGTGGAACAGTTAAAAATATATACAGTAAAAAATAAAGAAGAAGAAAAATTTCTTCGTAAGAAGAGTAAATATATATCTGAAGAGGAAATAAAGAGTAAAGAATTTAAAGCCTTCTTAAAAAAGCTTCTTTATACAGCAAAAAATAGTGAAGAACAAATTGGGATTCCAGCAGGAGGGATTGCTGCTCCACAGGTAGGAGATAGTAGAAGGGTTTTTTACATATTAAGAAGTAATACAGAGGATTGGGAAGTCTATATAAATCCAGAGTTTAAGCCTTTAGATTTTAGTAAAATTATTACTACAGAGGGTTGTTTAAGTGTTCCTGATAGGGAAGGGGACGTAATGAGATACAAGAAAATAGAGGTAAAGTATCAAGATATAAATGGAGAGTGGAAAAAGGAAAAACTATTTGACATTGATGCAGTAGCAATACAGCATGAGTTAGACCACTTGGATGGAATTCTCTTCATTGATAAAATAGAGTAATATTTATTTAAGAATAATTTTATAATCTTCAAAATGAAAAGGAAATTTCTTGTAATATTTACATTAATTGTTTCGTTTTTTTTCTTGTTTGGTCTTAATAAAACACTCTTTGCTGATGAAAGAGAGGAGCTTGATCAAATAGAAGCAGAAAGAGAAGAGGATTTCTTGAAGCAGTTAGAACTTGATATCCCTAAAATAACTGATAATCCTAGCCATTTAATAACTTTTGTAGATCCTTCTGATACTTCAGAAGGGGTTCAATTAGAAATAGATGAGAAGGGGTTCGAACTCATTAGAAGTCCATATAGTCTACCTGCATTAAGAATTGGGATACACACACTTACTTTTAAGTTTGTAGATTCTCTTGGTTCTACACAAATTGTTGAGAAAGAAATAATTGTAATTCCAAGGCCTCCCATTATAAATTCTCCCTCTTTTGGTGAAGAATCTATGATAATCTCAGGTACAGGCTTAGCAGATTCTCAATTAATCTTAATCCTTTCCTCTAGTAAAAACCTTGATACTTTTGAAACTGAAATAAATAAAGAAGGGACTTGGAATATAGAGATAGATCTTACTGCTCTACCCGAAGGTTTGTATACCTTTTCTGCCTACACAAGACGTAATGGCTACGCAAGTGACTTAGCTGAATCTGTTACATTTGAACAGGGAAATTCACAAAACCACACTCTATTTCAAGGAAACAAAGAAAACGACATCTATTTCTCCTTTGGTGCTATTACTTTAGATAATATCAAACAAATTATTTTGAGCAATTCTGACTTACTTCTTTTAATTTTAATAACTTTTACCTTAGGTTTTTTACTTTCATGGGTTTTAAATGTAATTCTAAGAAATTCTAGTGAGAAAAAAGTAATAGAAGAATTGGAGGAAAAAATGAATAATAATGGGAAGAAAGAAAAAGAAGGAAAGGGAATGACGCTAAAAGAAAAACTCTCTAAAAAAGGTAAAAAGGTTGAAGAAGAGAAAGAAGACAAAGAGGTTGAGGTAAAAGAAGAGGAAAAGAAGAAAGAAAAGAAAGCTAAAAAGGAAGAGAAAATTGTTACTAAGATAGATTTTTTAAAAGATTTCAAGACATTTGATCCTGACGATGAGAAAGGACGAGAGAAGGAGAAGATTGATATAGAGATAACTTCAAAGAAGTAACTGCTTAATACCAAGCCAAGATGGTGAAATTGGCAGACACGCTACGTTCAGGACGTAGTCCTAGAAATAGGGTGGGGGTTCAACTCCCCCTCTTGGCATGAATATCTCTATTTTAACAACCACTCCTGTTTTGATTATACTAATTGAAAACTATTACCATTTAGACTAAAATAGCTAAGCATTAGCGGGAATGACGGAATAGGCAGACTCACGGGACTTAAAATCCTATTCTAGCAATAGAGTAAGGCTTCAATTCCCTCTCCCGGCACCACAATTAAATTTTTCGAAAGCCGAGAAGAAGTATGAAAAACGAAATTACAAATTTTTCTGATTTACCAATCGATGTTTTAGATGCTTTTTTAAGAGAAGCAAATTTAAACACTTACGCCAATGAAAATGTCAAAAAAGTGTCTCCACTTCGCCTTGGCTCAAAGGATTATCACTTTGAAAAAGGTGACCTCGCTTACCATGATACTTATTTTGGGGCCACTAAATTTTTAGGTGAAGAAATCGTTTACAAAAGCGGGAAAGCTACTTGGGGTATGAATTACTACGGCTTTACAATAAGCAATGAAATAAGAGAAGATTTGTATGGCTCAATTTTGCGTCCAGCTCTAATGGCTGGTTCTGGCGATAATATACCGATTCGCGGACCGAAAGAATTTATAAATGGTGAATGGAAATATACTTTTAACGCTGATGGCGATTTAGCAAACTTTACGGGTGTTGAAGAAATTTCCAAGAACGACGAAGTGGTTTGTCGGCTATACTGCCACGGGGGCTTTATTCAGTAAAAAGTAGGACGTCATCAATTTCATTCACAAAAGGCTTACGCAACAGGAATATCTCTATTTTAATAACCACTCCTCTATATTGTGAAATCGCTGATAGGAATACTCTATACTATCCAAGTCTATCCCAGATACAGAATCTTTTACAAAGTAAAAGAACTTTGGATTATACAAGAAGAGAGCAGGGGCATCAGCAATTAAATATTTCTGAACCTGATCATACTTCTCTTTTCTCAACGTCCTGTCTTTTGTTTTTCTAGCATCTTCCAGTAAAATATCTACTCTTTCATATGAATAGCCTGATATATTTAAATCAGGATAATTACTCTTAAGAGAGTGCCATAAATTATACTGATCAGGATCTATTGTAGTTTCAACTTCATAAAGTAAAACTTCAAAATCTCTCGTAGCTATAATCTCTTGAGTTATTTGGTTGTAATTTAACTTCTCTAATTTCAAAACAACTCCCTCTTCTTTTAGCATTTGCTGCAGTATAGTTACCAATCTGTCGTTAGTTACATTATCAAAATAACTTAATGTAAAAGAAAGAATTTCTTTTTCGTCATTTTCAAAATATCCACTTTCTTCATTCTTTTCATAACCTATACTAGAAAAATGCTCTGCCGCTTTCTCAGGATTGTATTCATAATATTCTAAATTACTATTAAAAGCCCATGATTCTGTATGAAAGACAGAATTCCTAACTACCCCCCCTATATTTGATTCCTTTAAAAATTTTTCTCTATCTATTAAATAATTAAGTCCAATTCTAATATCTTTCTCTTTGAAAAAGTCTTTCCTTGTGTTAAAAAACATCAGTTTAGTTCTATAATTTTCTGTCATTTCAAACTTATTAATATTTGTATATTCCTTTGTAAAACTCATTAAATCATAGTCCCATCCTCCTACTGCATCTAAAACGCCAATCCTAAAAGACATTTCTAAACTCTCTCCATCAGGGAAAACCTTTAGTACAATATTTTTAATATTAGCATCATATTTATCATATTTGTTATCACTCAAATATACTGAATTTTGCTCTGTTCTTGTAACCATATATCTCCCTGTTCCTAAT
>Ga0255342_1002938_pt1 | contig 20080 bp, 14 predicted proteins | sample wastewater_treat_3_FD_192416 | JGI IMG/M metagenome (GOLD analysis project Ga0255342, IMG submission 192416) | Wastewater microbial communities from Lulu Island WWTP, Vancouver, Canada - plant14 | ecosystem: Engineered > WWTP > Wastewater > Unclassified | place: Canada: Vancouver, British...
ATTTTGGTTTTGCCCTTGATATAATGTACGCAATGGAGCCTGAAGCCGATTTGCAAACAATACAGTTTTTTAAATCGGACAAAAACATGGAACTCCTCGTTATGACCTCAACTGGGTTAAAGCTTACCGGGGATGGCATGAGAGATGTTGTGCTTAGATTCGAAAACAAGAAAAAACTCATAAATGGCTTAATAGACATTGTAATTGATGATTTTTTTGCAATCATGCGCACAATTCGTTCTTTTGTTTATGATGATAAAATAAATCCGAGAAGGTTTTTAAAACCATGAGTGCAGGCTATCTGGTATGCTACGATATAAGAGATGAAAAGCGCCTCATCCGTGTATTCAAGACCATGAAAAAAAGAGGCCTTCATATACAATACTCTGTATTTTACTGTAGACTTGAATGGTATGAGTTGTTAGAATTAAAAGCAAAATTGAAAGATATCATTGATGAAAGCATTGATGACCTGCGTATCTACCCTTTGCCAGCTAATGGAAAGGTTTCTGTAATGGGAAAAGGTGACAGAATCCCAGATGGGGTTATGGTATATCTATGAATAATTTATTGACAATAAAGGATTAAAATACAGAGCGATTAATTTAAACAATTGATATAAACGATTAATATGGTAATTACATACAACGAACTGACTCTTACAATAGAAGCTGTCGAAACTTTATATCTGCCGTATTACAAAGGTTCTACATTCAGGGGTGGGTTTGGCAATACGTTCAGAAGGGTTGTATGTGCACTTAAGCGTCAGGACTGCACTGATTGTATGTTGAAGGCAAAATGTATCTATGCGTATGTCTTTGAAACTTTTCCCGATGGTGATGCTGAACTTATGCATATGAACAGATACAGTAAAATTCCACATCCCTTTATCATAAGGCCTCCTGAAGATAAAAAAAAGACATATGAGCCAGGCGAAACAATCCTTTTTAAGCTCGTTTTAATTGGAAGGGCTACCGACTATTTGCCATATTTCATATATACATTTGATGAACTTGGCAAAACCGGTATAGGTAAGGGTAGGGGCAAATACAACCTGGTTAATGTCCATAATGACAAAGGCATAATATACAATTCTGACGAAAAAGTTATCAGGGCATTTGATTCAAAAAAAATAGATATACAGGAGGAATTTGATTTTAAATATAATGACAAAATGTCATTGACGCTGAATTTTATTACGCCTGTTCGTATTTTATATAGACGAAGACTAACCGTTGACCTTGCATTTCATATGCTTATTCGCAATCTGCTGAGACGGGTGGTATTGTTATACTATTTCCACTGTGAAAAAAGGATACCACAACACAATCATAAAGGCATGATTGAAGAGGCTGAAAAAATATCCATAGTGAATAACTCTTTGAGGTGGTGGGATTGGGAAAGATATTCTTCAAGACAAGACACGAGAATGAAGATGGGGGGGCTAATAGGTGAGGTAACATACACTGGAAACATTCAACTTTTTATGCCTTTCCTTAGAGCAGGTGAAATACTACATGTGGGAAAAGGGACGAGTTTTGGGCTTGGTTGTTACAAAATTGCGATTGCATGAAGAATGTTTTAAAATAAACTTCAAATTATTTTTCATATGTTGTATATAGTTTCTAGTTCTTTGAAAATCGAATACCTTGTTTTGTCGCACAAGAAGGAGTCAACAAAAGAAATGTTTCGGAAACGTTTCTTTATTAACTATTCAAAAGACAGAAAAGCTGTACAACCCCCCTTGCAACATATTGAAATAATAAATAAAAAAGTGGGGGTGCAGTAGAAACTTAGACCTCATTTAAAAGGGATTGCGACACAAATTAATGTTGCATTCCTCCAATCTTTCACCGTTTTGGGTAGAAACTTAGACCTCATTTAAAAGGGATTGCGACGCCACTTCATTGTTTTCATTCTAAATCTTCCCGAGTAGAAACTTAGACCTCATTTAAAAGGGATTGCGACGTTCGAGATTTGCGCTTAGGAGATGAATCGGGCGTAGAAACTTAGACCTCATTTAAAAGGGATTGCGACCAGGCGATCCAGCCTGCATAATAACCGTTCCTGTAGTAGAAACTTAGACCTCATTTAAAAGGGATTGCGACAATTTCTTTGGTCCGACTGTTATTTGCCAATCGTAGAAACTTAGACCTCATTTAAAAGGGATTGCGACTACAATGGCAACGTTGGATATAAAAATCCAAGTTGCCGTAGAAACTTAGACCTCATTTAAAAGGGATTGCGACCTATGAGCGGAAACTCATAGCGTGGGTTAATATTCAGTAGAAACTTAGACCTCATTTAAAAGGGATTGCGACGGTGAGCGGTAGATAAGCTTGCGTGCCTTGCCATGGTAGAAACTTAGACCTCATTTAAAAGGGATTGCGACCGATAGCAGGTGATCCAGCCTGCATCGTAACCATTCCGTAGAAACTTAGACCTCATTTAAAAGGGATTGCGACAAAATATCCCTGATAAACCTGATGACGTCATCGTAGTAGAAACTTAGACCTCATTTAAAAGGGATTGCGACCTGATGACGTCATCGTAGTTTGACGTCGGACTCCACGTAGAAACTTAGACCTCATTTAAAAGGGATTGCGACTCGAAACATACCTCTTTGTATGTTTCGAACATCTTGGTAGAAACTTAGACCTCATTTAAAAGGGATTGCGACGCGTTATTGCGTCACCCTTTTGTTTGTTGCAATTTTGTAGAAACTTAGACCTCATTTAAAAGGGATTGCGACTTTTCTGTGTTTCCAACAATTCCTCTAGACACATTTGTTTCGTAGAAACTTAGACCTCATTTAAAAGGGATTGCGACTTGCACCTGTCCTTATATATGTATCTGCGCTCTCATGTAGAAACTTAGACCTCATTTAAAAGGGATTGCGACTCATTTTGTTTTTCCTCATCATTTTGATATGTCCGTAGAAACTTAGACCTCATTTAAAAGGGATTGCGACGTATATTCGTCCACGCAAGGTTGGACTAAAAAATCGTAGAAACTTAGACCTCATTTAAAAGGGATTGCGACCCGCTTTCTTCGCTTAACTCTGCTATGAGTGGGTAGAAACTTAGACCTCATTTAAAAGGGATTGCGACTGCTATTCTTCTTGCGTATTCATCTACGCAAGGTTGTGGTAGAAACTTAGACCTCATTTAAAAGGGATTGCGACGAATTACTTCTTTTTGTATCTTACTCTGTCTAACCGTAGAAACTTAGACCTCATTTAAAAGGGATTGCGACAATTTTTTGGGGCCTACTTTGATCTCCCACTTTGTAGAAACTTAGACCTCATTTAAAAGGGATTGCGACTATTAGGGTGGTGCTATAATGCACCACCCTTTTATTGTAGAAACTTAGACCTCATTTAAAAGGGATTGCGACTATTATTCTTCTTGCGTATTCATCTACGCAAGGTAGAAACTTAGACCTCATTTAAAAGGGATTGCGACCTTTCATCGGATTAATGAGGTCGGTTAAATGTATATCGTAGAAACTTAGACCTCATTTAAAAGGGATTGCGACCGCAAACATCCTTGTATGTTTCGAAAAGCTTATCCGTAGAAACTTAGACCTCATTTAAAAGGGATTGCGACGCAATATCCCCTCGTGGGCCCTACCTGCTATAAAAGTAGAAACTTAGACCTCATTTAAAAGGGATTGCGACGCCTATTTTGATTTCCCATCCAATTTTACATGTTGTTTGGTAGAAACTTAGACCTCATTTAAAAGGGATTGCGACCTCAAAAAGAGATAGACATCACTATAGTCTGGCGTAGAAACTTAGACCTCATTTAAAAGGGATTGCGACCTGTAGCCTAAATTGTAGGCTGCTGACAGAGATATGTAGAAACTTAGACCTCATTTAAAAGGGATTGCGACTTCAACACATTTTTGCTTTGTGTCGAAAAAATCCGTAGAAACTTAGACCTCATTTAAAAGGGATTGCGACTGGGCCTACCTTTATTTGCCACTTTATCTCGCATTTTCCGTAGAAACTTAGACCTCATTTAAAAGGGATTGCGACACGCTGTATGTTGTTCTATCTATTGTGTCGCCATGTAGAAACTTAGACCTCATTTAAAAGGGATTGCGACATTGCAAACAATTTTGACTAAACACTCTATCAGGTAGAAACTTAGACCTCATTTAAAAGGGATTGCGACCAGTTGCAGTATTCTTTATCCTCATCCTCTATCAGATCGTAGAAACTTAGACCTCATTTAAAAGGGATTGCGACTCCACGCAAGGCTGGACGAGAAAATCTCTTATGAGTAGAAACTTAGACCTCATTTAAAAGGGATTGCGACGTCTGTAGTAATTATAACATTCTTCCAACGGTAGTGGTGTAGAAACTTAGACCTCATTTAAAAGGGATTGCGACGATAGACATCACTATAGTCTGGCGTCGGCCGCCATTGTAGAAACTTAGACCTCATTTAAAAGGGATTGCGACTCATAGCTTGGATCTATATTCAACACATTTTTGCTTTGTAGAAACTTAGACCTCATTTAAAAGGGATTGCGACTCCGATACATTTCGTCCATATCATCTTCAGAAAGCTCAAGTAGAAACTTAGACCTCATTTAAAAGGGATTGCGACCATTTTATCATTTTAACCATCTTGTTTTTCCTCATGGTAGAGTAGAAACTTAGACCTCATTTAAAAGGGATTGCGACTTTATCTCTTGGTCGATTTGTTTCTGCGAAACCGTAGAAACTTAGACCTCATTTAAAAGGGATTGCGACTGTATTAATCATATCTACCTCTACGTTAGAGATTTAGTAGAAACTTAGACCTCATTTAAAAGGGATTGCGACCTTCCAACTCTTTTTTAGTTGTTATGAGCGGAAACTGTAGAAACTTAGACCTCATTTAAAAGGGATTGCGACGGTTCTCCAGAACCCCAGTTTTTTTGCTCCAATTGGTAGAAACTTAGACCTCATTTAAAAGGGATTGCGACAATAGACGGGAATCTCCCGTCTCTGCAATAAAGGTCTTTGTAGAAACTTAGACCTCATTTAAAAGGGATTGCGACCAGCTTCAGCTATTCTCCTTGAGAATTCGTCCACGGTAGAAACTTAGACCTCATTTAAAAGGGATTGCGACGGTAGATGAGCTTGCGTGCCTTGCCATGAAGGGCATGGGTAGAAACTTAGACCTCATTTAAAAGGGATTGCGACCTATAATGCACCACCCTAATATTTCTGTTAATCGAGTAGAAACTTAGACCTCATTTAAAAGGGATTGCGACGTGAAACTAAGAGATCTTCCAATTTCATTTTCTTTGTAGAAACTTAGACCTCATTTAAAAGGGATTGCGACATGAAAAGTGTCTGCAACCCAATCCCAGAATTCTTTTTGTAGAAACTTAGACCTCATTTAAAAGGGATTGCGACTCGAATGTAGTTCCTGTTCCTTTTCCCGCAATCTCGTAGAAACTTAGACCTCATTTAAAAGGGATTGCGACTCCTTATCCTCTGAATCAGTTACTATATAATACGTGTAGAAACTTAGACCTCATTTAAAAGGGATTGCGACATAATCATTTTGTTTTTCCTCTTGAGAGGTACGAAATGTAGAAACTTAGACCTCATTTAAAAGGGATTGCGACGCTCACCAGGGCGCAAGTTATACGTTGGCGCCTTTGCCGTAGAAACTTAGACCTCATTTAAAAGGGATTGCGACGCCCTTAACTTCTGAAGTTTCCATCACTGGAAACTCGTAGAAACTTAGACCTCATTTAAAAGGGATTGCGACGCGGCTTGTTGTTTCAAACGTTGAGTAAAATAAGGATGTGTAGAAACTTAGACCTCATTTAAAAGGGATTGCGACGCGGCTGAACCAACCCCGTTATCGTTCGGCATATTCCAAGGTAGAAACTTAGACCTCATTTAAAAGGGATTGCGACGTCTGTCATAGTGTAGCTGTCTATCAGTTTCACGTAGAAACTTAGACCTCATTTAAAAGGGATTGCGACCCAATGCCCTCTGCCACAATTTGGCGGGCATTCCCGTAGAAACTTAGACCTCATTTAAAAGGGATTGCGACCCCTGTCCCCCTTGCCTTTTTTTTGAGATATCGTAGAAACTTAGACCTCATTTAAAAGGGATTGCGACGGGGTTCTTAAATCTTCTTTGCGGGGCTTCTTGGGTAGAAACTTAGACCTCATTTAAAAGGGATTGCGACGGAACACACTTCTTATCGGTGCCCGATAGACGTAGAAACTTAGACCTCATTTAAAAGGGATTGCGACTCTAATGATGGAGTTAATTATCCTGACACTGAGCCAGGTAGAAACTTAGACCTCATTTAAAAGGGATTGCGACCATTATACAGCAGAGATTTTTGGGGGTTCTTAAAGTAGAAACTTAGACCTCATTTAAAAGGGATTGCGACAAAATCTTCTTGCGAAGGACTCTCTTCAACTCCTGTAGAAACTTAGACCTCATTTAAAAGGGATTGCGACTCCTCCTAAGACAAATGGTTCTAAGCCAAGTTTCTTTGTAGAAACTTAGACCTCATTTAAAAGGGATTGCGACGGCATCTTCTAAATCGCTTTGTGGATAGTAGTCTATGTAGAAACTTAGACCTCATTTAAAAGGGATTGCGACCCCTGTCCCCCTTGCCTTTTTTTTGAGATATCGTAGAAACTTAGACCTCATTTAAAAGGGATTGCGACGCTTGAATGTCTTTTGGCAACTGCTCAAAGTTAAATTGTAGAAACTTAGACCTCATTTAAAAGGGATTGCGACTGACGCCGGGGCCACAATTGATATTGGGATACGTAGAAACTTAGACCTCATTTAAAAGGGATTGCGACCCTTACCCATGTCTGTACCTTCTGAAATGCATCTGGTAGAAACTTAGACCTCATTTAAAAGGGATTGCGACCTTGATTACCATTGTACGCAATGACTTTGCCGTGTAGAAACTTAGACCTCATTTAAAAGGGATTGCGACCCGCCTTCTGTAAGCTTTCTAAAATTTCTGTTAATGTAGAAACTTAGACCTCATTTAAAAGGGATTGCGACGCAGAACAGAATCCACCCTGGATTCATGCCAGCCTTGTAGAAACTTAGACCTCATTTAAAAGGGATTGCGACTGTAGTTAGACTTGTAATTGCCTGTTGGCTTCCCGTAGAAACTTAGACCTCATTTAAAAGGGATTGCGACGGAGTTTCAGCGTCTGATTTGTTGTATGGTTTGTCAGTAGAAACTTAGACCTCATTTAAAAGGGATTGCGACTTGCGGTGCCCGACAGCCTTGTTACGAGATATGCGCCTTGTAGAAACTTAGACCTCATTTAAAAGGGATTGCGACCATTTTTTCTTATCACCCTTACCTGCCTTTTTGGGGTAGAAACTTAGACCTCATTTAAAAGGGATTGCGACATACAAGCCGTGCATGTATAGTTTACCCTTCATTGAGTAGAAACTTAGACCTCATTTAAAAGGGATTGCGACAGATTTCACTACATCTGGGAGCAAACCCATGAAGTTCCGTAGAAACTTAGACCTCATTTAAAAGGGATTGCGACTGATTAAGCGAATTATACCCATTAGACCTTAAGTAGAAACTTAGACCTCATTTAAAAGGGATTGCGACTATTACTGCTAAGGTAGCTTCAGTGAGTGTATCGAGTAGAAACTTAGACCTCATTTAAAAGGGATTGCGACTAAGACCATCCCATACTCTTGTGATAGCATCGATTGCAGTAGAAACTTAGACCTCATTTAAAAGGGATTGCGACGTACGTAGCCCTTTTCAAGTTGTTCAATGATGCGAGTAGAAACTTAGACCTCATTTAAAAGGGATTGCGACTGCCATGAAGCGCATGGGCAATCTTGAGATATAACGTAGAAACTTAGACCTCATTTAAAAGGGATTGCGACTTCATTTTACCTCCTTTGTATTAAATGCTTCAGGTAGAAACTTAGACCTCATTTAAAAGGGATTGCGACACCTTATTTCCAATTGACAATTCATAATCTGGAGTAGAAACTTAGACCTCATTTAAAAGGGATTGCGACGGCATCTTCTAAATCGCTTTGTGGATAGTAGTCTATGTAGAAACTTAGACCTCATTTAAAAGGGATTGCGACCCCTGTCCCCCTTGCCTTTTTTTTGAGATATCGTAGAAACTTTGACCTCATTTAAAAGGGATTGCGACTTATCCCATACCGCCCCAATAACATAGGCACGGTCTGCCGTAGAAACTTTGACCTCATTTAAAAGGGATTGCGACATCTTGCAACTTTTCAATCTTATCTTTAAGACGCTGTGTAGAAACTTTGACCTCATTTAAAAGGGATTGCGACCCCAAGCAGTATCATACTAACCATACGTCCATCTCTGGTAGAAACTTAGACCTCATTTAAAAGGGATTGCGACCTAAGGCAAAACGCCATCTTTGATAGAGGAGCACAAGCCGACCTTGTTGTCATTTCGAAGGAGCGAAGCGACTGAGAAATCCTAAGATCCCTCATTAAATTAGGGACATGGATTTCTTCCTTCGGTCGAAATGACAAGAAGCGAAGGGTTCAAGGATTCGAGGATTCAGAAAAGCGAAGGGTTCAAGGATTCGAGGATTCAAGGGGTCAAGTGGTTCTCTTGGAATCTTTTTTTCAAAACCAAAAGAGGCAAGAAGTCAGAAAAGACAGGGTTCGCTACGCATCTACGCATCTACACATCTAACCTTCTAAAAAGGCTGTTATTCGGGACATGGATTTCTCCCTTCGGTCGAAATGACAGAAATGGCGGTTAATTAAAGCTCTAATAAAGCCATTGTTGTCGATAAAGACAGTTATCTCCTTGAGTTTTGCGGATATGTGGTTTTGAATCCCGTCAGGGCACATATTGTGCATGACTACACACTGAAATAGATTGCCGATTATCTACACTTTCATTATGCCACTGTGTGCAGGGCAATAAAAATAATTGGCACGGATAATGTATGATTGCAAGACCTGTCCCCAAACTTCCCGCAAAAGAGATCATCGGTGAAGCATCCCTTATTTTTTGGTCAAGATTTTCTTGACATAATAAGATATTACTTACTAACATACGAGACAGTGCTTACTATACGGCCTGACGTAAAAAGAAAGTTCTTATCAATATTAAACCAACAAGGAGGTTTCATAATGGCAGGGCAAATCAAAAAAATGCTCGATCAAATCATCTCAAAGAGATCAAACGGCAATGCGTTGGTCATTTCCACAACGAAAACAAAACTGGTTCTCAAAGGTTTAAATCCGGATCAATTTACTGCGAATTCGGAAGATAATGCCGACATTATCAAAAAAGTGCGGGAAGTCGCGGCGGAAATGGGCGTCGCATTATAAACTTTTTGAATTTTATTAAAAAATAACAGCAAGGAGATATTTATGAATATAAAAGTTGCCTACTCGACAAAAGAAAAAGTTGAAGAAATAGCGGAAGAAATAGGAAAGGAACTGGCCGATTTTGACGCCAAAGCGGTGATCTTCTTTGCCTCTTCCAAATTTGATGCGGATGACATGAGTTCATCTATGCAAAAGAAATTCGGTAATGTGCCGACTTTCGGATGTACGACGTCCGGAGAAATTGTTTCCGGACAAATGCTTAATAATTCGGTTGTGGCTATGGCGATGAACAGTCGGATTATCGAGGATCTTGATATTCAGATACTTCCAAACATCAGCAAAGAGCCAAAAGAGGCTGTGGCTAAGGCGTTCCAGGCTTTTGAAAATAAATTTGGCCAACCTATGGCGGAAATGGATTTTCAAAAATATGTCGGCATTGTTCTCATTGACGGCCTGCAGGGCGCGGAAGAAAATATCATGGAAAAAATTGGCGATTTAACCAACGTGACTTTTATCGGCGGTTCTGCAGGCGATGATCTCAAGTTTGTTAAAACCCACGTGTTTTCTGAAGGCAAGGCATATAGCAATGCCGTCCTGCTTATTTTAATCAAGGCCGCGACTGCTTTTGATTTCATTAAAACCCAGAGTTTTACCGTCATCAACAAATCGTTGATTGCCACAAAGGTCGATACGGCCAAACGTGAAGTTTTAGAATTCAATAACCAACCGGCAGCCGTGGCCTATGCCGAAGCAGTTGGAGTTCCCGTTGAAAGCGTAGCAGACCATTTCATGAGCAACCCCGTGGGGTTAATGACCGGCGATGAACCATATGTCCGCAGTCCCCAGCGCCTGGAAGGACAGAGGATTGTTTTTTATTGTAACCTTCTGGAAGGGATGGAGCTTTCGCTTTTGAAGTCAGAGGATATAGTGCAAGACACAAAAACAGCAATAGAAAAGAAAAATAAAGAATTTGGCCCCATTTCCGGAATTATCAACTTTCACTGCATTCTGCGGACGTTGGAGTTGAAAAACAAAAATCAGACCGAGGCCTACGGTAAGTTATTCAGCGATATACCGACAATCGGTTTCAGTACATACGGTGAAGAATTTGTAGGGCACATCAATCAGACAGCAACCATGCTGGTTTTTAAATAACAACACCAACGTTTGTTCTCTGCGGCATGGAGCAAACACCTGATGAATCAGCCGGAGCATTTAACGATGCCCCGGCTGATTTTTTACTAACCCCCATGCCCGGTATGGGCACAACGAAAGCTAAAAATATCCGGCCAGTTGCAAGCATTTTTATATAAATCGAGACTTTTGCATAACCCCAGCCCCTCTTCTTTTTGTATCCTCATTGCTATTTATTATGTTCACTCTATTGTAAAATCCGCTAAACCTCGAACTACTTATAAAGAGATCTGTGAGATAGATGAAGATACCCTCTTTGAACTTTTGTTTCCTAAAGGGGAAAAACCATCATCAAAACCCCTGCCTGATTTTCTCTGCCTTCACAGAGAAATGAAAAAGAAATGGGTAACTCTCCAACTTTTGTATGAAGAATATAAAAGGGATAATCCCGACAGGTATGAACGCACTCAGCTTTATTGTCTTTATCGCGACTGGATCAAAAAAGCTGATCCCGTCATGCGCATCAACCATAAGGCAGGAGAAAAGATGTTAGTTGCCTTCTCAGGGGATAAACCTCATTACCAGGATCCTGCAAATTGAAACAAAAACCGTCGCCATCTATGCCCGCGTCTCGACCGACCGGCAGCCAACCGAGTCCCAGTTAAACATGCTTCGTGAGTTTATTGGAAAACAAGAGTGGAAACTTTTTAGAGAATACATCGACACCGGCTTTACCGGCTCGAACACAAAGCGTCCTGTTTTCAAGGAAATGATGGCCGACGCGAGAAAGCGCGCCTTAAAATTATCAACATAGACAAGGAAACCGTCATTACGGACAGCTTCAACTTTAGTAAGGCGGCGGAAGAACGGAACGCCGAGAACCTGCTTATTTTCAAATCCAAGGAACTGGCCAAAACCTATATCGCCAACTTCAACGCCCACAAAGCCCATTCCGAAAAATACCAAGGCCGCTGACACCTCAAGCCTTGACTTTTTTTTCCATTATGATATTTTTAATTTAAGAATTTCATAAATTAATAGTAGCCACATATGCAGGAGGCAAACAACATGTCTTTAGTCAAAGTAAAGAAACACTCGCAAATAACCATCCCGAACGACATCCGGCGTAAGTTTAGAATTGCCGAAGGCGACTACTTGGAGATCGAGGAGCACAACAACGAGCTCGTCTTGAAGCCGGTCAAGCTGGTCCATCCGGACGAAGCCTATTTCCACACCAAGGAATGGCAGCAGGGCGAAAAGCAGGCGGACAAGGACATTGCCGAAGGCAACACCGTCGGCCCCTTTGGCAACATTAAGGACGCCTTAAAAGCTTTGAAAACTGCCAAAACATGATGCTCCTCTTCACCAAAACCTTTGTCCGGGACTACCGGAAACTGCCCCAAGACATCCAGGAACTCATGGATAAGCAATTGGGGCTTTTTTTATCCAATCCAAAACATCCGTCTCTCAATATGAAAAAATGCAGGACCCGCGCGACATTTGGGAATGCCGGGTTACTATGTCCTACCGTTTCACTTTTCAAGTAGCCGAGGACGCCTATGTCCTGCGTAAAGTCGGCACCCATGATGTCCTAAGGAATCCGTAAAACGCCCTCGATAAACAGCCTATTCCCAACCCTTTTCAGAGACACGTCAAAGTTTTTTATTGAATGACATGTAAAATCCGCTCCACCTCGAACACTGAATCCGGTAAAGATCGAACACCAAATCCGATAAAGGTCGAACACTTTTTTCGTTTTATTGGATTTTCTGTTCAGGTAAAAACATATCAACGTTTACAATGATTCCCTCCCTGTCCTATATGATACACTACCATCAAAAAGTAGATGGAGGGTGTGTAAGTGAAAAAGAAAGGGAGGAAAACATCAATGAAAAAACTAAAAGAAATTGCCCGATTACTACTGGAATGCAATCTTGGTATATAATCAAATCTATTCGAACACTAAATCCGATTTTATCCGAACGGCCTTTTTATGATTCTTTCCCTCCCATTTTTACTTTACAAAAGTGTTCGATCTAAGTCAAAGTTGAGTATATTTTTCTCATAGAATCTTCTCCTCCTTTTAATGTGATCTTATGGGCATTATGAACTATCCTGTCACATATGGCATCTGCAAGGGTAGGTTCCCCTATGATGTCATGCCATGTATCTATCGGGAACTGACTTGCAAGGTGGCACAGCCACTTACATTATCTTGTGTATCAAACCAATGCCGGAGCTCCGGCATTTGTAAAGTACTGTAATCATAGGTAGAATCAGCGACGATGAAAAAGTTATGCTCTCTGATGATTCGATGTTACAATTGCAGGATGGTGCGGGTGCCGATGCCAGTTTCCAGAAAACGCTATTCTCCATCCCTAATTCCTAAATGCTTTTTTGTCTCTCGCAGAGGCCGCTGAGAAAGACAGAAGACAGCATACAGAAGACAGAAGGCAGAAGTCAGAAGTCAGGAGGCAGGAGAAGGTTAGATGTTTAGCAAAAAACCAAACTTACTCCACTCACTCCACTTACTTAACCCACTCAACGCTTTACCGCCTCCCTTCAATCCTAATTCCTAATTCCTAAATCCTAAATGCTTTTTATCTCTCGCAGAGCCCGCAGAAAAAGACAGAAGACAGCATACAGAAGACAGAAGTCAGAAGTCAGGAGACAGGAGGTTTGGAAGGTTGGCTAAACATCTACACATCTACACCTCCAAACATCTAAAGCAGTATATGCAGCTTCAATGCAGGAATATTGAAATATAATGCATTAAAGATGTATACTTAATTGTTCGGTGAAGGAGAATCAAACCTATGCCACTATGGAAGATAACAGATAAAGGGCCATTGAAGGTCAAGAAGACACAATTCAAGGAGGAGAAACTTCTTGAAGAGCACCTGGAAGACTGGATAGCAAAGCAGGTAGATACACAACATCCGAACTAAAATATAAGGAGGCTATTATGGCGGAGTTACTTGTTTTTCACAGTGGAAATCCTTCCTGAATGTCGTGCAGAAAGGCTATAGGTGTAGCCGAGGAAATGAAGAGAAAATATGGTGAAAGACTCGAACTGAAAATCTATACCACAGATTCAAAAGAGGCGGAACCTTATAATTTTAGAAGTTCAACTAATGTTCTGTTTGAAAAAGAGCTTGTTTCGGTTGACATCGCAACCGATAGGGACAAAATGGATGCATTTCTTTCTTCAAAACTGTGAATTCGGTATCAAGAAAGAATTGACAAAAGAAAACACAACTAAAGGAAACTGCCCAACAAGTCAATCCAACGGAAGTCTTCCGGCCGCCGCTGATTCTGGCGTTGGAACCAAAAAAAGTCTAAACAAAGATTATTGCGATAAAAGTATACAAAAGGTATAATTTATATACTATGCAATTTGAATTCGATACTGAGAAAAGCAAAAGAGACAGGGAAAAGCATGGGATTGATTTTCATGAAGCACAAGAATTGTGGGATGACCCAGACCTTATTGAGATTCCAGCGAAGACATCCGACGAGCAACGGTTTATGGTCATTGGTAAGATTGCTGACGTATATTGGTCGGGAGTCATAACATATCGCAGCAACAGAATTAGAATAATCTCTGTACGGAGATCCCGCAAAGAGGAGATTGAGGCATATGAAAGCTGAGGAATTCGATAAAAGATTTGATGAAGGCGAAGATGTTTCTCAATACCTGGATATTTCAAAAGCAAGAAGGCCTGTTCAAGAACAAAAAAGGGTCAACGTAGATTTTCCGCTGTGGATGATTCAGCTTTTGGATAAAGAGGCAAAACGTCTGGGTGTGCCACGACAGTCCATTATTAAATTGTGGGTGGCAGAGCGGTTGAGAAAAGCATCTTAAAGTCGTTCCAACAACTGCATAGAGCGGATCGGCTATAAATCAGGCCTCCGCTCATGCATATGTTCGCCGGATGGAAGAAGGATAGATGACGGAAAAGCAGGTCATATCAAAAAAGCGGGTTGCTGAACACGGAGAGGTGTTGACCGGGAAGCGCGAGGTCAACGCCATGCTCGACCTTGTGAAGCAGGAAACTGAACGAATCGACTCCCGCTTCCTTGAGCCTGCTTGCGGCACGGGGAATTTTCTTGTTGCTATTCTGGAGAGAAAACTGGCAGTCGTCGAGAAGCGCTACGGCAGAAGCCAACTGGAATTTGAGCGCTACGCCGTTATAGCAATTTCCAGTCTCTATGGCATAGATATTCTCCCCGACAATGTGTCGCAGTGCCGGGAGCGTTTATTTGATGTTTTCGATGAAATATACACAGGCTTGTTTAAAAAGAAAACCAAAGCCAAATGCCGCGAGGCCATCTGGTTTATTCTTACCCAAAATATCATTTGTGGCAACGCATTAACATTGAAAACCACGGGGGACAACCCGCAGCCCATTGCATTTGCCCATTGGTCACTAATTAACGGTAAATTCAAGCGAATGGATTACGCATTTCATGATCTGTCGCATCCGGAACCAGAAGAAAGCCAGGGGCTATTTTCAAAACAACGGGGCGTTGTCGATCGTGATATTGGCGACAAAGGCTTTATACCAGAACCTATAAAAACCGATTATCGACCTGTGCCATATTGGGAGTTACCTCATGCCAAATGAATCCGCTTATAATCCTGATGTGCTTTCCTGCATCGCAAATCTGAGCAGCGACGAAGTTTTTACGCCGCCGCAACTGGCAAATCAGATTCTGGACCTGCTGCCAGCAGACCTGTGGAGCAATCCAAAATCCACCTTCCTCGATCCGGCCTGCAAATCCGGTATCTTTCTGCGGGAGATCGCAAAGCGACTCGACAGGGGGCTTGAAGAGCAAATCCCCGACCGCCAGAAGCGGATCAACCACATTTTCAAAAACCAGCTTTTCGGACTGGCCATTACAGAATTAACGGGCCTGCTTGCGCGCCGGTCTGTGTATTGCTCCAAGACAGCCAACGGCAAGTATTCCGTATGCGATGCCTTCGACAACCCCGCCGGCAACATTCTTTTCAGGCGAATGGAACACACATGGAGAGATGGCCGATGTCTGGACTGCGGCGCTAATGAGGAAAATTATAAACGCGGTGAGGAACTGGAGACACACGCCTATCAGTTTATCCACGCACATAAACCGGAGGAAATTTTCAACATGAAATTTGATGTCATTATCAGTAATCCGCCTTATCAGTTGAGTGATGGGGGCTTTGGCCGAAGTGCGTCACCAATCTATCATAAATTTGTCCAACAAGCCAAGAAGCTGAATCCGCGTTTTTTAACCATGATTATCCCTTCACGCTGGTTCGGGGGCGGTAAGGGCTTGGACGAATTCCGAGGCGAAATGCTAAACGATGACCGCATCCGCAAGATCGTAGACTTTGAGGATTCATCGGATATTTTTCCCGGCGTCAGCGTAGCGGGAGGTATCTGCTATTTTCTGTGGGAACGTGATTACAAGGGACCATGCGAAATCGTAAACATGCATGGTGACGTTGAAGCTGTTTCCGAAAGGCGCCTAAATGAGTTCAATATATTCATCAGACACGGGCAAGCAGTACCCATTATCAGAAAGGTGCTTTCGCGGAATGAAAGGCGAATGAACGAGCAAGTATCTGCTTACAAACCATTCGGTTTACGGACATACGTCAAACCTCAGCGGACAGGTGACATCATCCTACATTGGCAAAAGGGAGAAGGGCCTTACAAGCGAAAGGACATCACCGTCGGTCTCGAAATGATAGACAAATGGAAGGTCATCTGTTCCCGTTCTGGGCATGAACATGCGGGCAATCCAGGAACTGACGGCTCTCGGCGTGTTCTTGCGAAAACTGTGATGCTGCCGCCAGGTACGATTTGTACCGAAACCTATCTGGTTATTGGTCATTATGCGACAGAGGAAGAAGCCAAGAATCTCTTGGCCTACATGAAGACCCGATTATTCCGTTTCCTGATGTCACTATTCATGTATTCGCACGGCATCACGAAGGACACCTTCGCATTCATTCCGATTCTTGACATGACCAAATATTGGACAGATGAAAAACTCTACAAACGATACGGACTGACAAAGGATGAAATCGCTTTCATTGAATCCAAAATCCGTCCGATGGAGACAAGCGATGAGTAAACCTAAGAGCAAAGCACCAGCGGTAAAACCGCCTGCCTGCCGTGGCGCGCGCGGCGCAGGCAAGGATACGCTCTTTGATCGCATCGTTTCAATACTAGAGCAGGCGCGAGGCAATGTCGTCCGGGCGGTCAACACAAATATGGTGCTGGCATACTGGCTGATCGGACGGGAGATTGTAGAGGAAATCCAGCGCGGCAAAGAACGGGCGAAGTACGGCGAAAAGGTCATACAAGATCTTTCAGCGAGGCTGACCGGGCGGTATGGGAAGGGATTCTCCAAGCCGGCGTTATGGAATTTCCGACAGTTCTATCTGGCGTATCCCGACAGGGCGGAGATTCTCTCCCCCGTGGGAAGAGAATTGGCCGATGTCGAAAAACTCTCCCCAGCGGGAAGAGAATTGACAACAATCAAAATTCAGTACCCAACGGGTGCTAAATCACAGGCTGTCCCAATTTCCTCCCCAGCGGGTGGAGAATCTTCGGATATGCCAAATCTCCACCCATTGGGTGGGGAATCTCAGGCTGCTCCAATTCCCTCCTCAGTGGGTGGGAAATTTCCAGAAGGGGGGCAATCATGAGTAACGAGTTCTTCCCACAACGCCCGGCATCACGGCCCACGATCTACGCCTACGAGGATACAAATTCCCAGTACGCGGGATTACTCAAGGTCGGTTACACGACTGTAGATGTGAAAAGCCGTGTTGCCCAGCAGTATCCGGTGAAAAAACCCGGCAAGCCGCCGTACCGGATCATTCTGGAAGAGTCCGCCATGCGTAATGACGGAACGTCTTTCACCGATCACGATGTCCACCAGATGCTGCGGATCAATGGTATCAGGAACCGCGGCGGAGAATGGTTCGAGTGCACAGTTGCGCAGGTCAAGGCGGCAATCATCGCCTTGCGTACCGGTCAACTGAATGAAGAGAGCCGGTCCCTGGACTTCAGGATGCGGCCCGAACAGGAAGCCGCGGTCGAAACGACGGCAGCGTATTTCACCAATTGGTACAAAGATAAAAACAACATGAACAAACCGCCGCATTTCCTCTGGAACTGCAAGATGCGGTTCGGGAAAACCTTCGCTGCCTATCAACTGGCCAAAAAGATGGGCTGGCGGAAAGTGCTGGTGCTGACATTCAAGCCAGCGGTGCAAAACGCATGGGAAGAAGACTTGAGATGTCACGTGGATTTTGCAGGGTGGCAGTTTATCAAGCCCGGCGGCCTGACTTATGAACAGGCCGACAAGAAAAAACCAATCGTCTGTTTCGGGTCTTTTCAGGATTACCTGGGCCGCAACCCCGGCACGGGCGGCATCAAAACCAAGAACGAATGGGTTCACACCACCAACTGGGATTGCGTGATTCTGGATGAGTATCATTACGGCGCGTGGCGGGAGAACGCAAAAGAGCTGTTTGAGGCGGAGGACGCAAAAGAGGTCGCGTTTGGTGTGGGACAGGGCGCCGAATTTCTGAAAGACCGCAATGAAGAAATCGGAGACATCATGCCGATCACCACATATGGCTATCTTTATCTGTCCGGCACACCGTTCCGGGCTATTGCCTCCGGCGAATTCATCGAGGAGCAAATCTACAACTGGACCTATTCCGACGAACAACGGGCAAAGCAAGAATGGAAGAAACCGGATAACCCTTATGCCGCATTGCCCCGGATGGTGCTGCTGACTTACCAACTGCCGGACGCAATCCGGGAAATCGCCATACAGGGTGAGTTCAACGAATTCGATTTAAACGTGTTCTTCTCCGCCGAGGGTGTCGGCGACAAGGCGAAGTTCAAGTATGCGGACGAGGTTCAGAAGTGGCTCGATCTGATTCGCGGCGCTTTCATGCCGACCAGCGTGGACAATCTGAAACTGGGCGCGCAGAAACCGCCCATGCCCTTTTCCGATGTCCGGCTCTTGAACGTCCTTTCGCACACATTCTGGTTTCTGCCGAGCGTGGCAGCGTGCCACGCCATGCGCAATCTGTTGGCAAAAAGACAGAACCGATTCTATCACGACTACGAGGTCATCGTGGCGGCAGGAAACGCCGCTGGCATCGGCGTCGCTGCCTTGCCCCCCGTGCTGGGTGCAATGGGCGACCCCCTGACAACCAGAACGATAACGCTTTCCTGCGGAAAATTGACGACGGGCTTGACTGTACGGCCGTGGACGGGGATTCTTATGCTGCGCAACTCATCCAGCCCGGAAACATATTTTCAGGCGGCCTTTCGGGTGCAATCACCCTGGACAGTGCGCAACCCCGACGGCGCTTCCCCGAACACAGAGCAGATTATCAAGGAGGAGTGCTACGTCTTTGACTTCGCCCCGGACCGTGCCCTGCGCCAGATTGCGGATTACAGTTGCCGGCTGAATGTAAGTGAGGCAAATCCCGAAAAGAAGGTGGAGGAATTCATCAGTTTTCTGCCGGTATTGGCCTACGACGGCAGTTCCATGAAACAGATTGATGCTGCCGGCATTCTCGATATGGCAATGAGCGGCACAACGGCAACCCTGCTGGCGCGACGCTGGGAAAGCGCCCTGCTGGTCAACGTGGATAACGACACATTGCGCCGTCTGATGGCGGACGAAAAGGCAATGCAAGCATTGGAAAGCATTGAGGGCTTCCGTAATCTGAATCAGGACATTGAGACAATTATCAACAAGTCGGAGGCCGTGAAGAAGACCCGAAAGGAGGCAAACGACAAAGAATTATCCGAGAAAGAGAAGAAAGAACTTTCCGAGGCGGAGAAGGAATATAAGAGCAAAAGAAAGATGATTCAGGAGAAGCTCATCAAGTTTGCCACGCGGATTCCCATCTTCATGTACCTGACTGATTATCGCGAGCGCACCCTGCGGGACGTTATCACCCAACTCGAACCTGGTCTGTTCAGGAAAGTTACCGGTCTGAACGTACAAGACTTTGAGTTACTGGTCAGTCTAGGGGTCTTCAATAGTGCCCTAATGAACGACGCGGTCTACAAGTTCAAGCGATATGAAGATGCAAGCCTGGTTTACACAGGTATCGATAAACATCAAGGCGAAGATATCGGCCTGTACGACACCGTCATCACCAGTGCAGAAGCGCGGAATATCTTCGAAAACATCCCTGTTGGGTATAGCTACAGAAGATGAAGCAATGCGCTGATCATCGACTGCATCGGGTGTGGACGAGTTGTGCGTGGAATAAATGGGGATGGCTCTATCGTGACTGATCGTCCAACAAGGGCAATACAGCCGATCGCTAACGCTCCGGATGATTTCGTCGTTATAAGAAAAAAACAGCCATGAAGAAAGCTATCATCATTGGTGCCAGTTCCGGGATAGGGCGTGAGTTGGCCAAAATCCTATCGCAAAATCAATATATTGTTGGCGTCATGGCGAGGCGCATCCAACTATTGGATGAACTACGCAATGAGGTAGAGGGAACATTATTTGTTCAAAAAATCGATGTTGCAGACGTCGAATCGG
>Ga0255342_1002969_pt1 | contig 19861 bp, 19 predicted proteins | sample wastewater_treat_3_FD_192416 | JGI IMG/M metagenome (GOLD analysis project Ga0255342, IMG submission 192416) | Wastewater microbial communities from Lulu Island WWTP, Vancouver, Canada - plant14 | ecosystem: Engineered > WWTP > Wastewater > Unclassified | place: Canada: Vancouver, British...
TACCTCCTTTGTTATTTTCAGTTTGGTTGGCAGACCATTACTATTATAACATGGGAGGTTTTCTTTTTCTACTCATAGCTAAAGCTTCTTTGAACCCCTGGCAGAGCCAGGGGTTTTCGGGATACAAAAAAAAGCTGCCGGCACTTTCGTACCGACAGCCTTTACCCCTTCCATTTCCTTCCGAGGTATCTCAGCGCTGAGCGCTGAACTTTTCAATTAGTCGTTCTTCTTTCTCGGCTTCATCGAGATGCCGAGTCCGACGAACATCAGTCCGCCTATTCCCATGGGAAGCACAGGCCACCAGAGCTGTCCCGTCTGAGGTATCTTCTCCTTTGTGGTAGTCGTCGTTGTGCTTGTGGGAGGAACTGTTGTCTGGGGGCGGTCGTCTTTTCGGAGCTTCCGCCTGTCGTTACCGATGTTGTCGTAGTTGTGGTCGTAGTCGTTGTGGTCGTATCTGTTGTGGTTATTTCAGTAACGGTCTTGTGGCGGTTCCTTATAAGGAACTGTGTTTCCGTGTGCTCGACCCTGACCTCATAATCAGTGGGAACTACACGCTCGGCAACTCTCCACTGTGAAGAATTGTCGAGAGCTACCCAGCGATACTGCCAATCATTGCTCTCATCAAGAGTTACGGTGTCGTAGAGCTCCTCATCCTTGAATATATCAACAGTTACATAGGTCGGACGTGCTGAATAGGCGTTGTCGTCATCTATCCACACTTTTCTGACTGTGTATGCTGTTACCTGTTCACTGAGAGTCACTCTCACAATCTTAGGATATGCGTCATATGTGGTGCCGATCTCATCGCCCTTTACCTCCATAAGCAGAGGTGAGGGCTCATAGTAGTAGACTCCGTCCTCAAGAGGATAGCCTACTGCAAGATAAAGTCCGTCGGACAGTCCGCTGAATACAGCATCGCCTTTTTCGTCCGTATAGCCTTCTGCAAGTGCGCCGAGCTTCTTCTGTATCGCATAGCTCTCAAGAGTCTGTGCCGCATGGCTTATGTTCTCCACCGACATATCCCCGAGGTCTGCCTGACAGTCTGCAAAATCGCCTGTCAGTACAAAAGAATCGCCGTCTCTTTCGCCTGCTCTGTAGATCTTCCAGCGCATACCTTTAAGAATTACGTCATCTTTTTTACACTCAAGAGTGATGCTCTTGTCAGAGGCTGCGGAAAAATCTATGGGAGCCGCCAAAGAAAACACAAACAGCATACAAAGCATACTCATTAACAGGCATATGGCACTTTTACGGACCTTCTGCATTCTCATCACTCCTTTTATTATTTTTCTCAGAGGCTTCAAGTCCTCTGAAATATTCCTCTACGGCTCTGCGGCTCCTTTCCGCCGCGTTCCTGCGCTTCTTTCCGCCGCCGAACATCATAATGATGAACAGTACAAGCAGTATGGGTGCTGCTATAACAGGCGCTACGATGATCGGTGATATTATTAAGCCGTCATTGGCTACATAAACCTTCATCTCCTCCGCGGTCTCTATTCTCCTTCCCCTGACAAGGAGTCTGTGAGAATTGATACCGTATGGAGTACAGGTGAACAGAGTACAGTAATCCTCATTCGGGTCTATGGCAAGATCGTCGACCTCATACGGCTTTACGGTCTTTATCTGATCCACCTGATATGTGAGGACGTCAGACAGCACCGTTATATGAAAAACGTCACCTATCTCCATCTTGTCAAGGTCTGTGAAAAGCCTTGCACTCGGAAGTCCTCTGTGTCCCGACAGTACGGAATGTGTACCGACGCCGCCTACGGGAAGGCTCGTCCCCGGCAGATGTCCTGCCGCTATCTGAAGAATGTTATCATTAACACTGTGGTATATGGGAAGCTCCACCTTGATCTTTTCAATGGTGACATATCCCATTATACCCGTTCCCGTAATGTCAAGCGTATCGTTGTAGCCCTCCACAAGCTCGGGGTGGAAAAATGCGTCCTTAGTGGAGGCAAGTCTGCTGTTATAGTCATTTGCAGCCCTGATAAGCTGATCGTGCTGCTCATCGCTCATTGACTCTGCTATGCGGTTGTACGCCTGTATGGCGTGCGACTGGTGCATTGCGTTGATATGCTCGCTGATCGTCGGATACAGCAGCAGTGCCAGTCCCAGCAGCAGTGCCGCAAATGGCAGCGACTTCAGTAAAAAGCGCTTCATCAAAAGCTCCTTGAGAAATATTTATGATCATGCAGCGGAGGGGAATCCTCCGCTGCATTCGGTTATTCAGTATATTTTTTCAGATCGTGTTTCGCTTAGTTGTCCTTAGCCATTCTCTTCTTTGTGATCAGAAGAACGCCTGAACCTGCAACGAGAAGTCCGCCGAAGATGTAGAACAGCTTAGTACCGATACCACCTGTTGAAGGAAGTGTAGCACCCTGTCTATTCTCAATTGTTACCTCAGCAACAGCATCTGTTTCATTGTATGCTGCATTTGAATATGACCAGTTTGAAGGACCTGTTACAGGGTCATTTGCTGTAATAGTGATTTCAACATCCTTAGCAGCATTGTAGCCATCGGGAACCTTAGACTCGTGCAGAGTATATTTGCCGGGCTTAAGACCTGCAAATGTTATATAACCATTGCCGTCAACTTCTGCTTCAACGCAGAAAGGAGTTCCTGCTGCCTTTTCGGTATAAGAGCCGGCTGTTTTGGTCTTAGAATACGTTGTTGCTCCGTTATTTTCATACTGTGTCTTTGTAGAATCAGTAGGTGCTGTTTTGGTATATGAACCGTCCTTTAACTTATAATATGTCCCTTCTGCATCCTCTACAAATGTCTCAGATGATGTAACCTTGACCTCGTTAAGATCAGTGCTTATAAGCTGGAACTTAGCACCTGCAAGATCATGAGTATCCTGATCAACTTTATGGAGCTTGATAGCTGTTGTATAGGTTTTTACTGTTGATTCCGGAGTTTCACCTGTAGGTGAATTTGAACCGGGTTCATCAGGCTTTCCCGGTTCATTTGTTCCTGAACCAGTTGCATTTGGATCACGAGAATACTCAAGCTTAGCGGTATTCGGGTTACCTGCATTAGTAATGACCGCATTGTCATTAAGAGTTGCAGAATATGTAATAACTATAGGATCGCCGACTGTCTTATTCTTGAAGTAATTAACAGCATCCTTGAATACGACCTTTATCTCTGTGCCGGTATGTGTTACATAGAAATCACCTGTTGTAACTGCATCACCAACACCGTCTGTATCCTCAGTTACACCTGTGCCTGATACAGTTACACCTACAGTACCTTCATTATATGTAAGGCCGCTTGAAAGAGTATCCTCAACAACATAGAAATACTTGTCATAGCCTCTTACATCAGGAACTGTTGTCTTGATCTCATAATAAATTACATCGCCGATAGCTGCTGTATTTGCATCTACGGGATTAGAGCCATCAGCATCTGTGATCTTCTTTGTCAGTGTAGGAAGCGAATGCTTTGCGTTGATAGTTGTATCACCGACAAGCTTAAGAACATTAGCACTCAGGACTCTTACACCTTCCTCAGTTTCGCCTGAAACAAGCGAATCTGTCTTATCGAGAACGAGATGCCAACCATCAGCCAGTTCACCTGCACTGTATGTACCAGATGATGCTGAATAATTCATTGCGATAGCTTCATCTTCGTCAACACAATCCTGAACTATTTTAGCAAGTTTGATCTTGGCATCAGCATCTGTGATTGATGATAAAGCTTCCGCAACAGTCTGTACTGAAGCATCAGGAGCTATGGCACTTGTCAGTCCTAAAGCTGTTTTATCAGCATTAAGTGCAGTGATCAAATCAGCTGACTTAAAGCCCGGCCCCCATGCCAAATTCTTGAGTTTTCCTGCTTCCTGTGTACCTGTAATGATCTGATAAGCCTTATAAGTATGTTCAGCAGGATCACTGTCCGTGATCGAAAGTGTGGATGTACCGGCCTTTGCTTCCGCAAAGGCTGTCATGCCTGTTGCTGCTAAGGGTGTGATAGCCATAAAGGCTGCTGTCATCATCGCTAATGCGCGTTTATTATTTTTCATATGATTTCCTCCATTTTAATATTGTTTTATTTGACGGATGCGTTTTACACTTTCAGGAAGCCATTTCAATCACGCCTCCTTCTGCGCCTGCCTGCGGCGCATCCGCTAAATATTCCCATTGCTGTCAGGAATCCGCCGAGCACATAAATGCCTGCGGTTCCTCTGCCTCCTGTTGCAGGAAGCTTGTACCAGATGTATTTGTTCTTGACAAGTATCGGATCATCACTATCGTTTGTTGCTGCGCCATTGCCGCTGTATGAAACGAGATAGCTTTTATCCGAATCATTGGATTCACCTGTCAGAAGCTGTACGTCATTGGTAACATTTATCCACTGATCTTTCGTCTTATCATGGATAGACACCTCTTCGATGTAGTACTTGTAAAGGTAATTCTGTGCATCCTCATCTATACGATGTTTAGGATCATCAGTCGTATTATTCCAGTAGTATCTCCAGCCTGAGATATTATCAAGAATTATCTCTCTTGCTGTGAACTCGTCATCATTCTCGTATTTGCCAAGAAGCGTCATAGGATTTGTTACCGAATCCTCTTCCAGACCTGTTATATACAAGCTGTTATCGGAATAATACCTGCCGTTTGCTACATGATAGCCATCCATTGCAGGCGGTGTATACGGCTCAGTGACATCTGTGATGGTGATATTATGGACTCTGAACGAACCAAATGTATCGATCTGATTATTAGCGGGATTAGCTTCAAAGAAGATATTCATTTCATTTGGATTAGCATAATAAGGAACTAATAAAGAACCACTGATATGATTAACTACATAATTAGGATACTGCGCACTGCTATCCGTTACAGCCGCAGAACCAATGAGAATATATTGCTCATTACCATTGGGATGGTCCACTGTATCAAGCTTTAAATCTACATTCCTCATATTGCTACTTCCATTTCCTTGAACAGTAGCTTCAACAAGATATGTATGTCCCTTTTGTAAAAAAGGTACATTCAATTTTGCACCATGCCAGCCAGCGGTTCTATTATCTACTACCATATAATCAAATCCGCTATTATGATCGTTTGTCAGTTTTTCACTACCTGCTCTCGGCTTCCAGTCGCCAATAGTATCGTTGAACGCAATACTGTAAACCGTTCTGTCGGGAATTATCTCAACTGTACCGTCAGGTTCGTCGGTCTTGTCGGGACTGTTTACTCTGATACCGTCTCTGCCTTCGATGGCTATGAATTCATCCATGTAGAAGGTATCCGCTTCACAAGGATAATTATCATAATCATTCCCCTTGGGAACAGTCTCTACAAGCAGGTACATACCATACGGGTCGATCTCATCAGGAAGCTTTATGGTTCCTGTAAGCTGTACCCACTCACCGGGTGAGGCATTGACAAACGGGTTTGTAATTGGCTCAAAATGACCAAGTCCGTTATTGAACGTCATCTTAAAGCGCGTTGCTGCCGGGCTCTTGACATACACACTGAAGGTATATGTCTTGTTTACCTTGAACAGCGCCGGATCAAGATTAAGTCTTGCGCCGCCCCATGATTTCGTTCTGCCTGTTATCGCAAGGCAATCCTTCTTAGCATACGCTCCCGCATCAGAGGTATACGATACTGTACTGCCGTTGGGCAGCCAGCCGTTTTCGCCCTGTGTGAACGAATGATGCAGTTTCATCTTTGCGTCCTCCACCGTGTTTGAAGTTACCTTTATAGTCACTTCATTCGGCACGGAAGGATTATCAGGATTCGTAAGTGCAAGATTATCAAGAACAACAAATCCGTCGTCGTACTTTGCACTGAGAGTGCTCGGGCTCTTCACAGGATTATCGGGGTCAATGACCTCAACTCCCTCGGGAAGCTCGCACCTTATCTCCGCAGCTCCTCCTGCATATACGCCCTTGTAATTCTTAATATCCTCTCCGTCATACTGTTCGGTAGAGTAGCTCTTTATGAGATTACCTGCTTCATCAACGATATTTACCTTTACCCATGTAGGAGTGCTGTCCTGATAACCGACTCTTTTACGCGTCAGACGAAGCTTTACCTCCTTATCATTATAAGAAGTGTTTTCCCATTCCTTCTCGACGTTTATCTCCATCTTGGTGACATCTGTATTCGTTATCACCATGGCGCCGGAAGCGTCGGTTCCGTATGCAGCCTTGTATCCCTTCGGAACATTGAGCTCTTCAACAGCGTATGTGTAAATGTGGTCACCGTAACGCGAAAGAAGATGTGTTATATCATAGCCTTTTGACCATTCTCCGCTTGTTATAGCAAAGGTCCTTTTCTTAACGCCGTCTTTCTTGAGAGCTACCTGCTTGGTCTCTCCTGTTACGGAGTCTGTACGCACGACCTTGAACTTTACCACAAAATTCTTCAGCGTACTGTTTTCGCCAAGCTCGGGGCTCCATTCCTTTTTGACCTTTATATCGGTAAATTCTTCCCTGATGGTATTCTCGAAGTTATAGCTGTTCATATCCTTCAGTACAGCTCCTTCTGTTTCGGCTGCACCGTTGATGATGGAAAGCTCTGTTTCCTTACCGTTCTGATCTTTAACAGTTACCTTATTGAATACCTCGGAGCTCATCTCAACTTCAGGTCCGGTGTTCTGAGGATTATTACCGTAACCTATTTCAACGACCTTGAACTTTCTGTCCTGTCCGAGATCATCGAACTTCTTTCTTTCTCCTGCCTTTATCTTAAAGCGGTTGTCTTCCAGATAAAAAGGAGAATCGGGATGTTCGCTCTGTGGTATTACCCACGTTTTATTTGTATCATCCCATTCATATACCTGGAACCAGTAATCGGTATTATCGTATGTCTTGTCAAGGTGTTCACCATATTTGACATCCTTGGTTACCGACAGAGGCTTCAGTGTAGGAAGGTTCATCTCCATTGCGAGGTTTGAATAACAGCCGCCTCGCTCAAGATAGAACATTTTTATTTCGTGTGTGCCGTTGGCATTATCATACCAGTTGGGTATATAATCCGTGATGGGCTTTACTATCCATTTATCATTGCTCTGCTGAGAAGCATTTACGCCGATGGGCTTGGGAAGCTCATTCCACGCATCAGCAGCAGTTTTCTCGCCTACCTGATTTCCATGCTCATCATAGACTTTATATCCATTTATGAGCTCGGGTGAATGTGCGAGAACATAATCATAAAGCGAATTATCCGCCTCATGATTAGTAAGCCTGTTCCTTACTTCATCCAAGGACACTCTGTCGCCTGTGGCGCCGTTATCCTGTGTCCATACAAGGCCGTTTGAAAAGTCTATCATACCGCCTGCAGGCTCGTGGATACCGCCCAGATCAAGTGCAAGGTTTCCGTCAACAAAGACCCACATATCATCGTCGCCGCTGTACTTGAAAGTTATCGGCTCCTTGACATTGACTCTGTCGAACTTGTTATTGACGAAGGAAGCTTCCATAGTCATTCCGAAATGATGATTATAACCGTTACCGTCATAGTTAGGGTCTTTTCTGATCTCATCATATTCGTCAAAGGGGAAGAATCCTATTTTGAAACCTGCATTAACGTCCTCGTTGCCATAAACTATCGGATTTCCATCATCGTCAAACTTATTATAGTTTGTCTCGTTAGCTTTATGGTGAGCGTCATTGACGATATCAAAAGTGGTATTGTACACTTCAAAATTATTGGTTTCCTTATTGAAGTAAGCGTAATTATCATTACTGTTAAAAATAAGATGATCTACGCCGTTTATGCTTGTCTCTTTCCTGAGCAGATGATTTACACCCTCATGATCTACTCCGTCATAAACAGTCTTGTAAACGCTCTGATCCTCACCTTCAACATTAGTAGATGGAGCAAACAGATAATTAAGGCTATGTCCGGAATCAGCCAAAACAGGATAACCGTTTTTCGGATCATTCTTATCATTCGGGTTGTTGTAAAGAGTAGGAGCTACAATGCCCTGAACAGCTCTGTTTCCCGAATACTGAGGAGATGCATTATAATCGCCTGCATAGCTGTTCTTGTCAGGAATGTATTTTATAGTTTCTCCATTTGAATTCCGTTCATTATACGCATCCGCATTTCTAACGTATTCATTTACAGGCGTACCATAAGCAAAGAACAGGATATCATCTTCAGGATTTCTTCCACTGTTGATACCGTAATCTTTCCAGCCGTTCCGATCCACATTGTCACTTGACCATTTGGGATGTGTCCAGTAGCCCGGTTCAATTACTTCTCCCGCATCATTCTTTACCGGTTCAACCCACTGCCATTCATAGCTGTTCGTCTTGGCTTCCAAATTGGAGTCGCCATAATCAAACAGTGTGAACTTGATACCCTCTGCAATGTTATCGATAGTATCGATAACATCCGGTTTATCACCTGCCAGAGCGATCATTTCGTTGGAAAGCTTCAGCTGAGGGATGTCACTCACCAAGAGCTCCTCCTCAGTTTCCTCATCCAGATCATAGACCACCTCATCATCAGAACTCATATCTGATGCCATGATCTCGTCTTCGGCGAACGTATCCTCATCGGTATAGCAGCCGAGGTCGTGGATATGTTCCTCATAGCCGCAGACAAGCTGTCTTTCGTAGCATTCCTCCGTATGAGTATGCTCCTCATTTTCCTCCAATCCGCATATGAGAACATCCGCGTAGCACTCATCTGTATGAGTGTGCTCGGGTACACCGCATTGTTCTTCGTTCACCATGGTAATGCCCGTATCGTGCAAGCCCCAGAGGACGCCGAATGATACAAGCATCGAGAGGACAAGCAATAGCGAGATCATGCGCCGTCGCTTGAGACTGTTTTTATGGATAAGCTCATAAAAACCGTCATTATAGTTTTTCATCCTATATCCCGTCCCCCCTTCTAAGTCATTTTATCGGCCAGACTTTGAAAAAGACCTTGCCGACGATCTGATCCTTGCCCACACAGCCGATAGCCGCGCTTCTGCTATCCACAGAAGTCTCACGCCTGTCGCCTAAGAGAAAGATCTTATTATCAGGGACCAGATACGGAAACTCGATCTCGCATACGCCGAGACTTTTCTCGGTCACATAGGGCTCGTCCAGCGGTTTGTTGTTAACGCTGACATTGCCCTGATCGTCCATATCTATTACGTCCCCGGGTAAGCCGATAACGCGCTTGAGGAGAGTCTTGTTCTGCCATGATACACAGCAGAGGTCTCCCTGTTCAACGTCATCGGACTTAACAAGCACAAGTATGTCTCCGTTCTTCAGTGCGGGCTCCATACTGGTGCCCGACACCTGAACAACGGGGAAGAATAATGTTGAAGCCAGCACTGCCAGCGCCGCTACTACTATAAGTATGGAAACGGTGCTGAGCAGAGTGCCAAGGAATTTTTTCTTGTATTTTATCTTTCCAAGCTCGGTCTCGATCTGCTCCTTTGAGGGCATTGTGACCTGCTTCTTTTTATCAGCTGCCATTTAAGTGCTTCTTTCCGTATATCGTAAAGTGAAAGCGTTCGCTTTTCGCTTTTTCCTGTTATCTGCCTTATCCCTTGCCTTTGAGACTATCTCCGCAGCCTCTTTTTCAGCCTGCTTTATGATCTCGGCAGCCTTCTGTTCCGCCTCCTCATTTGCAAGCCTGACTTGCTCGATGTAATCATCGGCAGTTTTCTGTGCGGTCTCAAAAAGAAGATCGAGTCCGACTACAGCCTCTGCGATCGAACCCGCTTTACTTATTTTAAGATTTTTTGACTCGAGCTGTGCCCGAAGCTCGCCGATCTCTTTTACGAGTTCTTCCTGTTTCTTCTGATATTCATATATGATCGCGATAAGATCGCTGCGTTTAAGCTTTCTGAATTCTTTGTCCGTCATATTAATGCTCCATATTATTTTCCAAATAGCGTCATATCTTTTTTACAATCTAATTATACCATCTGTTGAGTGCGCTGTCAATCAAATTTGTCAACTTTTAACATTTTCTTCATCGCTTCGTCGCTTTAAACAAAGCTACCGCCCATTTGCTGTAAATATCGGCTACAATAAGAAAAAAGTTCCACAAAGTTCCACTTTGTACAATATGTTATTTTAAATATAAATACTACAAAACATAATATAAACACCTGTTTTATGCCAGTTTCAACAATCTGCTCATTTTTAAATGTGTATTATGCACAAATGCGTTAACCATTACTTTATTCAAAAAACATATATATTTTACTAATAAAAAATCCTCTTTTTTAATTGACGTAGCGTTATATATGAAGTATAATATAATAAGGAAATGACAAAATCCCCCGATTCGGCAGCAATGCTATAAATTATTTATATAATGGCAAATATTACATTTCGTATATTAAGGAGAAAATTTATGACCGACAGACAATTAAAGAAACTGAAGCGCTCTGAGCTGATAGAGCTGCTGTATTTTGCACGCAAGGAGATCGACAGGCTCAGTCAGGAAAACGAACAGCTAAGAAGCAGACTCGACAAGCTGGTGGGTGAGGCTCTCCATGAGACCTCAGACGCCGACGGAACGGAGTCCTGATATGAAGGGCGATAAGATTTACGAGCTTCCGACGGCAGAGCAGCTGAAAAATGAAATGGACAGGCTCAGATACAAGCGCAGCTACATACGAACTCTCACGGGCACCATCGGTGCTCTGATAGCAGCCGCAGCAGCAATTGTGCTGCTCTCTGTGCTTGTGTTCCCTGTCATGCGCGTGACAGGAAACAGTATGCAGCCCACTCTAAAAGAGGATCAGGTCATCATGTGCTCCCGCTCCGCTCATGTAAAACAGGGCGATATCATTGCCTTTTACCACAACAAAAAAATACTCGTAAAGCGCGTTATCGGCGTTTCGGGAGATACTGTGGACATCGGCACAGACGGCAGAGTCACCGTCAACGGCACCGCTCTCAGCGAGCCTTATGCAGCTCTCTCCGCAGAGGGAGAATGCGATATCACTCTCCCGTTTACCGTTCCGTCGGGAAGATACTTCGTTATGGGCGATGACCGCGCAGTCTCGGTGGACAGCCGCTCATCTGCCGTGGGCTGCATTGCTGAGGAAAATATCATCGGCAAGGTAAACATGATAATCCTCCCTTTCAGCGACGCCGGAAAGCTGAACTGACATCGGAGGCGATACTATGAAAAAGAAAAGCAGTGTCATCACTACTATGCTCATAGTGGTCATGATGATAACAGGGCTATGTCTTACTCTGTACCCCTCATTCAGCAACTGGTGGAACTCCCGTTTGCAGTCCCGTGCCATCGCCAATTACGACCGCGCTGTTGCAAATCTGAGCAACAACGAAAAAGAGGACATACTCCGCCGAGCTGAGCAGTACAATGCCGCCCTCGCCGAGCTGAGCGCTCCGTTCGCAGACTACGGTCAGATAGAGGACTACGATGATATCCTCGATATTACGGGCACAGGCATCATGGGATACATCACTATCCCGAAGATAGACGTTTACCTCCCCATCTATCACGGCACAAGTCCCGAAGTGCTGAATATCGCCGTGGGACATCTTCAGGGCTCATCCCTCCCTATCGGCGGAGAGGGCAGCCACGCTGTAATATCCGCCCACAGAGGTCTCCCCTCGGCGCGGCTATTCACCGATATAGACCAGCTCATTGAGGACGATACATTTACGATCACAATACTGGATGAAGTCCTCACTTACGAGATCGATCAGATAGTCACCGTCCTGCCTTATGAGAGGGACGAGCTCAACATAGTCCCCGATGAGGACTATATCACTCTTATGACCTGCACTCCATACGGTATCAATTCCCACAGGCTCCTTGTCCGCGCACACAGGATAGATACGGTATATCCGCATAATGTCAAGGTGCCATCGGACGCTGTCATGGTGGACGATATGAACGTCTATGCTGTCATCATATCGGCTGTTCTGATACTTCTGCTGATATACTGGATCATCTCGGGCAATGTCGGCAGACACAGGCGCTTCACCGATGAGTCGGTATACAAAATACCGCTGAGGGACGAAAGTAAAAGCAAATAATGCCATATAAACAGAAAAGCCATAGCGCTCCGATAACGGAAGCACTATGGCTTTGTTTTTATTTCAGCTCTCTCAGTACGAAAGAACTGTATTGATCACTCCCTGATAGAGACTGCCTGTCTGGCTTGCAAAATCAAATCCGAAGTCAGCAGGGTTCTGGAGCTGCATAACGATGATGTACGAGCCGTTGGCGCCGTAATCATTATAGTTTGTGTATACCGGCTTCTGCGCGGAGTTGTCGTTGACATTTCTCAGGCAGCCTGTGATGTAGAGGTAGTCTCCCGCTCCTGTCTCAGCTGTTCCTGTCTTTGCGTAGAACTGGTAGTTCTCGGGGACGTAAAGTCCGAGATTATTGGCAACTCCCGTCATGCCGTCGAGAAGATTCTGACGGCAGTTCTCGGGAATACTTCCCAGCACTTCATAAGGAGCGCTTCCGGGGAGCACCTGAGTGTACGGGTCGGTGGTATCCACCACCTGCTGAACCACAAAGGGCTTTACCATGTCGCCGAATATAGCCTCTCTGCCCAGTGCTGCAAGATATATGGGGCAGGTGCGGACATACGCCTGTCCGAATGCACTCCTGCGCAGGTCATCAAGGCAGTATATCTCGATATTATTCTCAATGGGACCGAAGTCGCAGTTGATAGTGTCGCAGAAACGGAAGATGTTGTTAAGGTCAGCCAGTACAGTATCGGTGCCAAGCTGGTCAAACACCTTTGCAAAGTAGATGTTGCTGGAATTTACAAATGCGGAGTAGAGAGTTCTCTCGGGAACCGGATACCAGCCTGTGTCGTGGTCCCAGTTCACTATGGTGGCTCCTCCGTCCACCCATGTGCCGTCGTCATAAAGAGTGGTTATGCCGTTCTTGTCCGCAATGACCTCGGACATTATCTTGAAGCAGGAACCGGGTGAGGCGTTCTGGAAAGCCTTGTTGGCTATGGTGCCTCCGCTTAGACTATCCACATATGTAGGGTCGGAATAGAAAAGCTCCGGGTCATAAGTGGGATAGGACACCTCCGCAAGTATGGAGCCGTCTGTCCTAAGTACAACTATAGAGCCTGCCATGCCCATATTCGCCATATAGGAGCACAGTGCGGTCTGGACGTCTGCGTCTATGGTCAGTCTTATGGACTGTCCCACGTTATTCTCCGCAGTTACGGGTGTTGGATTCTTGACACGGAGAATATCTCCGAAAACGTCATCGAAGCCCGCCGAAGCCTCACTGACTATATTGCCGAATGAATATGCGTAGCCCTGACCATAGGTACGCTGCTCCTCGCCGCCCTCGGCGTAGGTGCTGTATGTTATAAGATTATAATTCGTATCGTAAATATTTCCCTTGTAAACGGGTTCTGTCGTTGTTGTCGTTGTTGTCGTTTGTTCTGTTGTGACATCGGCTGGCGGTGTATCTCCACTCTCCTCGGAAGCAGCATGAGGACTGCTGTCCTTGTGGAATTCTATCTGTCCGACCTCAGTAGAACAATTCTTACGGAACATCTTCTTTCTAATAAATCGGGCATTATATCCTGCCCACAAACTTGTAGTAAATCTCGATTTTCTGTGCTTTTTCACCGTCTATCACTTCGGCCTCGTGAACAACGATTTTTTCAATGAGGGTGTGCAGGATAGCGGAGTTAAGCTCGGTGATAAGGCTGTAATCCTTGATAAGATTAACAAAAGTATCAACATTTTCCGTAGCAGCCTTGCTGTTGCGGATTTTTTCTTCAAGTTCACCTATCTGATTTTCAAGGGTTATCTGCTCGGCTTCGTACTTGGCAGAGAGCTGTTTATAGTTTCTCTCGGAGATGTTTCCGCTGACCTTATCTTCATAAAGGCTTGAGAAAAGTCTGTCAAGCTCCGCTATTCTGTTCTTCGCCTTGCGGAGTTCCTTTTCTGCCCTTTTGGTATCATCGGAAGCATTGCAGTCCAGCGTGGATATTATCTCGGATACCATTTTGTCATCATCTTCCAAAGCACATTTCGCACGATACTGAATATCCGCAAGAACAGCGTCATAAAGGTCACGAGCTTCGAGCCAGTGCTGTGTGCAGTGAGTTTTTCCGTAGAGCCTGTAAAAATTGCACTGATAGCCAACCATATCTATAATATTAGGCCTTGGATTTCTCCTGTGGGCGCAGGACTTTGTAAGCGTATGGTCACAATCGGCACATCTCAATAAGCCTGCGAATATGTTGTCAAATCCGTCACTCTTTTTTTCACGATGATGGGATTTTACCATTGTCTGAACAAGCTCCCACTTTTCGGGTTCAATGATAGGTTCGTGCATATTCTCCACAACGAACGCCTTAGAATTTCTTGCGTATCTTTTCTTGCTCTTGGCTGAGATTTTCGGTCTTTGCTGTCCTCGGATATGCCCTGCATATACGGGATTGGTGAGAATGGTGGAAACAGCTCCGTCACGCCAGTCATATATGTCCATATCGGTGCTGAGATGTGAAGCATAGGTGTTATTAAAATATTCAGCTGCAATGGCGGCAGGCTTCGGTATCTTCTCGGCACGAAGGGCAGCGGCAATTCTGTGTACGCCGTTTCCGTCAAGGTAAAGCTCATAAATCTTGCGAACAACGGGGGCGCATCTTTCATCAATGATAAGGTGATTTTTGTCCTGCGGATCTTTGATATATCCGTAAGGAGCTTTGTTCCCGATGTGCTTGCCTTGACTCTGACGGGTATAAAGTGCGGACTTTATCTTTTTTGAGATGTCCTGCGAATACATATCATTAAGCAGATTTCTGAACGGGGCAATGTCAAGGGAGGAAGCGTTGAGGGTATCAACGTTATCATTGAGGGCGATGTATCGAATACTATGTTCGGGGAAATACACTTCCATATAGAAGTCGCTCTCAAGGTGATTTCTTCCAAGTCTTGACTGGTCTTTCGTGATAACACAATTCACCTTTTTTGCTTCAACGTCCTCGATCATACGCTTGAAACCGGGGCGTTCTGTGTTAAGTCCTGTGAAGCCGTCATCAATATAAAAATCGTGGATAATAATGTTGTTCTCATTGCAGAAACGGGTGAGCATATCACGCTGAGTATCAATACTTGCACTGTCCTTGTCCATAAGACCGTCATCTTTGGAAAGTCTGAGATAAAGGGCTGCGGTATAAATCGTATTTGTATTTGGCTGTTTCATTATGAAATTCCTCCTATAATTTCAGAACAGCCGTAATATATTGTATCTTTATTATACTACGGCTGACTGAAAAAATCAAGTGATATTGGTGTATATTTATGAGTTTTATGCAGTTTCTTTTATCTTCTTCTGCACCTTTTCCTCAATAATTTTCTTGAATACCTTTGTATCCTTTTCTGTACCCACATAGTGAGGGACTACGATGATTTTCGTAGGCTTTTTCTTTATCTTTTTGTACATATATTGGGATTCTCCTTTCCTGCTTTTTCTTTTGTTCGTGTAATATCAGCGGCAGTTACTGTTACGCCTTCTCCATTCTTCAGCTGCCCTGCGCTGTTCTTCTTCGATTCTATTTTCCTCGGCCACCTTTGCATTAACCTTATTTGCCCAGTCAACCATACGCTCAACAACCTCACTAAACTGTTTCTTAGACGGTTTGGACAGATTTGCTTCATATTCTTCAAGCTCTTTCTTTCCAGAACGTAAGCAGCGTTCATAATCGGTTTCTGTCTGACGGATAAAGGTGGTGTAATGAGCAGTTACCGCTTTTTTATCGGCTACCGCTTTTTCATACTCTCTCTCAAATGCAGGAAGCTGTGATTTCAGCAGTTTCAGCTCCTGCGATACCTTTTGAATATCCTCCTTGCTCCATATTTTGTTTTCACTGAGAATTTCATACGGCTCTAAATCCTTGAGCATACTCGGATATAAAGGACCTTCCCTATGAAGCAGTTCCAGATAGCGATCGCCGTTTTCAAGGATAAACTCCTTTTCCTTTATCTTCTCCTTTGTTTCCTTTAACCGTTCGGCAGCCAAATCGGATTTCTCGGCAATGCTGTTGACGTGCTTTTCAAAGTCCTCTTTGGAATGGATATTATGCTCGTGAATATAACAAAGCAGTTCTGCACTCCTGCGAAGCTCGTTGTATGTAACGTTGACGAAAAAATTTTCCTTTCTGTAAAAGCCTATCTGTATCTGCCGTAAGCAAATGGCATATTCCCTCTGCACTCCCGTATAGGACAAAACCTTATCAAGCGACATTTCCTTGTCCTTATTCTCGATGCGATACTGCAATTCCTCCAGACCGTACCCGTCCCCTAACTTTAACGTTCTGACACCTTGGCGTTTACCGGAATTAGCAGGCTTTACGCATAAATACTTGCCCTTACGAACAAGGTATCCGCAATTACAAAGCTGCATAACCAAATGGTCAATTGTTTTCACATTCTCCATAAGCACAATTCGGTCAATATCGTCACATAGCTTCTGTTTCCAGGACGTGCCGTTCTGACGGGCAAGCCACTCGGCATAATTCTGATTTGCGTTCCATTTCGGGTGTTCGATAACACTGAGGTGTTTCGCCTTGCAGAGCTTGTTGATATTTTCTCTGCATTTCTTCAAAGTCGATTTATTGTCAAGCCAGCGTTTCCCGTCCATACTGAAAGCATTAACAGCAACGTGAACGTGAATGTTATCTGTATCGGTATGAACAGCAATGAGTATCTGACGATTATTGCCAAAGGTATCATATGCCCACTGCTCCGCAATCCTCTGAGCTTCCTGCGGAGTGACTTCATCTCCCTCGAATGAAATGACATAGTGGTGCATTTTGATATGCTCTTTTCCAACAGGCTTGGCTGTTCGGTGAAATTTCTCTCCTGCATAATGTTCATAGCAAAGTCCCATTTCGATATATGCCGATTCGGGATCATCGGAGCAGTTTATTCCTGTGACGATTTCCGCTTTATGCTCCTTGGTTTCCCCTGTGACATATTTCAAGAGAGCCAAAGGAGAGCTTTTTATGGAAAAGTGTCTTAAAACGGCCATCAGCAATTCACCTCTCGCATAGCAATCGTGTGAAGTCCGTTTCGGGAAAACTCTCCCATTTCGTTGATTATCCTTTCGACTTCTTCCACGTCACTTGTGAAAACCGCCTTGTGCGTATTTACAGTTTTCGCAACTTCATTCATTTCCCGATGAAACTTGTTTCGGATATCAGGGACACCATCATCGGGAGCAAAAACATCAATTACCTTTATTTTGATGTTAAGTGCCTGATCTCTTATGTAAGCAGCAGGGAGCTTTCCGCTTTTCTCCGCAAGGGCAGTAACCTTGTTCCACTCCTCTGTGCTGTACTTGACTTCCTTTCTAATCCTTCCTTTTGTCTTTTTCAATTTTTCACCCCCTGTTCATAAGCTGAGAATAGTAGCGAATGAAGTTGTTTCTGTATTCCTCAAAACGCTTTCTGAGTTCTCTGAGCTTTTCAAGATGTTCGGGATTTGTGCTTTCCGCAACTCTGATAATCATATTCATATCGGTGCCGATATGATTTATGATTTTCATAGGAAGGCAGAAATCATCGGCAGAAACGTTTTTCCATTCCTTGTGCAGCGACATATTCCGAAGATATGTAGCAGGCTTCATTTTCACAAATTTGGCACGTTTGCACATACGCTCCCACTGTTCCTGCGTAAAAAGAACGTGTTTGCGTTTTGTTCGTTTCGTTAAAATCACTCTCCTTATCATTATATCCATTATCGGGGTCTTAGGGGCGGCAGCCCTTAACAAGCCGACTGCGGAGCCGGTCGGGAAAAAGGTGTACTTTTTCTGCACTTGTGATAATCAAGCAACCCTCTTCTGTAAACACAATTCAAGCAATGCGTTTACTTCTTTCCTGTCAGAAGATTGCCGATCTTCTTTCCCACGCTCGTATTAGCGGTTTCCTCCAAAACTCCGAAAAGAGCATTGAGCTGTTCTGCGAAATTTTCAAATGCAGCAGCCTTGTCTGTAAGCTCGGCTATGCGTTTGTCCTTTTCGGCAATAAAGGCATTTTTCTCGCTGATGGACTGCTCCAGCTTTTTTATTCTGTCCTCATATTCGGCAATCAGCTTATTCTTCGTTTCAAGCTCGGCAGTCATAACCTTTACCTTATTCCCCTGACTGCTTGCAAAGCTCTTGTTCTGCTTGCTTAGAATTTTCTCGTATTCCAGAGATTTCTCCAGTTCTGCATTTTTGCTGATAAGCAAGGCGTTGTCCTTTGTGGGTTTAAGAAAATCCTGTGCAAAACCGTCAAGCATCTTTCTGCCGTTTATTATGAAAACGTGACCTTTTAGCTCGTCCTTATGGCGGTTTATCTTGGAATTGACAGACTGACGGGAAACGTGATTTTCGACAGCATACTCTTTTACGGTCAACAGCTTTTCTTCGTTTTTTACCATTTGGCTCACCTCCCCTTTGCGTTGGTATGAAAAGTACCGCATTTTCATACCATTTCCGCATTAGCTTCATTTCTGCGGTATTTTCATACCGATTTTTTGGTATCATTTCGGTACGTTATCAATACCAAATCTGAGTTAGTACCACTTTTCCGCCGTTTTGATGCTATGCTGTTGGTATTATTTCGGTGCGTTTATGATACCAAACGCAACAGTCATACTAAAACGGCGGTATTTTGGTACTGATTTTTTCTGTCACACCGTATTGTTGAAGTGGGGCTGGTCGGAATGTGGCGGTATTCTGTGAAAAACTCTCTTTTCCACCATTTCAAGAGTAACGCCTTCGGGCATTTTCTTCAAAAATCCGATAAGCTCCTGTGCGGTGATTTCCTTCTCCTTTAAAGTTTTGAGAATCTCCTTGTTTTCAAGCTCTGCGATTTTCGCATTGTTCTCGGCAATGCTCTTGTCGATCACCTGTCCCTTATTCTTGTGGGCGGTTTTCTGCTCACGAAGCCTGTCACGTCTTTCATAGCACTCCTGCAATTTCTCCTCATCGGTACGCTTCGGCTTTGTAGGCTTGGTCTGCTTTTCGGCAGCAGGCTCACTTGCGGTTATGGTCTTTTCTTCCTCATTCATCTGTCAGCCCTCCCGTCAGAATTTACGATTTCGTCCTTCTCTCTGCTGTCCAGCCAGTCAAAAAACTTATCCCTCTGAATAAACTTCCGACTGCCGATCTTCACAACAGGCACGTCCTCACGATTGAGGATATTGTACGCCATAGTCCTCGTGAAGCCCATTGTCTGAATGTCATTTGCCGATAACATCATCGGCAGGGTTTCTCTGCTGTTCATTAGCAGCACCTCCATATTCTTTTGTTCGGCTCTCGGATTTTTCCTTGAGCCTGCTCCCATTATATATCAAAATTTTCCGAAAACGCCGTTTTGACCTCATACTTTTTGTTTCGAGCAACTCATTAAGCCTATGCGTGCAAATATCATACAAATACAGATAATTCCGTACTATCCGTTGCTGAAACGTGCAAAACGTGATATATAAATTCTATAAAATTTTTTCGGCGGATTTCATTCGATTTTTTCCGAAAGGGGCGTATTTGTTATGATAGATTTATTTGTTCTCCCCTTGACTATATTTATAGTTTGGGGTATAATGGAATAAATCGGGTAGATTAACTGCTCGACTAATCCAAAGTTATAAAGCAAATATATTACAACAGAAAGACTGTCAAATTATGGAATTTAATGAAAAACTACAAGAACTTAGAAAGCAAAAAGGACTTACTCAGGAAGAACTTGCAGAAGTGCTGTATGTTTCCCGTACTGCAATTTCCAAATGGGAATCAGGAGGTTCCCTTAGTTAAAGATACTACACCACAACCCACGCTTACACAGTATTGCAAGAAAGCAACTTTTGGATAATTATAAAGAAGCACTGTCAACATCCCCTTTGAAGATGGCGACGGTGCTTCT
>Ga0255342_1002970_pt1 | contig 19860 bp, 19 predicted proteins | sample wastewater_treat_3_FD_192416 | JGI IMG/M metagenome (GOLD analysis project Ga0255342, IMG submission 192416) | Wastewater microbial communities from Lulu Island WWTP, Vancouver, Canada - plant14 | ecosystem: Engineered > WWTP > Wastewater > Unclassified | place: Canada: Vancouver, British...
TGAGGCGGATTTCTGGGTAGGCATTGAAGGCGGTGTGGATAGCCTACCTGGGAACTCTGAAACTTTGCTCGCTTTTGCATGGGTGGTGGTGCTTTCGGCTGAGCAAAGAGGATGCGCACGCACTGGAGCTTTTTTGCTACCAGCACCCGTCATTGAACTCATGCGCAGTGGGTTAGAGCTGGGAGAAGCGGATGACCAGGTCTTTGGCACGCAAGGCTCCAAACAGCAGAATGGCGCGGTGGGTTTACTGACGCATAACGCGCTCACGCGGGACGAGTTTTATGCCCAAGCGGTGCAGCTGGCGCTAATACCTTTTATCAATACGCAGCTTTACCCCGAGCGTTTAGAATGAGGAAGCTAATGACCCTTGAACCAGAATTTTGGAAGAAAAAGCGCTTAGAAGAGCTGGATGCGGAAGAATGGGAGGCGCTCTGCGATGGCTGCGGTAAGTGCTGCTTGTTCAAATTGATCGAGCCGGGGGAAGATAAAGTACGCTTTACCAATGTAACCTGCCGCTATATGGACCTCAGTACCTGCCGCTGTACAGATTATGTGCATCGGCATGAAAATGTGCCCGAGTGCCTGATTGTGACCCCCGAGTTAGCGCGAGAAGCGAACTGGCTGCCCAAAACGTGTGCCTATCGGTTGGTGGCGCACAGCCAGGAGCTCCCTTGGTGGCACCCCTTACGCAGTGGAGACGCCAGAAGTGTAGTGCTGGCAGGTCAATCAGTGCTAGGCAAGGTGGTCAGCGAAGAAGATGTGGACCTCGATGACCTGGAAGATATGGTTGTGGATTGGTTCGAGTGAAGTCTGGATGACTTATTGCAACTCATACATCAAACCGGGGATGAGAAGGAAGAAGCGGTAGGCTTTTCCGTCAATTTCGACCACTGGCGGAGCAAGTGGTTCCTGATTGAAAATTTCCCAGGCAGCAGCTAAGGCTTCACCCTCCAGTGGAATGCCGGCGGCCGCTTGATTTAAAGCGAGAGGGTAGGTTTCTTGATCCCATGAAATTGACGCCACCTCTTTGGTTTCCTCCAGAATGAGCGTGCCGTTCTGGGGGATAAATGGCTTCCCTTCCGTTCCAGCACCGGTACTAATGCGGTTAAAAAGCTCCGTATAACCCTCGGGGGGTTGCGCCATGGTCACCCGAACTGTCTTTGAAAGGGAAGTTAGGTTTACCGTCAAATAATCAGATGGGGGGTTATCATACGGAAGCTTTGAAAAATAAGCCTCTTTCCAGCCGAAAAAGCCAGCATCGACAAAATCTTGCAGGAGGTCAGTCATTTGATCCCGGGTAAGGTAACCCACAAAGACCGTGCGGGATCCATCCTCAGCGTAGACTGCCAAAATGACGCGCCCATCCCCAAAGACGCGCCCTTCAGGAATGTAATTTCGAGTCAGATCAGGAGAAAGACTGGGATGATATTGCTTGATGGGGCGGGCAGCTTCGATGATGACAGCCTCAGGTGAAGAGTCCCACTCTATAACAGGCTGGGTTGGCTTGCTGGTGAAAAGGGAACAGCCAGCCAGGTTAAAGGAAGCTGATACCATGAGCAGGATTAAAAGCAACCCTCTAAAATGATTGGGATTATTACTTGGGTGGACGGCCATGATTTCCTCCTAGTATTTACAGATTAATTATAACGATAAACAATCGTTTAGCGTTCTTTCATTGAGGGTTGGGTTACTGTTTCAGTGTCTATAGTTTAGCTGTCGGGTTTGAGTTGAATACTACCCCGAATTAGGATAAAATAAACCTAAGGAGCTGAAAGGAGGTAGCATTCTTATGAAAGATATTGAAAGTAGTGTAAACCGACTCCTGATAGCTGTTATTCAAGCTGCCGACTGCGATCTACTTGAAAAGGCGTTGGATGAAGCTAGAGTGGGTTATTACCACCTTCCGAGCGTCGGAGGGTTTTTACGTGAGCATAATGTTACCTTCTTGATAGGATGCTCAGACGAAAATTACGCCTCAATTAAAAACATCCTGATTACTACTTGTAAAAAGCGCATCAGCTTTGTGGCGACCCCACTCGAAAACCCAACTATGACTATGCCCTTCATTGCTGAAACCATCGTTGGGGGGATAAATGTATTTTCTTTAGACCTGGATCATTTTGAGGAGATTTAACGATGAAACTAATCATTGCAATTATCCATAACGAAGATAATGACCGGGTCTCCAGAATGTTGACGGGTGAAAACTTTCGGGTGACCATGATTGCATCAACGGGCGGGTTTCTCCGCAGCGGTCGCAGCACTCTGCTGATTGGCGTAGAAGATGAGCGACTGGAGCGTGGGCTGCAGCTCTTGCGCGAAAATTGCGTCACCGACAAAGAAGGCAAAGAAAAGAAAGCTATTATATTTGTGCTCAACGTTGAAGAATTTATTCAAGCATAATCTTTGCTTTTTTTTCTAACTATAAAAAGAAACGAGGTTTGATATGCAGGTTGATTTTGGAAAGGCTTTTACTTACATCTTTGATGACCCCAAGTGGTTTGATAAGATCATCATTCCCATATTGTTTGGGCTTATCCCAATCGTTGGTTGGATTGTTGTGATTGGTTACGCAATGCGCGTGACCCGGAATGTGGCTAACCGTGTTGAGCAACCTTTACCAACTTGTAATTTTGGGGATGATTTAGCCTTAGGGTTTAAATATGTGGTTGCCACGCTGCTCTATGCATTAGTTTTTGTGGTTATTGTGTGGTTGATCAGCGTGTTTGCCATACTCATTCAGCATGATTTCAGCACGGTGCTCGCAGGGCTTGCCATTGCGGTACTTGTGATGTTCTTGATTGCATATTCGATCTTTTTAGCGCTGTTTTTGCCCGTAGTACAAGCTAATATTGCGGTAAAAGACAATATTGCTGCAGGCTTCAATTTTAAGAACATCTTTGGAATGTTATCCAAGAACATCACCAGCTGGCTGCTGGTTATCGGTGGTTCTATCTTGGGCGGCATGATTGCGCCCCTTGGCGGGATTGTTTTTGGCATCGGCGCTCTGTTTACAATGATGTATTCCCAATTGATGGTCGCTCACCTGCAAGGCCAAGCTTATGCTGTTTCACAGTCGGCAGTTGAAGTTATCGAAACAGTTGTTGAAACCCCTGCTGAAACACTCACAGAAGCATCCATCGAAGCCTCTTCCGAGGAAGGTCCTGCGGAAACCCCGCCAGATGCTCCTTCAGAACCCCCAAATGTCGAAGCTTAATTCTGGTTATTGCTGCAATATGCCGGAGTGGATTTACCACTCCGGTTTTGTTTTAAACTCCTCGACGTGATAAACCTGCACATTCAACATCTTCCTGCGCCAGAGGTCAGGATGCGCACCCATTTTCATACACAAGTGGCTGAGGAATTCTTCAGGGTCTGGAAGCTCATCCCAAACCTGGGGGAGAAATGTAGCTCGGCGGAAACCATCTTGCAAGATGACGCCGTCTACGCGTGGATGCAGCGCTTTGGGCAGGTCTTCGGGTCGATCATAATGCAAGGGCACTGGTTCGGTCAGGCGGGATACCTCAATTTCAATCGCAGGGAGCTCCTCTGGGCGCAGAGGGGGAAAGCGAGGATCTTCCACCGCGGCTTGTACAGCACGCTCTTGTACGTCAAGCGCGAGGGGTTGATAGGCTTGCAAGCTGCCAATGCATCCACGCAGCTGACCATATTTAGTAAGGGTGACGAAGCTGGCACCATTTTGCTGCAAGGCAGGCGGTAGACTGGCAAGGTCAATTCTTGGTGGCTGCTGGCGGTGTGCAGCAGCAAAGATTGCATCCGCAGCAATGTTAAGGAGGATATTTTGTTCTTCACGGGTTAATGGCTGTGGCATAGGAATTGCACCAATCCTTTCGACCTTTCTTTTGTGGGTCATTCTTAATTATAGTAAGGCTTAAATAAAAAGTCTATTCTTAACCATAAACTAATCGAGATAAGGTAAGATTAAACTATGAGCAAAAGCATGAGCATGAGGGAAGAAACGCCTGATAATAAGGAAAAACGTCCCGTCATGGAGACGGTTACCGAAGAGAAAGTGAAAAAAGAGCGCAAGCCAATGCCTCCGCAGAGCCTAACTTGGCAAACTTTGCGCGTGATTTTAGTAGGCGCCGCAATCCTTGCTACACTTTTTACTATTTGGACGCCAGCCAGTTTGTTTTCGAGTAGCTTGCAGGAACGCTTAGCTGAAGCTTTAGCCCAAAGCAGCGCGGCTGACCAGACCCAGATGGCTGCCGGTTTGCTGCCCGAAGGCTTCCCAGTGAATAAGATTGGCATCGTGGTTGGGCACCGCGGGAACGATAGCGGGGCAGTGTGTGCCAGTGGTCTGACTGAGCTGGAAGTTAACAGCACAATAGCATCCTTTGTGCAGAAGAAGCTTACCGATTTAGGTTATGAGGTGGAGCTCTTGGATGAGTTTGACCCGCGCTTAGTTGGCTATCAAGCTGTCTTGCTGCTTTCTATCCATGCAGATTCATGTGAGTATTATTCCGATTCTGCGACTGGCTTCAAGATTGCGGCTGCACTCTCAGAAACCAAAGCGGATAATGCCACCCGTTTAGTTGCCTGTATGGCAGATCGCTACCAAAAAATTACGGGATTGCAATATAACTATCATACAGTGACCGTCGACATGACTTCTTATCATGCTTTTACTGAAATTGATCCACTAACCACTGCTGCGATTATCGAAACGGGCTTCTTGAACTTGGACCAAGAAATCCTGACCAAGAAACCCGAACTCATTGCGGATGGCATCGTGGCAGGGATTCAATGCTACCTCAACAATGAAGGTGTGAGCTCAACCCCCACGCCCACATCAGAGCCATAATCTATGCAAAACACCCCCACAAGCTTCGAAGACCAAATCGAACGAGCCAAACAAGCAATCTTGCAAGGCGACTTGCTGCACGCTAAGAGCATAGCTGAGAAAGTGCTTGCCGAGGATGCAAATTACATCGATGCTTTGCTGATTTTGGCGGGAGTTTCTGCTCCGGAGGAAAGTTTGGGCTACCTCACGCGCGTGCTGGATTTGGACCCCCAGAACGCTACCGCGCGGGAAGCAATGCATTGGGTCTCCCAGCAGCTGCGTGAAAGCAGAATTGCCCGTTGGCAGCCCGAAGCTGCCACGCAGGTTGCTATGCCTGAAATTGACACCACCAACCTGACGCGGCATAAACTAGATTTGTTCATCCCCTTGATCATCGTGGTTGTGTGCGTCTTGGTTATGCAGTTGCACACGATGGGTGCTTTCCTCTCCCCAGCTGCGCAATCTGGCAAACATTTTGACCGCTATGATCCTTCTGGCTTGGTCAAGCCCAGCTTGACATCTACAAATACGCCTACACCCACGGTAACGCCAACCCCTACGCTTACCCCCACACCAACCCCAACCCAGACACAGACACCTACGCTAACCCCAACGCCTACGCCTACACCCACGGAGGTCCCTCAGGTGACCGTGACATATGTGGCTGAGGAGGAGGATCCCCCAGAAGATCCGCCTGATCCGAGTGGCACTAAGTGGATTGATGTAAACTTGAGCCAACAAATGCTTTATGCCTATGTGGATGATACGGTGGTGGCATCCTTCTTGGTTTCCACAGGTTTACCGGATACACCAACCGTTACAGGAACATATTACGTATATGTAAAGTACCTTTATGCTGACATGACCGGCCCAGGTTATTATTTACCCGATGTGCCTTATACCATGTATTTTTATAATGATTATGGCATCCACGGAACCTACTGGCATAACAATTTTGGTTATCCAATGAGCCACGGTTGCATCAACATGGAAACAAGTGACGCTGAGTGGCTATACTATTGGTCTTACGTTGGAATAATGGTGTATATTCATTATTGATGAACTCTAAAAAAATTAACCTGACTCGTCGTGAATTTTTGAAGCTTTTTAGCTTGGGAACATGTGCTGCCATGCTACAGAGCATCCCTCTTTCTAAAGTGCTTGCTAATAAAGACGTGCCTAAGTTAGGTCGTGTAGCACGGAGAGACTGGCCAGTTTTTGAGGAACCCAATATTAAATCTCGGCGCAAATATGGCCTAAAATTAGACCAAGTTATCCCCCTCCTAGAAACAATTGTGCTAACAAATGATATTGGACATTCAGAAACCTGGTATCGTCTGGCAGAAGATGAATTTGTAAGTGGAGCTTTAATCCAGCTTGTTGAAAACCGTCGAAATGTGAGCAATGCGCCAATACCAGAGCAGGGTAGCTTAGGAGAAATCACTGTGCCGGCGATAGATGTCTACCTCCAGCCCCGTGGGCAAAAAACTTCGCAACGTTATTATTATGGCTCAACTTATTGGGTCAAAAAACGAGTACTTGATGAGTTTGGCGTACCCTGGTATGAACTGCCCGATGATGTAAATGGTGTTCTATATTATGTGCGCGCTTATGCGGTGCACCTGGTTGAGCCCGAGGAGATCGCACCGCTTTCACCAGAAGTCCCTGCTGAGCAGAAGCGCATTCTGGTAAATTTACGTGATCAACGGGCTATAGCTTTCGAAAATGAAAGAGAAGTATTCTCTACTCTTATTTCCAGCGGTTTGCCGGGTATGTTTACCCCAATAGGAACATTTATGACTTTTCATAAGCGCCCTTCACGGCGAATGTTCTTATTTGCGGGAGATCCAAAAATGGATTACGACTTTCCAGGTGTTCCATGGGTGAACTATATCACACAGGATGGGGTTGCTATCCATGGTGCCTACTGGCATGCTAATTGGGGGAATCCTATGACTCATGGTTGTATATCAATGCCCACGGAAGACGCTAAGTGGATTTACCGCTGGACGACGCCAGTTGTATTTTTTGACGAAACTTACCATATTGCTGACACTGGTACACGCGTGGACGTGATCATTGGATAGTAAATCCGTATAAAGACGTTAATCTCTTTTATATACAACACATGTAATATTTTATAAAACAAAACGTTGAGTGGAAGGACTGTTTGTGATAAAAGCTGTTTTTGAAGGATTGGTTTACGACCCTAAAGGCGAACCTATAAAAGTCGCTTATGTTGGTTCAGAGCCGTGTTATGTTCTGAATGATGATGGATTTTTACGCTACATCCCCGCCGGAGATGTGGATTGGCAGGTGTGGGAGGCTTTAACATCGCAAATCACCGGTCACGAGGATATTCTCAGCAAGCAGGCAGCTAAGATGCTGGGTCAAGAAGATATTTTTACTGTGGCGATGTTGCGCAGCCAGTTAGAAAATAAAGATGAGCAATTTAAGGCTATCCAAGAAAAAGGTTTGCCTGAGGAAGCGCGCCAGTATTTGGGCATGATGGGATTTAGAATTACCATCGATATTCATGGGAAGGTGATCGAGGTAAATCAGCCCCAAGTATATGGCGATGAAGGCGATGAATAAAACCATTCGTGTTGGAGTCTGATAAAATTAAGGCGAGAGAAACACATGATGGCTGATGCAAATATCATCGATATTAGTGATGAAAGCTTCGATTACGAAGTAGTGAGTTACTCATCTCACACACCAGTTGTCCTTGAGTTTTGGGCACCTTGGTGTATCCCTTGCCGGGTGCAATCACCACTGTTAGCCAAACTTGCTGAGGAAGCCGAAGGAGCTTTTCGATTAGCAAGGGTCAATGTGGATGAACAACCCAAATTAGCTGAGCGCCTCAAAGTCAAGTCGGTACCAACCGTCAAAGCCTTTGTGGATGGGCGCATCGTTTCTGAGTTTACGGGCGTACTTTCTGAACCCAACTTGCGTGCTTTTATCCGCCGCATTATGCCCGAAACTGGTGATCTCCTCTTGGAAAAAGGAAAAAGCTTAATGCTCCTGGGCGATCTTGACGGTGCAGAAGACGCCCTGCGGCAATATCTGGCTAGCAACCCGGAGAGCCCTGCTGGTTTGCTGGCTCTTGTTCGGCTGCTGCTCCTTGAGGGACGTGCCTGGGAGGCTAAAGGGATTCTGGCAAACTTCCCAGCCAGCTATGAGTTCAACACTGCTCAACTGCTCAAGCCTGTTGCAGATGCTTACCTTTGGTTGGAGAAGCAACAAGACCCGCCAAAGGATGCGCTTGAGGCGGCGTATCGCAACAGCTTGCGCTTAGCCAAACAAGGCAAAATCCAATTAGCCTTAGATGGTTTTTTGGATATTTTGCGCAGGGATAAGCATTACCGGGATGATGAAGTGCGCGAGGTTTACTTGGGCTTTCTCGAGGTCCTGGGTGAGCATCATCCGGACGTGCGCCAATACCGCGCGGACCTTTCCAATGTGTTGTTTTGATGGAAGCAAAAATTGAGTAGTTTCGCGATTAGTGTGGTGGTGTCGATTATAAACCAGCTCGACTCTTCTTCCACCGATTATACCCTGGAATTATTTGAGGGCAAATTTGGCAGGGCAACTGCATCTAAAATGATGGCAAAGAAATTGCACATGGAGCCAGTAAGAGGTATTCTATAGGAGAAAGCAAGTTTTCAATCATATTTAGTAACATCACTGATCCTCGAGTTGACCGGACGAAACGGCATAAACTTTTGGATATAATTGGACTGACCATTTGTGCAGTGGTATGTGGTGCAGATAACTGGGTTGAAGTCGCAGAATTTGGAAAAGCAAGAGAAGAATGGCTAAAGACCTTTCTGGAGCTTCCCAATGGCATTCCATCTCATGACACATTGGTTCAGGTCTTTTCGATGATCGACGGAGATGAATTTGAGCGCTGCTTTGCTGAATGGGTGAGGCAATTAACCGGATTGACGAGTAAAGTCATTGCAATTGCTGGCCAAACCCCCGAGGGACCCACCAACCTCGTGGAGCGCTACGACCCTCAAACCGATACTTGGACAAGGTTAGCCGATAAGCCCACAGCGGTGAGTGAAGTCTCAGCCGTGCTGTTGGGGGAAAAGATCTACGTCCCAGGCGGCAAGCTTGCTGATGGCAAAGTAAGCAATTGCTTGGAGGTCTTTGACCCGCGCAAGGGCACCTGGGAGAGCAAAACGGAATTGCCACACTCCTTAGTTAATTATGGGATCACCACATACGAAGGTAGTCTCTATGTTTTCGGTGGATGGGACGGTGAAAGTATTCAGAATAGTGTTTTGCGTTATTATCCTGATGCAGATATCTGGAAAGAGATGAGCAGAATGCCTACTGCCAAGTCTCGTGCAAGTGTGGTCGCCCTTGGGGAAAGAATATTTGTAATCGGAGGTGAGTCGGACAATAACAAAGACCTATTTATTGAAGTCTATTACCCAATGCAGGATGTAGATGGAGAAAAACCCTGGCAAAAATATCTATCACTTGACAGCGATGTTAAATTTCTTGGCGCTCAAGAAATTTCTGGAAGGTTGTTTCTGTTCAGTTTGACTGAAAATGGAGATTTTCAAATAGACAGTTACACACCTGAGAACAGTTCATGGTATACATATGTTGAAAAGAGCAGCACGCTTCCAGATAAACAATCACAACTGTGCAATATGAGTGGTGAAGTCTTTTTTTAGGAGGAATGGACTCGGAAGGTCTCCCTTCCGGAAAAGTCGTTCGTTATAGGGCAGTCTTTACGATCGTGCTGCCTCAAATTAATAATTAGAAGGAATAAACTAATTGTCTTTTTCGAGTGCCAAACGCGTAGCAATTTTGGGGGCCGGTATTTCAGGGCTTTCAGTAGCCTTTTATCTCAAAAAAAATGGGTTCGAAGTAAAGGTTTTCGAACGGGAAGCATACTACGGAGGACTGGCGCGGAGTTTCAACTGGCATGGCTTCTCTTGTGATTTTGCAGCACATCGCTTTTTTACTAACGATGAAGAAGTTTTACGTTCAGTCTTTAAACTCAATCCAATGCTGCGGCATATTCGGCGAAGCAAATTATTTATCAAGAACACCTGGGTCAATGATCCGGTAAATCCATTGGAACTTATCCCACTTTTACCAAAGGCAGAGGCTCTAAGTCTAGTAAGAGAGCTCTGCTTTCCTTCAAGATCTACTGAGGGGGGCAACAGTTTTGAGGATTTCATTCTAGCACGCTATGGCAAGACCATGTATGAGATTTTCTTCCGACCCTCAACTGAGAAATTATTTCGGATCCCGGCGGACGAAATTTCGATACTATGGGCTCAACGTAAAGCCCGCCTCGTTAACCCCTTTAAAAAAGTGGATGGTAAATCACGCAAATACTTCAACTTTTTTTACTACCCACTTGAAGGTGGTTATGGGTCGATATGTGATGCCTATTATCAGGGCGTCGAGAAAGAAGTTGTTTTGTCTGCAGAAGTTATAAGTATCCTCAAGCAGGACAACAAGATCAATGCAGTTCAATATCTCAAAAACGGAAGGACCGAAACCTACGATTGTGATATCATAATCTCTACTCTACCGCTTACTATTACTGGTAAAATGCTCGGATTCAACGTCCCACTCAGCTATCAGAAAGTAGATGCTGTTTACTTGTTGATTGATAAGCCTGAAGCTGGCCCTTTTCACTGGGTTTACTACATCGACAGTGATATTTCGATTAATCGTATGGTTGAATTCAAGCACATGAGTCATTTTAACACCCCCGCTACCACATCAGTATTATGTGCCGAAGTGACATCGGTAGAGGCAAATCCAGTAGCAAAAGTAATCTCTGATTTGAGTCGCTCTGGCTATATTAAGGAAAAAGATGTGTTAGATAGCCTTATAGTAAGGGAAGAATATGCCTATCCGGTCTATAGAGTTGGTTATGAGAAAATTGTTAAGGAAGCCCTTGCTCAAATCTACTTAACCCAAGGTATTCACGTTTTAGGAAGAAGTGCTGAGTTTATCCATCGTGAGGTGGATGACATCATTGCTACCTCGAAAAAGTTGGTGAAGGAATTATTGGAAGAAGAGAGGGGGCCTGGTATAGAGTTGGTAACCGAAGAAACTGTTCCAGAAACTGTTGCTATCGTTGTATTGAGCTATAACAATGTTTCAGACACGCTCGAGTGTCTCGGTTCCCTTGAAAAACTTGAAGGCGGTCCCTATCATACCTACCTTGTAGATAATGGCTCTACTGATAATACTCTTGAGCAGGTTCGCACACAATATCCACAAGTTGAGATCCTTGCCTTAGGCAGCAATTTTGGTATCCCAATCGGTTTCAACAAAGGTATCATCAAAGCTCTGCGGGATGGTTACGGTTATGTGCTTATTCTGAACAACGATACGATAAGTGATGCAGCCATGGTCACTGAGTTACTGAAAGTAGCTCAATCAGACAATGATTGCGCAATAGTCATGCCAAGAATATACTACTACCCACCTAAGGATAGTCCTTTAACTAGGCAAGACATTTGGGCAGATGGTGGATACTTTCGCAAGTTCCCTCCTGCTATTTTGCTAAAGGATAATCGAACGAACATTGATTTTGAAAGTCCAAGAAAGATCGAATACGCACCAACCTGCGGATTGCTAATCCATCGACGGGCTTTTGAGAATATCGGTTTATTTGACGAAGGTTTCTTTTTCTTTTATGAAGATTGGGACTATTCAGAGCGTCTCCGCAATGCTGGCTTGAACATCTGGGTGGCTCCTAAAGCTGTGCTTTGGCATAAAGTTTCTAAAACTACCCGAAAAGATATGAGTTTTTATTGGCGGCAGATGGGTGAAAGTTCAGCTCGCTTTATGAACCGTCATTTTTCTCGCTCTGAGCGTTTCTTCCAGCAAACATATTTAATAATTAGGGATTTTTTCTTTAGACCTCGGAACTTGAAGTATTTCAAATCTTATCGCCAGGGACTTAAACTCGGTCGAAGCAAAGCTTTAGATGCTTATCCTGATCTTTCTGTTTTGTTGCACGCAAACCCAAACAATGATGACTGATATTGCCTTATTACTCAAACATCATCCGTGTAGTTACTGTGGCTCGGAGGGTGGAAATATAATCGTCAGAGGGAAAGACCTTCTCGAAAATCTCCCAGGAACATTTCAGATGATTGAATGTGATAGCTGTGGGCTTATTCGTCAAGATCCAAGGTTAGATTGGGCTGATTTAGCAAATTACTACAAACCTGGTTACGTATGTCATACACCACAAATTCCAGAAAAAAAAGGTGGTCTGCGGGAAATAAACCAATCCTTAGGATCTATAAAAAGAGTCAACCTTGTTCAACGGCATAAATCAACCGGGGCATGGTTGGATGTGGGTTGTGGAAGTGGTTTGATTTTGCAAGCTGCCAAAAAACGTGGTTTTTGGCAGCTTTCTGGAGTAGAACCCGTTCTGGAGATGGCTCGGTACACTAGTAAAAAGCTCGATGTTCCGGTTTTTCCGAGCACCTTCGAGGAATACCCTGTCCAGGATAATGCATTTGATGTGATTACCATGTGGGATGTTCTTGAACACCTTGCTGAACCCTTTATCGCCATTAACAAAGTCGCCCGCTTACTTAAACCGAATGGGGTTTTTATCTTTTCTACCCCTAATCTTTTTAGCTTGGATCGAAAAATCTTCAAAGACGCCTGGCTTGGTTATGATCTCCCACGCCATCTATACCTCTTCCCAGATAAACTCATCCAGAAAGCCTTGCAAGAGAATGGGATGTCCGTGAATAGCCGTTTTTGTTTCACGGGTTCTCACGGCGCTTGGTACCTGGACCTTGCATATTGGAATAGAAACAATCATTCAAAGATTGTAGACTACATTTTGTCCAAGGGACCATCTGGAATCGTATTTCGCTTATTTACATTTCTCCCATTACGATTAGTAGATTGGTTGAAATTTGGAACAACTATTACCTATGTGGCTAGGAAAAATGACTAAAGTCAAGCTACCCAAATGGTCATTAAATTTGATCAAGAAATTAAAGCAGCTTTATGGTAATCCTCGTTTTTCTAAGGCATTGAGCATAATCTCAGTAATTTATCCTCTAACTCTACTCTACCTCAGCCGAAAAGAAATCCTCAAATTGGAGTGGAGCTCTTTTTTGAGGGTCTTTCTTTTATCCCTACTTATATATTACATCTCGATGTCTTTGCAGAACATCGTTTGGTCGCTTATCATCGATGGTAAATTTACGCGATTTTTGTCCAATTCACAAGTTTATTTTCAAACGGTGCTGATGAAGAAATTACCGGGTGGAGTTTGGCATTGGCTCGGTCGATCAAGTATTTATGAAGTCGATTTTCCCGATGAAAACAGGGCTGTCTCAAAGTCTAACTTTATCGAGTGGTTGATTTTGATTTTGACTGGATTGGTTGGATATCTCTTCACAATTAGCCCCTATCTTGGTGTTATCAGTTTTTTCTTTACCGTAGCGATTACCACCTGGCTATTGCGACGAAACGAAGAATCACTGATCAAACCCCTCCGTCTAGCTGTAAGCATTGTGATTCTCTATCTCATTTGCTGGTTGGCTGGAGGGCAGATTCTATACTGGTTGTTAACCGAAGTTCAAACGACTGCATTGGTCACTTTTAAGACTTCTTTTGCTATTTGGTGTCTTTCAAGTGCAATCTCGATGTTGCTTTTCATCTTTCCTAGCGGTGCCTTGATTCGCGATTTTTCTCTAGCTGCCCTAATGACAAACCAAATCGAATTATCGAAGGTATCACTGGTAATCCTGCAGGTTCGAGTTATCTTTTTAGCTGCAGACTTATTTTGGTCCTTTTTAAGCCTTCAGTTTCTAAAACTCAAAAAGGTAAGAAATACACCTAAGGCCAATTAACAAAAACATTGCCAAAATTAATTACATCCCCTCCATTAAGTTCTAACTCGAAAGTTTCATTATCCTCGTTAAAAAGAGGATAGTTTCCAAATGGAGTCACCATCATAAAGTAGTAAGTTCCTGGTTCAATGCCGGTAATCATAAATTGGCCATTTGCATCTGTGTTGGATTGCGGAGATGATTTTTCCTGGATTGTATACACCTTACCACCAGATGGTTCCACTGTTACAACATCAGCTGCATAAACTCTAACGTCCTGTAAAGGTTGTTTATTTGTATAGGAGTATAAAACGCCGAAAATGGAAGCTGTTTCTGGGTCTTGTTCAGGTGTTTTCTGAGGCTCAGGAATAGATCCGCCCATATCAGTGGTTGGCAACATTTCAGTTGGTTCTTGCCCAGCTGGGTAAATGGTTCCAATGTATTCTTCAGGTTTATTTATTGGATAGGCAGGTTCAATAGAAGTCACCGGGTCGTCTGTTGTGTTGACCATGGTCCTATCCGGTTGAATTGAAATCTGGGAAGTGTTGCTACAAGCGGTCAAAAGAATTGTGAGAAGAAAAAACAAGCTTAGGATTTTCGGATTTCGCATAATCTACCTTTCAAAAATAAGGAGGTCTCTTATGAAGACCTCCTTTATTGTACTTGATTTTGACCGATTACTGATTCACACCATTATAGGAATACAATTGGTCCATGATTTGGTCTCTTTCAGGCGGTTCATCCATATTTGAATTGATAATACAAGCTATGGGTTGGCCAGCTTCAACAGTAGCACCTGCGTTGTAACCATCAGGCACGGCAGCCTTAGCGGGCAGGTACACTTCCCAGCTAGCTCCAGGAGCAATCGACCCTGAAGTCTCTGTTGCGCCAGGCGCAGCGGCATAGCGAATAGTCATAGTTGTTGCCACGGCGCCGAGGTTCTGGCATGTCACCGAAGAACTGTACTTGTAGTAGCGCTTCATAATGTTGGGTGCAAAGACTTTATTAGTAGCATTGGCAACTCCGTTATAAGTAGCAGCACGGTTCGCAGAGTTAGAGATATTAACAGAGACCGCAACGTCTTGATCGGAGGTTACTTTTGCGCTCATTAAACCAGCTGGCAGTTCAGCTTCAGCAGGAATGTATATAGCAACAGAAGAGTTTGGTTGTATACTGTAATTTTTCGTAATTCCACTACTATAGTTGACAGTTACGGATGCTAAAGTAGTAGAAACATTCTGGATGGACAGCGCAGCATTCCAACCGTAATAACCCTTATAAAGAGCGGGAACATAGAAAGTCTTCGCTCCACCAGAGAATCCGTTATAAGAATACAACTGAGCTGCAGTGTTACCAGAACCATAGGTATTGCCAATAGCAACAATTTGGTCATCAGCTTTCACAATAGCAGAGTAACTGATGTTTTTGCTCAATTCAGAAAGATCCTTAAGGCCCCAGTTAACGGATGCATTCACGGGAACCGCACTCTTTGTATTAGTATATACAGGAGTTGCACTGCCCGGCGCATAAACCTCCAGAGTGATATCTTGGGGAGCAACAGCAACATTTTGAGCATAGATCTCGGTGAAGTAACCATAATAGTTGTCATAGACTGCGGGGAAGCCCCAGCTCAAAGCACCAGCGGTAGCACCGGAATAGGCAGCGCCACTGTCGGCATCGCTGAAGTTAACTACTGCAGCAACTGGCTGATTGGCCGAGACAACAACAGAGTATTCGCCCGAAGCCAAAGCTGATTCCGCAGGAACATAGATAGAAAGCACATCACTCGCAACAATTGTGTGAGTTGTAGTGTGAGCTTCGACTCCGTCCTTGTTAATATATTGAATGGAAACACTGGCTTCAGAAGTTCCAAGGTTTTGGATCTGAATGGAACTAGCAAAAGGTCCACCGGGTACAGTGGTATTCGCGAAGGTTGTGCCGAAGGTGATAGCAACAACAGCGAGAACGAGAATAAGGCTTAGAAACTTTTTCATATATTACTCCTCTATTTTGACTTTCTTATATTTTAGGAGTTTATATATTAGATGCAATAGTACTTTCAGATTATTCTTGGCAATTCTTGGTTGTTTTACTAATAATAGGCGATTTGACTATAATTTCTTTTAACTTATTTTCGGATGAGTTTTTCTATTTCTACTTTTACCTGTGATGCTAGAGTAGCCCAGTTAAAGTCTAATGATCTAGATTCAACAGTTTTTCTTAATTTTTGCAACAGCAAGTCGTCCATTAACACTTCTTTTATTGCCTTCGCCAGGCTAATTTCATCTCCAGGTTCAGTAAGCAATATCGCTAGGGAATCACCGGACAGGATTTTGCGATCACCAACATCTGAGGTTGCAACTGGAACGCCCATTTGCCAACTTTCAAACAACTTTAGAGGGCATCTTCCTCGAACAGCCAAAGTATCAATGACGGGGTCCACACTTACTTCTGCCAGCTGGTAATACATGTTCATTTCGTCTGGTCTGACCCAACCCGTAAATACTACTCTATCACTTAGCTCAAGCTCCACTACTAACTCTTTCAATTGGTCGAGGTCATTGCCTCCTCCCACGATCAGGAGCTTTGCTTCATCTATCTGTTCAGCTACTCTTTTAAAACTTCGCAACAGTAAGTCAACAGGATGATTAACCAGGTTCAGGGTGCCAAAGTAACCAATTACGTGTTTACCATTAAGCCCCAGGTCTGTCTTTAGTTGACCTACCCTCTCCTGAGGAGGCTCGCTAAACCGTTCAGTGTCTACCCCATTGGGTAAGTAAACAATGTTCTCCTTCTCTACACCCCAATTTATCAATTGATCCCGCATGAAGTAGGTATTAGTTGTAACTAAATCAGCTTTCTTTGGTAATTTTCTCTCAAAAAAAGCCAACATCTTCTTCTGCCATGGTGAGCTCGTACGGTTCGATTCGGCTTCATAATCATCACAATCGACTATCAAAGGCAAATCTCTATGCCTTTTAAGTCGCAAACCAGCCAATCCGTTCATAGGGTGAGGTTTACCCACAAAGATCAAATCAGCATTCTCCTTCAAACTCTCTCGATAAAGGGCTACCATTGCTTTCAGACTTATGAAAACTAATTGCATCGGCGAAAAATAGTGGGTCTTATTGTCAGATTTACGCACATGCATCTGGGCAACATAATGTACTCTCACGCCCTCTTGTTCAAAATCATGCTTTTGTAAATTGGCAAAATCGGAATGAAGTGCAAAGATGCTTACCTGATAGCCTTCCCGCACTAAATATTTTGCCAAGGGAAAGTAGCGTCCCAGTCCGGAAGGGCTTTCTAGGTCTTGAGTCAGGAGCATAACTAGGTGTGGTGTTCGCTTTCCAAAAGTCATGACCCCGCCGTATTCCTGTTGTGACTAGTTGTAAGTGCGCTGATTAAGTTATTCCATGATTCCTGAGCATAATCTCCACATTTTTTTACACCTTTTTGGATACTCAATGCATTTTGCATGGCTTTAGCCAGAACTACAGCATCCCCCGCTGGAGTTATTTCTAAACCACAATTATAAGCACGAATCATTGGATCAGCAATAACATCACTTATCACCAAAGGAAGGTTATAACTCATCGCTTGTTTGATGGAGCCGCTTTGTGTCCCATCCAAATATGGCGCTACAAACATATCGGCGGCTTCAAAGTAAAGTCCTGCTTTGTTATCGGGAATGTAGTATGCGTGAATGCTTACTTTTTCCTCCAATCCAAGTTTCCGTATTAGGCTTTCATAAGTTGCCTGGCTCTGCCAAAACTCACCCGCTATGACCAAATGGATTGGTGAATCGTTTTGCTTGAGAAGGTGCATGGCATCAAGGAGTACTTCCAGCCCTTTATATGGACGTACAAAACCGAAGAACAAAGCTAAAGGTGCATCAGCAGGCAGGCCGAGTTGGGCTCGAACTGCTGCTTTACTTAATCCACTTGCTGGAAATTGCTGAAAAACTGGGTGGGTTGCGATCTGAACTTCTGCGTTTTCCGGAATTACTGTTTTCAAACGTATTGCTTCTACCTCCGCCATCGTTACAAAACTGTTGGCATTACGCAAAGCCCAGCTTGTTGCAGCTCGGTCAAACCACCTTGCCTCATGCGGAAATGTGTTATGAATAAGTATTTTAATAGGAATGTTTAACCTGTTTAACCTGCCAAGAAGCCACGCTGTTGCCGGCGCCCAGAACGTTACCCACCATTGGTAAATCACTAGATCTGGACTAAAGCGTTTGATTTCGGTCAGTGTGCGATGCCAATCGAGTGGATTAAACGGACTAAAAGGGTAAATTACGCCAATAATAGGTTTGCCCAAGCTGTTATCCTTATCACTCTTACCGGGATAGAGCAACCTCGGGTATTGTTTACGGAAGGATATTAACTGGACCTGATGCCCCGAAGCTTCGAGCTGGCGGGCAAGGGTGGCAGTGAAATATGCGATACCGCCACGGTATGGAGCAACAGGACCAACTAGCACGATTTTCATCTTATCTTCTTTTAATTTAATTCTAGTAACCGTTTTTTTCGGTTACAACTTTTCGTCCCTCCGGTTTGAGATTATATCCTCATTCTTAGCACTAACTAAATTGACATCAGAATTAGGGCTTTGTCAATCCTTTCACTCTACAACCCAAATGCTTACGCCGCCTGCGGTATAAAGCTGCTTGAGGCCGGTGCAGCCTTGCAGTGCAGCAGCCTGCAGGCTGCCCTTGCCTTCGCGCAGGTATAGGTATTGGAGATCAGCCTCCTGCATCAGCTCCCAAAATTCCTCACCGCAAGCTTTGAGGTTAGCAGCTTTCTCCCCCCAAGCGCTCATTTGCGCTTTGAAAGCCTGATCCCCACCGAAAGGGTAAAAAATAGTCGGCGCCAACGACCAACGGCCAGTATAGGGCATAATCCATCCTCCCCCATCTACGCCGCGGTAAAGCTCATAGCCCCACGGCGTGGTGTTGATAAAAAAACGCGCATCCAGAGGCGTATGAGCGTCTATCCATTCCAAAGCTACCAGATCTGCCTGGTCTGCCAAGATAGTGTCCGGATTGACCGCGTCCCATTTTTGTTGAGCACCAAAGATGAGCATAAAAGCCACGAGAGCGGTGATGCCAGCCGTAAGTGCTGCGGGCTGCCATGGCTTCCGGAACAGACCGCTTGCCCACTCTAAGCCCAAGGCAGCAAAGCAACACGCCGGCAAAAATAGCACCAATGCATAGTGATCGTTGCGGAAGGGCGCTATTTGCAACCCCAACGGCAATGCCAAAAACGCCACGAGCAAGCCCCACACGGCGAGCCCACGCATTTTCGTATGGAATAAACCTGCCAGCGCGCCAATAAGCGCTAATGCCAGGACGACATACCCGCTATAAGGACCCACCAGCATCCAATAGTAATGCCACTGATTGATGTCCCCTGCCGCTCCTGCTGAAAGCGTGACAGCCGGTTGGAAGACCCCAAGTGAATAGCGGAACACGCGCCAATACCATCGAGAAACGAGTACTAGCCCAGCCAAAGGTGGACCAGCCAGCAAGATAAGCTCCTTCCAGTAAAAGCGCTTAGCCTTCAAGCTGCGAGCGAACCATAGTATCGCAAGGATAATCAGGAAGAGCGCTAATAAAAATGCCGCAAAATAATGGCTGAGCAGGGTCCCGGCGGTAAGGAGAGTCAATCCTGTCATTTGCCACCAATGTTCGTGATTTTCCTTCACCTGCAATACCTCCGCCATTGCCACCGGCAATATCATTACCCCCATTAAAAGAGTATAGCGGCCCCAAGTCAGGTAGTACCCAGGCATTTTGGTCGCGAAGGTGACAAAAAACGCTGCCATTGCCCCAATCCGCCAGTCTTTGCCTATAGCCTTCGCCAGAGCATAAACTGAGATTCCAACGCAGGCATTTATCACTTGCCCCAAAATCAAGACAGCCCGTTCCGGGGCTAAACCACTCAATACTGAGAAAAATGCAGTAACCGCATGGAATGCAAAGTGATAGTAAAAAGGTCCAGGCAGATAAGGTTCGAGCGTGCTAGGCAACCCGCCATTTTCTATAATCTTGCGGATGATCAAGACATGATGTTGAGAGTCGACCCAATTGGGGAAGACTAATTCCCGTGCTTGCCAAATCCGCCAGATGCTGAAGATAGCCAGCACAACTAAGGCGAAAAACCAAGTCTTGTTGAATGCGGTTTTCCAACTATGGATCAA